>Ga0194132_10004756_pt1 | contig 22801 bp, 22 predicted proteins | sample TA2KigOf80mmetaG_FD_148612 | JGI IMG/M metagenome (GOLD analysis project Ga0194132, IMG submission 148612) | Freshwater microbial communities from Lake Tanganyika, Tanzania - TA2015054 Kigoma Offshore 80m | ecosystem: Environmental > Aquatic > Freshwater > Lake | place: Tanzania: Lake... | reverse complement strand
CTTCGACTACAACGGCCAGATTCTGACCAATGCGATTTTTCGCGGACCTGACGGCGTGTGCTTTGGCACTTACGAGCGGGTCAAGCCCGTGCTCGACGGATGGCCGGACATGCGTCAACTCAGTCAGCCCTTCAATGCCATGCAGATGGTGCGAAGCCGCGATGCAACACGCGACTTTCATCGCGACGTCCTCGGATTCGGCTCGTTTGTCGACGACGACACCCGGAAGACGACGCCTGAGGAAAGCAATTTCGGCTTCCCGATCAACCTGACCACGGCCTACACGACGCGCGCCGCAATCATGCACCCGCGTGGGCGGAAAGGCGTCAAGGATCGCGATAATGGGCGGGTCGAATTGATTGAGTGGGACGGGTTCGACGGCCGCGATCTCTCGGCTCATGCCGTGCTACCCAATCTCGGAATCGTCATGCTGCGCTGGGCGGTGGATAATGCCGCGGCCCTGGCGGCGCGGGTTGCGGCGAAAGGCGTTGCAATCTTTCGACCGGTCGCAAACGTCGACACGGCGCCTTATGGGGCTCTGACGACGTTCTCGATCAGGACACCAGACGGCGTGGTCTACGAATTCCTGTCGGGCCGCGGCTAGGGCATCGCGCCGAAAAGTGGACTTCCGGGATTCGCAAGAATCGATGCTCGAACAAGAGGTCGGTGCGAGCAGCCCGACTCCGACTTGACGCTGCTTGCTCTAGCGCGCCTCGGTCAGGCATTGAACGGCAATCCCCGTAATCTTGCTTTGCAAGGCGTCCGGGAGCGGCCGACCCGCCTGATTGAGTCGGTCATAGACGCGCATCTCGTCCTCCGACAGCTTGCCCTTGACCTCGCGCACAAGGCACGTGCAGAGCCGCTTGGCATCCCCGCTGATCTGCAGGCCATTCTGATCCAGAAAGCCGGAACAAATTTCCATTAAAGGATCGCCTTGGCTCTTCTGCGCCAATGCTGCGCCTTGCCACAATGTGGCGCAGAGAACGACTGCGAGAATGTATGTTCGGGGGCCCATTCACCGAGAATTGAATTGCCCGACGACGCGGTCAAGGCTTATCCCAATGTGATGATCACCTTCGCCACATTCCGGACCTTCGTTCTCGGCCTTTTCATCGTCGTTACCACCAGCGGCTTTGGTGGCATCGAGCGTACCTTCGCGCCGAAAGCCAAGGCCTGGGATGTATGGCGGCCGCATGATGCCGCGGCCGAGATCGTAGTCGATCACGGGGATTGGCAAGCCTTCCTCGACCGGTACGTGGCCAGCGATGCGGTGGGGGTCAATCGGCTTGCCTACGGCCGGGTGAGCGAAGGCGACCGCGCGATCCTGGCACGATATGTCGACAGTCTGGCGGCGAGCCCGGTCCGCGCTTTGTCTCGGCCTGAACAGAAGGCGTTTTGGATCAATCTTTATAACGCGGTGACGGTGCAGGTCGTGCTCGCTCACTACCCTGTCCGCTCAATTCTCGACATCGATACGTCGCCGGGAATCCTGGCCGACGGGCCTTGGGATGAAAAGCTGGTGACGATCGAAGGCGAGCGCCTCAGCCTCAACGACATCGAACACCGGATCTTGCGGCCGATATTCGACGACAACCGCATTCACTTTGCCGTCAATTGCGCGTCGGTCGGATGTCCCAATCTGCTAAAGCAAGTCTACACATCGGATAATGTGGAGGCGCTGTTGAGCCAGGCTGCCCGCGCCTATGTCAATGATCCGCGCGGCGCACGCGTCGATGGTGGTCGCCTGACGGTGTCGAAGATATTCGATTGGTATGCGGACGATTTCGGCGGAAGCGAAGTTTCCGTCATCGCCTATATCGATGAGCACGCTGACCCGTCTCTGAAAGCCGCGATCGCCGGCCGCCGTGGGTCGATCAAGACCGCTTACGATTGGGCGCTGAACGACGACCCACCGTTTCCGTCGCCGCGCCGTTCGCGTTGACGACTCGAGTCGTACATGCGGGCAAGGCGGTCAGGCGCTACCCCGCACCAGTAGAGAACGTGGATCTTGATCCACCCCCAGACGATCGCGACGGGGCGCCGGCCCCGAAAGCGCCGCGACGATGTCCATAATTCGGGGTTCAGGATATTGATTGTCGGCCCGGCCTTGGTCATGCGCCGGACCAGATCGTAATCCTCCATCAGGGCGATCGGGCGAAGACCACCGATGCTTCGATAGACGCTGTGACGAATAAAGATGGCCGAATCGCCATAGTAGAGCCCAAAACGACGAATGAACGCGTAGAACCCGTCCAGCCAGCGCGCAAACGCATCGCCGCCATCAAACCTGAGCCGGAAATTGCCGCCGACGGCGTCCGGCTGCGACACGAGATACCGCACAATCGCCCCGGCCGCGCCGGGGGGGAATCGTCGTATCGGCGTGCAGAAACAGGATGACGTCTTGATTGATCGCCGCAGCGCCTTCGGCGACCTGTTGGCCGCGGCCCGGAGCGGTGACCAATGCTTCGAGTCCGAGGCGTCGCGCGACGTCGGTAGCACCGTCGGCGCTGCGACCATCGACGACAACAATTTGGCCGATCTCGGGTTGAGCGCGAAGTTCAACGATCCTCTGCGGCAGGCGCTCCGCCTCATTCAGTGTTGGAATGACAACACCGATCTTCATGGTGGGGGGCGCTCGAATCTGATGGTTCCGATTCTGGCGACGGCAGACTGCCGGGTATCGTCGGTGTCGCTGGACACGGCGACAAAGGAAGGCGGTGGCGGATCGCCACCGAAGGCGCGGCGATAGTCGGCGAACACATCGATCGCGTCGTCGAGCCAGGTTTTCAGAGGAGCCGTCGAATCGCGCACGACAATCAGCGCGCCTTCGCGGCCGTCCATGTACGGGTTATCGAGCATCGTGCCGACCGGCAGCGTTCCGCCCCACACATAGGTGATCGCGCGCCCCCAATCGGGCACGCCCATCATCCCGGCGACCAACCGGCGCATGAGGCCCCGCGACTTGCGCGCGTCGGCCGCAGGGAACCACACATGCAGCGCCAGCGCCCGGTCGTCTTTCCCCTTGGCTGCCAGATCGGTCGGTAGAATGTCGCGGTCGACCCGCCAGCGCCAAGCCAGCCGCACTCCCGGGGCAAAGTCCTCGACAACGACCGGTGCGTACAGAAACGAAACCGAGCGATCTGACGTGACCGCCAACGCGCCGTCGACGGCCAGATAGTCGTTTTGGCGTCGACCGGGCACGGTGATCTCCCGCCAGACCGAGGCCTTGAGATCGACCTCGATCGGAACAGGCTGGGCCGTCGCCGGGGTGGCGACGGCCAGCGAAAACACGATCAAGCCCGTGACAGCAGCGCGCATGGCCCGCATGATACGGCGACTCTCGGACTCCTTGATACGTCAATGATCGACCCGCTTCTCATGCGAATCATGACTCCGCCGCTCGACAGCGCCGGGCGAGCGCTGGCGCGCTTCGGATGGTCGGCCAATGGTGTGACATATCTCGGCTTCGCGATCGGGTGCTTGGCCGCAGTTGCCATTGCCGTGGGCGAAACCGGCCTCGGCCTTCTGGGGATCGGGCTCAATCGGCTGTTCGATGGTTTCGACGGCGCGGTCGCACGCGCGACGCACCGGAGCGACTTTGGCGGATATCTCGATATCGTCCTCGATTTCCTCTTTTACGGTCTTGTGGTCGCGGCCTTCGCCATTGCCGACCCGGCGAACGCCGTCGCTGCTACCGTGCTGCTTGCGAGTTTCCTGGCGACTGCCTCGTCTTTCCTGGCATTCGCCGTGATCGCGGCGCGGCGTGGCATCGAGCACGCAACCCTGCGGGACAAGTCGTTCTTTTTCTCGTGGGGGCTCGCCGAAGGATTTGAGACAATCGCTTTCCTGATCGTCGTGTGCCTGTGGCCCGGAATTTTCGTTCACGCAGCGTATTTCTTCGCCGTGATGTGCTCACTGACGGCGGTGCAGCGGATCGTCGCCGCACGCAGGGCGTTCAAATAAAAAAGCCGCCTATCGGCGGCATCACGATCAAGCGGCCTGGGCTTCGGGATGCGTCAGCAGCATGAACAGGGCATCGCCGTTCTTAGCTCCGCGCAGCTTCTCGCAGGTACCGGCATTGCGCAGCAGTCGCGACACGCGCGCGAGTGCCTTGAGATGATCAGCCCCGGCCGTCTCGGGCGCGAGCAGCAGAAAGATCAGGTCAACCGGTTGTTCATCGATGGCGTCGAAGTCGATCGGCCTCTCGAGCCGCGCGAACATGCCGTGGAGTTTCTTGAGCTCGCCCAATTTTCCGTGAGGAATGGCGACGCCGTGTCCCACGCCGGTCGTCCCAAGCCGTTCACGTTCGAGCAGCGTTTCGAAGATTCGTCGCTCGCCGAGCCCGGTGATTTCGGCGGCGTGGCGTGCCAGCTCTTGCAGTGCCTGTTTCTTGCTGGTCGCTTTGAGCGACGCAACCACGGCCTTCGGCTCAATGATCTCGACAATATCCATCGCTCACCGCAGGTCGAAAATCGCGAATGGGCGGCCGCCCAAAACCGAAACGAAGTCGTGAGTGTGGACGAAAGACATTGTGAAGCTGGCGGGATCGTTCACGTGTGAATGCAAGATTGTATGTCGGTGGAGGTGGCGATGTTCAGTGGTCAACGCGGCCAAAGCGGCGGATGAGCCCCTCAAAAAGGTGGCGGACCATAGGCACCGCCTCCCCCCAAGTCAAGCACGTGGGTCGGCCATGGCGTACCGTCGGCGTCGATGCACCGACGAAGGAATATGTAATGATTCCCGATACTTAGCAACGGTGCGCCGCGCCACCGTGAGCCCTTCGGCCTGCAGCTTGTCGACCAGATCGTCGTCCGACAGAACGCCATCCGGCTTCTCGGCGTCGATCAAATCTTTGATGCGTTGGCGCACCGCCGCGGGGGTCCCTCCACCCGCCGCGGGAGCCGAGAAACCATGACTGAAGAAGTATTTCAGTTCGAATGTGCCGCGCGGCGTCAGCATGTATTTATTGCTTGTCACCCGGCTAACGGTGCTCTCGTGCATTTCGATCTTGTTGGAAATGTCTTTCAGAATCAGCGGCTTCAAGTGGGAGAGTCCCTGGCGAAAGAAGGCGTCTTGTTGGCGGACGATCTCGGCGGCAACTTTGATGATGGTCTCCGCCCGCTGCTGCAAAGCGCGGACCAGCCAGTTAGCGGCCTGCAAACGGTCCTGCACGAAAGCCTTCTCTTCCGTTGACGACACAACCTTGGAGACTTCGGCAGCGTAAGACTGGTTGATCAGCACGCGCGGCATTGTTTCGGGATTGAGCTCGACCTTCCAGCCGTCGCCCTGCGGCGTCATCAACACGTCGGGAAGGATCGTTTCATCCTGGCGCCGTTCGAATTTCAGCGCCGGCTTGGGATCGAGCGCGCGCACCTCGGCAATCATGTCGCGCAAGTCCTCGTCCGAGACCCGGCAAACATCGTGAAGCTTCTTGATATCGCCGGCGGCGATCAACTCGAGATTCGCGATCAGGGCCGCCATGGCGGGGTCAAGGCGGTTGCGGTCAAGCAACTGCAGTCGCAGACACTCCTTCAGATCGCGGGCGCAAATGCCGGGCGGATCGAACGCCTGGGTCACGGCGAGCACCCGCTCGACATCGGCGACCGTGGATCCGAGTTGAGCCGCCGCATCGGCCGTCGACATGCCGAGGTATCCGTTCTCGTCGAGCTGCTCGATCAGAAATGATCCGATCATGCGGTCGGCGAGATCGGAGCAGGCGATATTGAGTTGTTGGGCGAGGTGACTGCGGAGATCGATTGCGCCCGCAGCGACGCGATCCATGTCGGGCCCGTCGGCGCCGGTCGGGACTCTCACCGTCGCCCACCCGCCCGCACCGAGCTCCTTGCCATCTTCTCCGCCCGAATCGCCGCCGACGGCGGCCTCGTCGTCACCCTCGGCCTCGTAGTCGAACGGCATGTCGCGCTCATCGCCAGCGGCATCTCCGGGATCGACGCGCTCGGCGGTACTGCCGAGCGCTTCGCTCATCACCGTCACGTCGGCCGAATCGTCGACCTCGAGCAGTGGATTGGCTTCGAGTTCCTGATCGACGTAGAGCGCCAGTTCCGCGGACGACATGGTCAGCAGCTTGATCGCCTGCTGCAGCTGCGGCGTGATCAGCAGGTTTTGCGATTGACGAAGATCGAGGCGCGGTGCGAGGACCATGACCGTCAACCTGTCACGCAATCAAAGACTGAAGCGCTCTCCGAGGTAGACACGCCGGACCCCTTCATGGGCGACGATCTCGGAGGGCGTTCCCTCCATTAGAACCGTGCCTTCATGCAGGATATAAGCCCGGTCGATGATGTCGAGCGTTTCCCTGACGTTGTGATCGGTGATCAGCACGCCAAGGCCGCGATCCTTGAGGTGCGACACCATTTCGCGGATCTCGGCGACGGCGATGGGATCGATACCAGCGAGCGGCTCGTCGAGCAAAATGAAGCTCGGTCGCGACGCCAGCGCCCGGGCGATCTCGCAGCGCCGGCGTTCGCCGCCGGACAAGGCCAGGGCCGGCGTCTTGCGCAAATGATCGATCGAGAATTCGCGCAACAGGGCTTCGACCAGCGTATCTTGGGCAGCTTTATCGGCCTCGACAATCTCGGCGACGGCCCGGACGTTGCCCTCGACGGTCATGCCGCGGAAGATCGAGGCTTCCTGCGGCAAGTATCCGATCCCAAGCCGGGCGCGGCGATACATCGGCAGCGCGGTGATATCCTGACCGTCGAGATAGATCTTGCCGCCATTTGGACTGATCAAGCCGGTGACGCAATAAAACGACGTCGTCTTGCCGGCACCGTTTGGGCCCAGCAAACCAACTGCTTCGCCGCGCTGGACGGAGAGGCTGACGTCGCGAAGCACCGGCCGACCCTTGTAGGTCTTTGCCAGATTGGCGACGGCAAGGCCCGTGGTCGGGACTGGCGCGTCTTTTCGCGGGGTCGTGTCGGTCATCGCGCCGCCGCCCGTCCGGATTGGTGGATTGGAAACGATGTCATCAGCACAAGGTTTCCGACACGGCGCGATCCGTCAACCACCGGATTTCTCCGGGACGGCCGGCGCGATCGGTTCCGTACGCGGACGCGGCGCCAAAAGGGCTTTGACGCGGCCATCCTCTTTGGGGCCTGGAACGCCGGCTTCGGCGGCCGATCCGAATAGCCGGCTTGAGCCGGCCTTGGTGTCGAGCACGGCAAAGGCGCCGTTCAATTGATTTTCGCCCTGGGTCATCTTGACCGCGCCGTCGAGCTTGGCGATGCCCGTATCGAGGTTGTACTCGCCACGATCGCCTCGAATGACTTCTTTCGCGGTCGACATTTGCACACGTCCCTCACCGCGCACCAACGACAATGCGTTCTTTCCGAACGATCCCTTTGCGTTGGCTCCACCGTCGGCATCTTTGAAGTACGCGATCAGTCGATCGGCCTTGAGGCGGCGGGTATCGTCGCGGGCCTCGGCCTCGCCGTCGGCAACCGCGACACGCTCTTTCGACCAATATTGCAGGGTTCCACGCGCCGTCATCGAGCCATTCGCCGTCGTCAACGAGATCGGGTCTCCCTCCATGACCAGCACCGCACGATCGATGTCGTAGATGGCGGCCGCTCCCGCCGCAGTCTCGTCGGCCGAGGTCATCTTGACGTTGCCCAGGGCATCGACCTGAAAGACTTCCGATCCTCCGCCCGGCTTTTCGCGGTAGTGCGCCACTAACTCATCGGCGGTCACGCTGACGTCGCCCTGGCTAGCGCGCGCGTTCTTGCGGGCGATAAACAGTTTTTCCTTCTGACGCCATTCGATACCGCCATCGGCGGTCACGTCGATGGGCTTGTCCGAATCGCGCGAGCTGAACGATAACGACTGCGCCGCCGCTGGGGCCACCGCCAGGATCCAAAGACCCGCGATCAGCACGAGTTTCCGGCGCCTGATCATTTGGCGCCGCCGCCCGACAAATTGAGCGTGACACGGGCCGGTCCCGCAAACATCACGACGGCGCCCTTGTCGTGGAGATCGAAACCGTTCGCGGTGAGCTCACCAAACGGGCCCTGACCGCTGACGGGCTGCCGCGACGATGCCGCGCCGTCTTTCAGGTTGACGGTCGCGGCGGTCGTGTGCATTTCGTAGCCCTGGTCCTGAAACAGACTCACGCCCCCGGAGAGATCGAGCGATTCGGTGCTGCGATCATAGAGCCCGCCCTCAGCCTCGACCGACATCCACGTCCCACCATTGAGCGTGATGTCGGCCTGTGGCCAGGCCAATTCGATCCGTCGGTCGGCGCCGGTTCGCTCGCGGACCGACTTGGCGGTGACCGAAAACGGCTGGCCCTTGGCGTCGGTGCCGAAATACCGGGCATTGACCATGCTGAGCGCATCGACGGCAAAACCCTTGCCCGATGAGTCGCCGACACGAAACTCGTCGTCGTTGGCGCTAAACATCGGCACGACGACGATCAACAAGACCAGCACGCCGGCAATCGCCGGCAAGGCGATGCGCATGAGGCCAACGAAACGGCTGTAACCGGCCACGTCGCCAGGCGCCACATGGGCGCGCGGTCGCCAGACCTCGTCGGCGTGCTGCTTGGCAGCGGCGGGAGGGGACGGCGTTGTCATGCGGCGCCGGCCCGCAAGATGTCGTGCAGGCGAATGATGCCGACCGGCTTTTGATTGGCCAGCACGAACAGGCAGGCGATCTTCCACTCGTTCATCAGCCGGAGCGCCTCGGCGGCAAGCATGTTGCCATGGGTTGCTTTCGGCGATTTGGTCATGATCTCGCCCGCCGTTCGCTTGAAAATGTCGGTGGAGAGATTGCGCCGCAAATCGCCATCGGTGACGACGCCGACCAGCTTGCCCTTGCTGATCACGCCGGCGATTCCGAATGTCTTCCGCGTCATCTCAAGAATGGCGTCTTTGACAGACGTCGACGGCGAGACCAGCGGCAACTCGGCGCCCGTGTGCATCAGGTCCGACACCTTCATCAGCCGTCGGCCAAGTTTGCCGCCGGGATGAAAGGCCTTGTAATCCTCGCTGGTGAAGCCGCGCCGTTCCAGCAGCGCGACAGCCAGGGCGTCACCCAGGGAAATCATCAGCGTAGTGGATGTCGTCGGCGCAAGACCAAGCGGGCAGGCTTCAGGCGCTTTCGGAAGCGCAAGCACCACATCGGCGGCCTGACCCAGGGTCGAGGCGCGGTTTGAGGTGATGGCGATCAGCTTGATGCCATGCCGACGGGTATAGGCGATCAGGTCTTCGAGCTCGCTGGTCTCGCCGCTGTTCGACAGGGCGAGAACCGCATCATCGCCGGTAATCATGCCGAGGTCGCCGTGACTAGCCTCGGCGGCATGCACGAAAAACGCCGGCGTTCCGGTCGAGGCCATTGTTGCCGCGATCTTGTGGCCAATATGGCCACTTTTGCCCATGCCCGAAACAATCACCCGGCCCTTGATTGCGCGCAGGAGCGCCACACACGCCTCGAAATCGGGACCAAGCGACTGCGACAACGCGCCGATGGCTTGGCGTGCAATGGTGAACACCCGGCGCGCGGAGGCGACCGCGCGCTTGGCCGGCGGCGACTTGGCTTTCGAGTTCCGTTTGCTTGTGACCATGTCCGATTCGGGCGATTTACCGCGGCAAAAGTATCGCGGCATCAGAGTCCGAGGTCAACGCGCGGCCCCGCGCGCGACGTGAAAAACATGAAAGGCGTAGGCCCCAAACTGTGGCAAACGATCGAATTCAATGCGCGAAGATGTCGTCTTCGGCCCAGCCGGCGAGATCGAGCACGGCGCGATCGGGCAAGAAACGAAAGCAGGCTTCCGCCAAGTCGGCGCGGCCTTCGCGCGCGAGCAGCCGATCCATTTCGGCCTTAAGACGATGAAGATGCAGGACGTCGGCGGCGGCGTATTCGAGCTGCTCGGCCGACAACGTGTCCACGCCCCAATCGGAGGTCTGCTGCTGCTTCGATAATTCGACGCCAAGAAGATCCTTGCATAGGTCTTTCAGGCCATGCTTGTCCGTATTGGTGCGCACCAGACGCGACGCAGTCCGCGTGCAATAGACCGGCGCGCACCGCACACCGAGATGCTTTTGCACCATGGCGAGATCGAAGCGGGCAAAATGGAAGATCTTGAGTACTTTGGCGTCAGAAAACAGCGCAGCCAGTCGTGGCGCGGGACGACCGGGCTGAATCTGAATAACGTGCGCGTGACCGTCGCCTGCCGAGAGCTGCACGACGCACAGCCGGTCGCGATGCAACTTGAGGCCCATGGTTTCGGTGTCGACCGCGACACTGCCTGAGAACGAAACGCCGGCGGAGAGATCGCCTTTGTGAAGGGTCGTCGTCACGCGGGAATCATCCTGACTGGTCGGTACGAATGCTCATGAAAACGAATGGTGCCCAGGAGAGGACTCGAACCTCCACGGCCTCGCGGCCACTGGCACCTGAAGCCAGCGCGTCTACCAGTTCCACCACCTGGGCACCGGACCAGGACCTTGAGACAAAGCCATGGTCAAACAGGGCGTGACGGTTAAGCCTTTCGCCAGAGCTTGTCAATCAAACGGCGGCGTCGCAAAGGCACCGGGAAACGTCGAAAAACCCCGCATTCTCAACGCGATGTTGCCTCAACCGGCGAACTATGCGAGTGATGAACATGGCCCCGGTTTGGGGTTAAACTCAGACGCTTGGCGACAGAATTAGTGGGGACGGGAACGCGCAACATGGCGGGTCTAGTCACGGTTTTCGGTGGGTCGGGATTCGTCGGCCGGTATGTCGTTCGTCTGCTCGCCGCGCGTGGCTGGCGCGTTCGCGTCGTGGTGCGCGATAGCCGACGCGCCCTGTACCTCAAGACGGCGGGCGACTTAGGGCAAGTCGTGTTGATGCCGGGCACGCTCAGCGATGCCGCCAGTGTCGCGCGCGCTGTGGCCGGCGCAGACGCGGTCATCAACCTGGTCGGCATTTTGGCCGAGCGCGGCAAACGGACGTTCGAGCGCGTCCACGCCGAAGGTGCGCGTGTCATTGCGACAGCGGCTCGGGCCGCGGGCGTCAAGCATCTCGTTCACATGTCGGCTTTGGGTGCCGACGCGCAATCGCCGTCAGCCTATGCGCGAAGCAAGGCGGCCGGGGAAGCGGCCGTGCGCGCGGCGTTCCCTGGCGTCGTGACCTTTCGCCCCAGCGTGGTGTTCGGCACCGAAGACGGATTCTTCAATCGGTTCGGTCAGCTGGCCCAGATTTCACCGGTGCTGCCGTTCTTTACCAACATCGTGCCGCATGCACCGGGCGGCGGCGGCACACAGTTCCAACCGGTCTATGTCGGCGACGTTGCGGAAGCGATCGTCCGCTCCCTCGAAGGCGAAGGCCACGAAGGCGCCACCTACGAACTGGGCGGCCCGCGCGTCTATACGATGCGTGACGTGCTCGAGCTGGTGAATCGCGAGTCGATGCGCCATCGCTGGGTCAAAGGCTTCCCCTTCATCATCGGTCACGTCACGGCTGCGATCCTGGAAGCGATTTACAGCGTCCGTGATCTGGCCTTGCGCGTTCTCACGATTCCATCCGAGCTGCTGCCCGACCCACCGTTGACCCGCGATCAGATGCGGCTGCTGGAGCTTGGCAACGTTCTCACGGGCGGACGTCCCGGACTGTCGGCGTTTGGCATCGAGCCGACGTCGCCCGATGTTATCGCGCCGTCGTACCTGAAGCGGTTCCGCCCGGTTCAGCAGAACAAGAAACTCAGGCTGGCTGCCCGCGACAGCTGAGCAAACCGAGGTTTCGATTGTCCATCGTCGCGCAAGCGACCGCCATGACCCGCCTCGCGTGATACCATCGCGTAGCTGCATGAAGACCTGCACCCGGACTCTTTTTTCTCTGCTGTTGATATGGGCTTGGCCATGCCATGCCGCGACCGTTCTCATTACGGGAGCGAACCGGGGACTCGGACTTGAATTTGTTCGGCAATATGCCGCTCGCGACTGGATCGTGATCGCAATAACCCGCGCCCCTGAGACGTCCCAAGAACTCAACGCCCTGTCGGCCGCCAACACCGATATCAAGGTTGAGCGACTCGACGTCACAGACATGGCATCTATCAAGGCGCTCGCCCTGAAGTACAAGGGCGTGCCGATCGACATATTGATCAATAATGCGGGCGTGCTCGGCGATCTCTCGACCCAAAGGCTCGAGTCGCTGGAGCGGAACGACTTTCAGCGCGTCATGATGACGAATGCGTTTGGGCCTTTGGCAATGGCCGAGGCCTTTCGCGAACACGTCAGGTCGAGCGAGCAAAAGAAAATCGTCGCGATCTCCAGCGGCAATTCCATTGTTTCCGGAAATTCGGTCGCCGGAGGCCTTTACGCCTATCGCTCAAGCAAGGCAGCGCTGAATATTCTGATGCGCGGACTGGCGACCGATTTGGCTGAGTAGAATATCATCGTTGGCGCGATCTCTCCTGATGGCGTCGACACAGACATGGGCCGGGCGGCAGGGGGCTCAACCCGGCCGCAAAACATGCCGACATCTCAAAGTGCTGCGAGCGTTATCAAGGTCATTGATGGTCTGACGCTCAAGAACAATGGCGTGTTTTACCGCTTCGATAGCACCAGCCAGCCTTGGTGATGTCCAAAGCACCGGGGTAAATCAAATCACGCCGTAGGCCAGACCCAGCACCACGGCGCCGAGAAGAATCCGGTAAATCACGAACGGCGTGAAGGTTGAGCGCCGTAACCAGCGCATCATGAATGCGATGGCGAACAGGCCGGTGACAAACGACAGCGCCATGGCGAGCAAGGCATCGTCCGTCAACTGAGTGTCGTGCGCTTCACGAAGTTTGAGGACGAGCCACATTCCGCCGGCGGCGATCGTCGGCACCGACATCAGAAACGAGAATTTCGCTGCTTCTGGGCGCTCGTAACCCAGAATCCGTGCTGCCGTCATGGTGATCCCCGAGCGGCTCGTGCCGGGCACCAGCGCCAGAATCTGCGCCAGGCCAATGACCAGCGCGTCGCTATAACTCGCGTGTTCGACCTTCTTGACGGTCATGCAGGCGCGGTCCGCGACAAACAGGAGAATTCCATAGCCAAGGGTGGTCCAGCCGATCACCGCCATCGCCCGGACGGCGTCGCCGACGTATTTCTCGAAGGCCCAGGCCGCAGCCAGAACCGGGATGGTCGCCACGATAATTTGAATCGCGAGCCGCGCCGCAGGATCGCGCTTGCCCCGGAGGAAGCGAAGAAGGCCCACGGCCATGGCCCACAGATCGCGCCAGAAGTAGATGATCACCGCGAACATCGTGCCGACATGCACGGCGACATCCATCGGCAGGCCCTGATCCGGCCATTGGGTCAGCATCGGGACAAGCGCGAGATGGCCGGACGAACTGATCGGCAGGAACTCGGTCAGACCCTGAACGACAGCGAGAACAATGATTTGCGTAAGCGACACAGACGAAACCCGAAGACAGCGCCCGCGCCTTATACCATTACCATCGCATTCGCCAAAGAACTGCCCTCGAACGGCATATTGCCAACCGGCATCGCGTAGCCAAAGATGATGAGAGTTCCACGAATGGAGAGAACCTTGATCACGGGCGTGAAATCAGGCTGGCGACGTGTAATGACGGGGTTGGCCGCGGCCGGAATGATGGCGGCAACTCTCTCCGTGGCCGAAGCGCAGCTCGCATCGCCGGCTGCGCCGCAACCGGTGCCGATGCCCCCCGCGATCGCCGCGCCGCGCGACACGGCGTTTCCGGGCACGATCACGCTTGAGGTGGATGCCAGCGACATCGATCGCCGCATTTTTAGCGTCCGGGAAACCATCCCCGTTACCGCAGGGCCGCTTACTCTGCTCTACCCCCAGTGGCTGCCCGGCAACCATGCCCCGCGTGGACGCGTCGACAAGCTGGCCGGCCTCACGATAACAGGCAACGGTCAGCGTCTCGCGTGGCGCCGCGACGACGCCAACGTTTTCGCATTTCATGTCGACGTGCCGGCGGGCGTGACGACCCTTGAATTGAGTTTCCAGTTTCTATCGCCGACCGACAGCAACCAGGGCCGAATCGTGATGACGCCCGAGATGCTAAATCTGCAATGGAACACGGTCGTGCTCTATGCGGCCGGATATTTCGCGCGGCAAATTCCGGTCGCGGCGTCGGTCGTGTTGCCGCCCGAGTGGTCGTATGCGACATCGCTCAAGCCGTCGTCGCGCGCGGGAAGCAGGATTGCGTTCGAGACCGCAACGCTCGAGACCGTGGTCGACTCACCCATGTTCGCGGGCCGTTATGCCGTGATCCACGACCTCGGCTCGCTCAACGGCGCGCCGGTTCGGTTGAACGTTTTTGCCGACGAGCCAGGTCATCTCGCGGCCAAGGCCGAGCAAATCGAGGCGCACCGCAACCTCGTCATCGAGACGGGGCGCGCCTTCGGGCGGCCTCATTTCCAGTCATACGAATTTCTGCTGGCCTTGACCGACCGCATGGGCGGCATCGGGCTCGAACACAGCTCGTCAAGCGAGAACGGCACTGATCCCGGCTATTTCACGGAATGGAACCGGACCGCGCCGGGACGCGACCTTCTGCCCCACGAACTCGCCCATTCCTGGAATGGTAAGTTCCGCCGCCCGGCGGATCTGTGGATTGCCAACTTCAACACGCCGATGCGCAACGGACTTCTCTGGGTCTACGAAGGCCAGACCCAGTATTGGGGCGTGATTCTCGCGGCACGCGCCGGTCTCATCAGCAAAGCCCAGGCGCTTGAATCCTTGGCGGCGACCGCCGCCCTTTACGATCAGCGCGTCGGTCGCGCCTGGAAACCGCTGCAGGACACGACCAACGACCCGATCACCACAGCGCGCCAGCCGATGCCGTGGCGCAGTTGGCAGCGCAGCGAAGACTATTATTCCGAGGGACTATTGTTGTGGCTCGATGCCGACACCCTGATTCGCGAGAAGACGCGCGGGCGGAAGTCGCTCGACGATTTTGCCAAGCTGTTTTTTGGGGCCCGCGCCGACGCTGCCGGTCCCTCAACCTATTCGTTCGATGATTTGGTCGGCGCGCTCAATCAGATCGTTGCGCACGATTGGCGTACATTCCTGCGCGACCGTCTCGATGGCCACGGGCCAGGGGCCCCGCTCGATGGATTGCGCCGCGGCGGGTACATCCTTGCTTTCGCCGAAGAGCCGACAAGTTTTTTCAAAGACGCTGACTCCCAAAGCAAGCTGCAAACCTTTTCGTATTCTCTTGGCCTGACGATCGGCCGCGAAGGGCGTTTGACCGACGTGTTGTGGGATGGACCTGCCCATAAGGCGGGATTGACGGTCGGTAGCCAGATTGTTGCCGTCAACGGCATTGCTTACGACGTCGAACGCCTGAAAACGGCGATCACCGACGGCAAGCAATCGACGTCACCGATGGAATTCCTGATCAAGAACGGCGATCACTATCGGACCGTGGCGATCGACTATCGCGGCGGCCTGCGATACCCGCGCCTGGAACGAACGGGATCGGGAACCGCGATTCTCGATCAAATTCTGGCGCCAAGAAAATAGCTCAGGCAAAGCGCGAGCGAATCAACTGATAGATCGCACGGAGCGCCAGCGCTTCGCCGCCTTGCGGCCGGCCCGGCCGGTCGGCCGGGTTCCAGGCGTAGGTATCGATATGCAGCCAGGGAACACCCTCGCCGACAAAGTCCTTCAGAAACAGCGCGGCGGTGACGGCGCCGGCGAAGGATGATTCGCCTGCGTTGTTGATGTCGGCCACTTTGCTGTCGATCATCTTGCGGTAAGGCGCCCACAGCGGCAGCCGCCACAACGGGTCAAAAGTATCCGATGCCGCCCTGATGACATCGGCGGCCAGACTTTCGTCGTCGGTGAAAACCGCCGGCAGCTCCGGGCCAAGGGCCGTGCGTGCCGCGCCGGTGAGCGTCGCCGCATCGATCAGCAGCGCCGGCTTATCGACGACGGCCTCGGCCAACGCATCCGCGAGAATGACACGCCCCTCAGCATCGGTGTTGCCGATCTCGATCTTGAGGCCTTTGCGCGAGGTGATCACGTCACCAGGCCGGAAAGCATTGCCGGCGACGGCGTTCTCGACCGCCGGGATCAGCAGCCGAAGCCGGATCGGCAGTCTGGCGGCCATCACCATGTCGGCGACGCCGAGCATGGTCGCGGCACCTCCCATATCCTTTTTCATCAACAGCATGGCGCTCGACGGCTTCAGGTCGAGCCCGCCTGAATCGAAGCAGACCCCTTTTCCGACCAGCGTCACTCTCGGCGCGGCAGGATCGCCCCAGATGAGATCGATCAAGCGCGGCGGCACGGTGCTGGCACGCCCGACGGCATGAATCGCCGGATAGTTCTGCACCAGCAGCTCTTCGCCGACGATCTCGCGGACCGCGGCGCCGCGCGTGACGCCAACGCGACTGACGGCGTTGGCCAATTGATCGGGCAGCAAGTCGGCGGCCGGTGTGTTGATCAAATCGCGGGCTAAAGCCGATGCCGCCACCGTGCGCTCGACATGGCTGCGGTCGCAGCCCGCCGGCCAAATGAGCTGCGCCGGTTGCCGGTCGCCCTCGGGTTTTGGCGACTTATAGGTCTTGAAAGCATAAGCCCCGAGGGCCCAGGCCAGCGCGGCCCACGTTGGCAACGCGGCGGCTAACGGCGCCGTGCATCCGACGATTTCGCCGAGCGCATAAACGCCCGGCGGCAGCGTCTTCGACAAATTGCCGGTTACCCACGGATCGTCGCCTTTGCCAAGTCCGAGCACGACCCGTTCCGCCGCGCCGTTTGTCGCGGGCATGACCGCGACGCTACCGGCGTCGGGCTTGAAGTCGAGCGTCTGCAGCCAGGTCTTCTGCGCGGCTGACCGGCCCGCGAGCCAGGCCGGATAAGCGGCCGTCGATACCGCATCGATCGGCGTGCCACTGCCCTGATCGACCAGAACGGAGATCATCAGCTGTTGGGCCCGGCGACAGGCGCGGCGGGCGCTGCAGGTGTCGTCACCGGCGGCGGCGCAGGCGGCGCCGGGTTTGCGCGAGCCGGGCCCGCGGCAGCTGGGCGCACCGCCAACGGCTGAGAAGGTTCGGCCGGTGCGATGGCCGGCGCCTGACTCATGAGACGTTCTTCAATGTAGTAGCGTACGGCGCCGGGATGGATCGGAACGCCGAGGCCGGCAATGGCGCGGGATTTGTCCATCAGCTTTCCGCGGGCATGGCCGGTCGCGAACAATTCGGCGTTGCGTTCGTGCCAAATCGCTTTGGCGATACCGTAACCAAGGTCCTGGTTGAGATCGTCACGCGCGATCAATACCGAACCAACCGCCAGCGTGACGATGTCGGCAACATTGCCGTAGGTCCCGGCGGGAATGACGTCACGCGAATAGTAAGGAACGACCTGGGCGATCTTGGCGGCCGTCGGCCCATCGATCGGCACGATGTCGGCTTCGGCATTCTTGATCAACTCTTCGACCGCAAGCATGGGCGCGCCGCCGACCACGAACATCGCATCGATCTGACGCGATGTCATGGCCGCGGCCGCCGCACCTACGTCGAGCGTCCGCATCTTCACTGTTCCCCATCGCACCTTGTGGGCCGACATCAGCTGTTTTGCCGTGAACCGCGTTCCCGAGCCCTCGCCGTCGAGGGCAACCGTCTTGCCGGCGAGGTCCGCCATTCCGGAAATCTTGGCGCCGCGACGCGCAATCAGGTGAACGGTAGCCGGATAGAGCCGCGCGATGACGCGCAGCCGAGTCACCGGCTGATCGTTCGAGAATTCGCCATCGGCGCGGAAAGCCCACTCGGCGATGTCGGCCTGGGTCAATCCGAGCTCGACCTGCCCGCGCGCTACCGCGCCAAGGTTTTCGAAAGTGCCGGCGGTGGTCTGGGCGACGGCAATCAACCCCGGCACGCCGCAGTTACCGCCGCGATCGCACTCGCGCGAGCCCGGCGGGTTGGAGATGGCGTTGCCGACCAGGCCGCCAAAGGGAAAATCCGTCGTGTCGGTGGGCCCGGTCGCGATCCGGACCGGCTTGATGGTGTCGGGTGTTTGTGCCGTCACCGGGGCGGCGGACAGTGCGGCAGCCAGGACGACAGTGAACAGACTCAGCGCCTTGAGCGAGTCGAAGGCGCGAGCGTGAAAACGGGCGTACACCGGAACAAGAGCCTGAGTTCGAAGGCGCCCCCGGATTTGACAAAACACCCGGCGGGTCGCGGCTGCTGACACTCCTAGCACACCGGCGCGCGGCGGCCATGACTGCCCACACAAATCGACATTAACAATGTGACAACTGGCGTGTGGGCAATTTTTTCTAAGTGCTGACCGCTGTCATCGGGGCTCGGGCCGGGCCGAATCCCCGAACGAAGGCGGCCACCCCCTCATCCGCCGGATGCAGGGTAATGTCCCGGTAGGTCCCGACCTGGATCAAGGCCCCGTCGCGAAGAACCGCGACCCGGTCGGCAAGCCGCATGGCGTCGGCGGGGTCGTGGGTGATCATCACCACGGTTTTCTTCAGTTCCGATTGAAGCCGGAGCAGCTGATCCTGCATATCCCTCCGTGTAATAGGGTCGAGCGCCGCAAACGGCTCGTCCATCAACAGAACCGGCGGATCGTTGATCAAGGCCCGGGCAAGGCCAACCCGCTGCTGCATGCCGGCCGAGAGCTGGTCTGGGCGAGACTTCGCCTCGCCACCCAAACCGACCCGATCAAGCCAGACCCTGGCCCGGTCGAGGCGCGCGTTTTTGTCGATCCCCGCCAGCATGAGTGGAAAGGCAACGTTGTCGATGACGGTCAGATGCGGCAGCAGACCAAAGCCCTGAAAGACCATGCCAAAGGTCTGGCGCCGGAGATCGCGAAGCGCCTCGCCGGCCAGGTCACAAAGGTGCCGCCCCGCGACCAAGACGTCGCCACGCGTCGGTCGGACCAGGAGGTTGAAGGTGCGCAGCAGGGTGGACTTGCCCGAGCCCGAGGCGCCCATCACCGCAAGAACTTCGCCCGACGCAACCGTCAAACTGACGGCATTCAACGCCAGATGAAGTCCGGTGCGATCAAGTATGTCAGCCTTGCCGCGCCCTTCGGCCAGCAGCGGCCAGGCCCGCTCTGACGCCGGACCGAATATCGTCGTGACATGGTCGAGCGCGAGCGTCGTCATTGGCGACCCGGCAAACGCCGTCCCAAGCTCTGCGTCAATCGATCGATCACGATGGCGAGGACGACAATGACGCATCCGGCGACGGCGGTGCGTCCGACGTCAAGTCGTTGAATCCCGAGCAGCACCTCCTCGCCCAGTCCGCGCGCGCCGATCATCGAGGCCACCACCACCATCGACAGTGCGAGCATGGTTGCCTGGTTGACGCCGGTCATGATCGACGGCAGCGCCAGGGGCAGCTCGACGTGCCACAGCTTTTGCCGCGGCGTCGCGCCGAACGCGTCCGCCGCCTCGACCGCAGCCGCATCGGCGTTCCGGATGCCGAACTCGGTCAAGCGCGCGATCGGCGGCAAGGCGTAGATCACGGTCGCGATCAAAGCGGGCACCTTGCCGAGGCCGAACAGCATCATGGCCGGAACCAAATAAACGAAACTCGGCACGGTCTGCATGGCATCGAGCAGCGGGCGGGTGACGCGAGCAACTTTCGGGGAACGGGCCAGGCCAATCCCGGCTGGCACGCCGAGCACGATACATATGACGACCGCGACCAGCATCAAAGCCAAGGTCTGCATGGCCGGGTCCCACAGCCCCAGCACGCCGACGAGAATCATAGCCATGCCCGACGCCACGGCGAACATCGGCCGACGCGACAGCAGATAGGCCAACGCCGCAACCAGGCCGACGACCAGCCACCACGGCGCGCCGCGCAGCAGCGACTCAAGCAGGATCAAAGGCGCGAGCAAAGCATCGCCAATGACGCGAAACGTTGCGCCCTGGTCGGCGATGAGGGCGTCGATCCAGCGGTTGATCGAGGGGGCAATCTTGAACGTGAATCTCTCGGGGAACATCGGTGTTGGCCTTTCGAAAGCCCATTCTGGGCCGGAGATCGCCAACCTCAAGGGTTATCTAGGGCGGCTTGGTTCCCAGGCTTCGCTCAATGCGGGCGGCCGCATCATCATCGAGCCAGCTCCGCCAAAGCGACGGCGATTCGGCCAAGAACCGTTGTGCTTCAGCAGTCGCATCGGCGCCTGTTTCTCGCATATGTGCGAGCGCGCGGGCGATCACGTGAGCGTCTGTGCGATACGCAGACAAGAATTTTGAAATGGCGGGTGCTTGGGCGGCAAAATCGGCGTTCGCCCCGATCCAGACCTCTACGGTCGGATAGGCCACCGCACGCGGATAGGCAGGATCAGTCGCCAATCCGGTCCAATCGGCTTGATTCCAGGCGGGTTCATCGAGACGCACGAAGTCGTGGGCACCCAGCAACCACGTTGGCGACCAGTAATAGAAAATAATCGGTTCGCGCCTGCGCACGGCGCCGGTCACAGCGGCCGCAAGTGCGGCGCCGGTTCCGGGGCGGAAATTGGTGAACGTTTTGTCGAGTACGTAAGCGCGAAGCTTGTTGGTGTTGACGATCTCGCACGACCAGCCGGCAACGCAGTTATAGAATCGCCCTTTGGACGGCTCCTCCGGATCGCGGAACAAGGCGGCGTGGCGCGCCAGATCGGCAACAGATTTGAGATCGGGCGACGCCTCGACCACGTATCGCGGCACGTACCATCCTTGCACCGCGTCCGGAAAATTGATTCCGATTTCGACGACCTGCCCGCGCGCCAAGGCCCGCTGCCAGACATCTGTCACCGCATCTTTCCAGACCTCCATGGCGATATCGATGTCGCCTTGGGCGAGGCCTTGCAGCAATGGAATCGTCGAGCCGGGAATGACGTCGGTTTTGCACCCGAAGCCATCTTCGATGATGCGACGTGCAACGGCGTTGTGAAATGCGACCGAGTCCCAGTCGAGGCCAGCGAAGACGACCGGCCGGTCAAGCTCGCACGCGGCCGCGGGCATGGCCAACACAGCCGCAATCGTCGCCGCCGCAAACATCTTCACCGATCTGCTCCATCGCGATACATTTGACCTCACCATAGGCCCGCTTGCCACAGCAAGGAACCGTCGTGCTCGACATTCGCCAAATTCCCGTTCTCAGTGACAACTACGTTTATTTGATCCGCGAGCCCGCATCAGGTGCCGTCGGCGTGGTTGATCCAGCCGTGTCCGAACCCATTCTGACTGAAGCCAAGCGTCTCGGCTGGAAGATCACCCATATTCTGAACACCCATCATCACGGCGATCACGTGGGCGGCAATCTTGAGATTCAGGCCGCAACCGGTTGCACCATTGTCGGGCCGTCCCACGACCCCGACCGCATTCCAGGGATGGCGATCCAGGTCACGGATGGCGACATTTACACGTTCGGTAACGAGGCCGCCCAGGTGTTTTTCGTCCCGGGCCATACCCGCGGTCACATCGCTTATTGGTTCAAAAACGCATCCGCCCTGTTCTGCGGCGATACCATGTTTTCGATCGGTTGCGGCCGGCTGTTCGAAGGTACGCCGCAGCAAATGTGGACCAGTCTGAGCCGGCTGAGGGCCCTGCCTGCCGAAACGCGGATCTTCTGCGCGCACGAGTACACCGAAAGCAACGTCCGATTCGCCGTCACCGTCGACCCAGGCAACGCGGCGCTCCGCGCCTATGAGGCCGAAGTCAAGGACAAGCGCGCCAGAAACGTCCCGACCGTTCCGTCGACCCTCGGCCTTGAGCGCACCGCCAACCCGTTTCTGAGGGCCGATGCGCCGGAACTTCAGGCCGCCATCGCCATGACCGGCCGCGATCCGGTTGACGTCTTCGCCGAAGTGCGCCGCCGCAAGGACGTATTCTAAAACGCTCCGCGCAAGGTGAACTTGACGTCGCGGTGGAACTTGATGTCGCGCAATTCGCGACGCAGCAAGATTCCGCGACCACGATTGCCGACGTAGGTCAGGCGCTCACGTTCCGCTCCGGTCCGCAAGACGCGAAATGCTTCGAGCCGGGCCGTCACGCCGGCGACCGGTTGCATTTCAACGAAGGCCTGAAAGTCGATCGCGCGATAGAATGCGTTCATGAAGATCAATTCGAATTGATCGCGCCGCCCCTCGTCTTCGACCGTCACGCCGTAGGACAAGCTGCGCCAGTCGAAGTCCTGGCGAAAGCGCACCAACCACTGCGAATCGGGTATGTCGCGCAGCCAGCGGCTTTCGCCGGTGAACGGGTCGGTCACGTTGGTCTTGCGCCAGAGCGTGCTGGCCTCGATCACGGCGCCCGCAATACCGAACCGGTCGAGCCGAAGGCTGCCCTTGAATTCGATGCCATGATCGTAGCCCGAGCCGATATTGCCCGGCGCCGCCAGCGTGCCGTTTGCGACGGGAATGACTTCGATATGGTCCGCATAGTCTTCCCGAAACGCCCGCATCGAGACAAGCCCGCCGTCGTTGGCGAGGCGCCGCTCAAGCGTGGCGGATGTCGCCCAGATTTTTTCCGGGACGATGTTCGGATTGCCGGCACGAATTACGCCGGTCTGGCTATCGTCGGCCTCGAAGCTGGTCAGAAAATCGGCGAAGTCGAGCTGGCTGACGGTTCGACCCACGCCGATTCTCAGCTGAGTCAAAGAATCGAAGTCGTACCTCACGTCGGCGCGCGGTTTGACGTAGGACAATTTCCGGCGATTGTTGACGTCGCGGCCAGTCTGCTTGAATTTCGAACGTTCGTAGTCCACCGCCAAATCGACAAACATGCTGGCCCCTATCTGCCAGTTGAGACTGGCAAACGGTTCAAGCCGGGTTTCCCGAATGCGTGACTGGGCGTTGAACAACCGCGCCGCGC
>Ga0194132_10004752_pt1 | contig 22815 bp, 14 predicted proteins | sample TA2KigOf80mmetaG_FD_148612 | JGI IMG/M metagenome (GOLD analysis project Ga0194132, IMG submission 148612) | Freshwater microbial communities from Lake Tanganyika, Tanzania - TA2015054 Kigoma Offshore 80m | ecosystem: Environmental > Aquatic > Freshwater > Lake | place: Tanzania: Lake... | reverse complement strand
ACGACGGAGAAGAGTATTGTCAGCAAAAAAAAGGAGATGCCGATCTCGATCCAGTGATAGTAGTGTTTTTCATGGATGCCGCGTTCTTCCATCTTGCGCTGTAAATAAGGCACGATCAGGCTGCACACCAGCGAGAACAACAAGAGCGTGGCGATCAGGAAGACCATCAGGATTGACAAGAGATAATCCCACGCCATGCCAAGCCAGGTTTTGCCTTCGGGCGGATCGAGTTTCCAGATGATACACAGCGTGTTGCGAACGTGCAGGAAGGCGCCGAGGGCCGCGATGACCAGCATCACCATGCTAATCGTCGGCGCCCATGACGATTGCGGCTCGGACGCGTACTTGACCATCGTTTCGACATTCATCGCAACTTTTTCAGGCATCATGGCATTGAGTTGCTTGTTCACTTCTCCCTTGGCGGCATCGTCGCCGAAGATTGCGCCGGAAATGTAGATGGCGAGCAAGAGAAGCGGCGCGACGGAGAAGATGGCGTAATACGCAAGAGCCGCGCCGTGGCGGGTGCCGCCGTTCTCGCCCCATTTTTCCCAAGCGCGGTAGATGATCCAAATGCTGGTCATGGGAGACATGGCGGGCCTCGATGGTCGTGATAGCTCCGCGATCAGGGCAGCAGGTCAAGGAACGCTGTCGAATCGGAGAAATCCCGTAACGTCAACTCGGGCCGAGCGTCGGCCAGTTGCTCTACGGTGTGCACACCGGTGGCGACCGCGACGACGTTGGCGCCGATTGCGCGAGCGCACTTCACGTCGAGCGGCGTGTCGCCGATGACCCAGATGCGCTCCGGTGTGACGCTCTCGCCAACGTGCGAGCGCGCGGCAGCGAGCGCTTCGCGGGCCACGTCATCGCGATCAAAGTGCAGATCGCCGAAGCCGCCAAATGCGAAGTGGTCGAACAAGCCGAAATGGCCGAGCTTGACGCGAGCGCCGGCGCGAACGTTTCCGGTCAATAGGCCGAGCGTTACGTTGCCGCGCCGCTGTAGGGCCTCTAGGAGTGCGAGGATGCCGGGCAGCACCCGGCCGTTGTGGCGGTTAAGACTGGCGGGCAAGCGCGCCAGATAGCCGGCACGCAGTTTCTCCCAGTTCTCCGCGGTGTGTTCAATCTCATGGTGATGAAGCAAATCCCGCGCGATGGCGCGATCGGTTCGGCCAGCGTAGGAGATCTGAACCCTCAGGGAAATGCCGAAGGTTTCGGTGAATGCAAGCTCCAGCGCTGCTTTGCCTGCGCCGCCGCTGGCAAGCAGTGTTCCGTCGATGTCGAATAGGCAAATGGTCATGGCGACATTGTATCAACAAGAGGCCTTTCCTCGCGAGGCGGGTTCTTGGTATCGTCGCCCTTGTTTAGCCGTTCGCTTGTGGCGAGCGCCGTTTTCGCGCTCGCCACAAGCGAGCGGCTAGACGGAGATGTGTTTGATGTCCATCGCCATCGCATCCGAACCCTTGAACGCGAGTCCGACCTGGCGGCAGTTTCAGTACGCCTGCCTCTGTGTCGTCATCGTCCTTGCTGTCGGCTGTGCGATCTATGCGGTCGAGACGCTGATACTCGGCTGTGAGCATCGCTTTGTCGAGAACCCGGCCGACACAATGACGCGAGCAATCGGCCTGGCGCATTTTTCGATTGGCTGGCTGTTCCTGTTCACATCGCCGCGCTTGCGCAATTCCGCCAGCCTCGCCAGACTTGCGTTCTGGACGCTCTTCGGCATCGGTTTCTGCTGGATCTTTGCGACGAACGGCGCGGACAAGAATCCCCTTCTGATGATGGCGTTCTACAGCTTCTTCTTCATTCATGAAGTGTGCGACGAGGCCTGGCTTTATCAACAATCCGGAGAGTCATGCGACGAGCCGGCGCGGGCAGAGCAGTTCTTGCCGTCATTATGCTGGACGATGTCGCTCGGGCTGATGGCGACGCTGGCTGGATTCCAGATCGTGCGCGGGCACCTCTGGGGCCGCTCGCAGCTCTTGCAGTCGTCGTCCACGGTTTGGCTCCTCTCGGCGTGGGCGCTCCTCACGATCCTCGCGGTCATCGCTCTTTGCTACATGCTTCGGCAAATTCACACGCTCTACGGCTCGGTAAATGAGATGATCGCGCACTATCGTCCGCTCCTGGCTGTCTACGCCGGCATCAGCACGATTCTTCTGGTCGGCTCGATGTTTGGTTCCGTCGGCGCGAATCTCGTTATCCTGGTGCACGGCCTGACCTGGCTTGTTTGCACGCATCGCAATCTGAGTGAGCGCAATGACCCGATCGAGGGATGGTGGTCGTGGCTGCGCAAGTCGCCGACCGGTTTTTTGACGCTGCACGTGGTCGTGATCGGGCTCGCCCTAGTGTTATTCGCGCTGCGAACGCATTTGTGGGAACGGACGGGATTCGTGTGCGACCTGGTGTCGAAGACGTGGTTTCCTTATTGGAGCATCATGCATATCGCGATGGCGTTCTGGCGCTCGAAGTAGTGGTCTTCGTTGCGCGTTCGCATGGCGCCCTGCGAACGCAAAACGAAGACAGGTCAATCCCCGTCCTCCGGCCGCGACGGCCAGGCCCAGCGATCGAAGTGAATCCAGATCACGCGTGCGTAACGCGTCACGACGGGCACGAACGGCACGAAGCACGCTGCACAAATCAAGACGATCCAGCCGAGATCGACATCAGGCAAGATCAAGGTGCCGAGCCACATGAAGAGTAGCAGCACGACGATCGCCAGGGCGTAGCTGATGTAAAGGGCGCCCATGAAATAGCCCGGCTCGCGTTCGAAGCGCATGTTGCAGACAGGGCAGCGCTCGTTCATCGTCATGCCATGCGCGTAGATGCTGCCGTCGCAACAGCGCGGGCAGCGCATGCAGATCAACGCGAGCCACTTTTGCGAGGCCGTGGGAATCATCAGTTCAGGATTTCGCGCGTCGTCACCTTGCGTGGCGCCAATGTCGCTTCCAGATCAGGCAGATCGTAGACGCGCAGCACGCCCGGTACGACGTTCGTCAGCTCGTTGTAGGTGATTGGCGTTTGCACGACGTTCAGCCACGGCCGGACTTTGCCGTCGAGCGATACCTCGCGAATGCGATCATCGAGCGCTGCGGAATGCAGGGCAACGTGCGCGGTGACACCAGCGGCCACGACGTGCACCTGATCGCTCTTTATTGATTGGATCACCGACAACAGGTCCAGCACACGCTGGCCCAAGAGCGGCCGGTTCAGATGCATGGCCAGGAACGCCTCCTTGATGTCGGCACCGAAGTACGCCGACTTGGCGCCGGGCGAGGTTTCGCCCAGGCCGCGCAGGTCGAAGATGTAGATCTCGTGGTGCTTTTTCTCATACTTCTCAACGAGCCACCTCGGCAGCTTTCCGTCCGCCGGCAGTCCATTGTCCGGCACATGAATTACGGGCGGTCCCTTGGGTTGAATGTGCTTGAAGCGCAGGCCCGGAATCAGGATGCCCTTCTCCGTTTCGTAGACGACCTTGTGCGTGCTCAGGCGATCTTCGAGATAATGGATCTTCTGGCTCACGAGCCTGGCTGTCGGAATCGCGCCTGGCAAGCCGATCAATCGGCGAATCTCGGCCTGGCGCGTTTTTTCGTCGAGATTTGCGAACTTGGTGCGGCGAGCCTCGTATTTTTTTGCTTCGAGCACATTAAGGCCGAACGCGGAGATGCCCTTGAAGTCGGCGAGCACCTGGCCCGAGCGAGTGCATTGCAGGTCGGCGTCCTTGAACGCCGTGAGGTCTCCCTCCGTCGGCGCGTCGTCCACGTTCAACAGCCAGCGCCGCATCCAGCGCATGGCAGCCTCGCGGCGAGGCCTTGAGAAGCCGTGCTTGTCGTCGTACTCGAAGAGTGCGACGCGTTCGCCGTGCCCCATTTTGGCGAAGACCTGGCTTGCCTCGCGGAACGTGGCCCACGAGCCTTGCTGATCGAAATAATCTTGCGATGCAATGCACATCAATGTCGGTTTCGGAGCGCGCATGGTCATGTAATCGACATGGTCCATGCCGAAGGCGACTTGTCCGGGGATGTTCTGCTCGGCGTCCTGTGGGCCGATGGTGGCCAACAGGCGTTCGAGCGATGTGATATAGCACGACGGGGCGGCGCATGCGATGCGATCGTCAAGGGCCATGAGGTAGGCCGTGAGCGTGCCACCCCCGGAGTTGCCGGTACAGCCGATCTTGTTGAAATCGACTTCGGGCCGGCTAACCAAATAATCGATGCTGCGAATGCCGTCCCAGATGCGATACCCCGCCGTCGATTGACCGACGAGCAGCGCGCCGACGCCGACCATGGTGTGCTCACTCGTGCTGCCCTTGATCGCTGCTTTCGTGCCGGGCGCCAAAAGCTGCAAGCGTTCGCCCTGACCGATCGGATCGTAACAGAGCACGGCCAGTCCGTTTTTGGCCATCAAGATGCAGGCACGTTGATAGGCATCGGCGGCTTTGCCGTTCTCGGAATGGCCGCACGGGACGAGTACGCCGGGAAACGGGCCTTTGCCCTCGGGTAGATAGAAGTTCGCGGTCACATGGTGATTCGGCCGGCTTTCGTAGATGACATTCTCGACAGTGAAACCGGCGCCCTTAAGCTTGCCGACGACCTGGGCGTTGAGCGGCGACTTGACCAGCGGGAAACCGCCGATGGCGTCGATGAACTTCGCCTTCAGATCGCGCTGGCGTTTCTGAATCTCGTCCGGCGTTTTTAGCGAGGCCACGAGTTGCTTGCGCGCCTCGAAGTGTTTCTGAGCCTCGCCCATCATGAAACGGTACAGCATCTTGTGAGGCTCTTGCTCGGCGGACAGGATTTGCAGCTTGTCCTGAGCGCCGGCAGTTACGCAAAAACATAACGTCACCAAAATTCCCAAAACAGTGCGCATTGCGCCCTCCCTCTCGGCTCGCGGTGATTCTCTCTTGGCGATTGTGGGTGATTATCGCGAAAAGTCAATCGGCGATTTGCGTCGTTCAACGGCCTATTTGTCAGCATGCCTCAACAGCGACTGCGACCAATGCGCCGAGCAACGCACTAGCCAGCATCGCCATTGAAATTGTGACGATTATGGGCAAGATTGTGGGGAATATGATCACACCCCACACCATGGCCAGATGGCCAACTGCATATGGCCATCTGGGGCCTGCCATGAGTCCTTTGCCAGAAGCCCTCGGCGTTGACCCACAGGCCAGGATGGCGCATCTGCGCGGCAGAGCCGGGCATTTTTTTTCAACCGCCATGGCACGCCGCCATGCAGCGCGCGAAACTGACGATAGCGCTGTTGCCAACCTCGCCCGAAAAACGGTCCGCGCCGTCCGCACCCCTTTGTTTTCCCTCGTTGCAACTCGCCCCGCGACGTGTCGAACGTGGTGAAGCGCTATTCGCGGCTATTCTGATCAAGAATGCAGGCAACGCACTTGTATTTGCCTAGATCGATGGCGAGAATGGTGGTGGTGGACGCGGTTCTCGTGATCGTGTTCATGGTGCAGGCTCCTCGTGGGGAGGTTGGGGTTTGTTTGCGTGGTAACTTTAAAGCTACCACATCCACACGGCTTGCATGGATTCTTTCGGCGGCAAAAAGAGGCGTTCGCCATGCACGACTGGGATGCATTTGAAGCAAAGCTGTTTGCTGCGAGCATTGGTGCAATCAAGCGTTTCGCGGACGAGCACCCCATTGAATCCATTTGTTTTTTGCCTTTGATACTGAGCCGCGATATGGGTATGTCCTCTTCGCCTTCGACACGTTTGAGAACAACATTCGATCCGCGCAGCAGATGGAGCAATACCTGATCAAAGACCGGACGGAATCGTTGACCAAGAAGCGACACTGGAACAACGCAAAGCATCGTTTGTGCCACCCGCCCGTTACTGTGTTCAACACCAACATCGCTGACTTTGCATTTCCGCAATACGCAGATGTGGGATTCCCTGAATGGGAGACGATTGCGAAGAACGGCGGCATGCCAAAGCAGTATGAACACGATGACGATTACCTGAAATTCGAATGTGCGCATCTTGCTCTGGAACACAGGACAACGTCTCATCGCCGAGGGTGCATTCAAGGTCCTCAGAATGGCTTGCCCGTTCATGATCGGGTATGGGATCCACGATGAAGAGGAGCAGATTCTACGAGTTCTAAATTGGCCAGGCGCCCAGCGAGCCAGTCCAGGACCTTGAAGAGTCTTGTCGAAGAGACTACCGCCGAACAAGGCGTTGCAGATGTAACGACGGGCCACGTTGCCGTGGCCTGGGTCGGTAATCCGACCCAGGCGAACCCGCAGGCACTGTGTTCCATTGCAAGAAAATCCGCTGAGACATGCTATCGAATACAATCACCGTAGGAGCGCCACGCCGCCGATCGTTCGCCGCGGTCTGCGTACAGACCACGGCCACGGCAACGCGGCCTGCCCATAGCGCATGAAACCCTTCCCAGCGGCGTAGCTCTTTGAGCGGCGAATGAAAGTGTTCGCGCAACGGCATCGCTCGGACCTTCCCGCTAACTTCCGGCCTATCCAAATACACACAGAGAATCAATCGACCGGCCAGCATCATTGCCGACGTCTCGTGAAAAACGACAATAACTTCATTCTGACCTATGCTCGTTCACGAGGTTGTTGCCATGGCCAATTCGTTCAACGCAAAAGCATCGCTCTCCATCGACGGCACAAGTTATGCGGTTTATCGCCTCGATGCTGTGTACAAGAAATACCCGCAGGCGCAACGCTTGCCGTTTTCGCTGAAGATCTTGCTCGAAAATCTGTTGCGTACTGAGGACGGCGTCAATGTGACGGCGAACGACATTGCCGCGCTCGCCCAATGGGACGCGAAGGCGGAGCCGGACAAGGAAATCGCGTTCACGGTGGCGCGGGTGCTGTTGCAAGACTTCACCGGCGTGCCCGCCATCGTCGATTTGGCGGCGATGCGCGATGCGATGAAGAAGCTCGGCGGCGATCCGGGCAAGATCAATCCACTTCAGCCGGCCGAGTTGGTCATCGACCACTCGGTGCAGGTCGACAACTTCGGCGCCGCCAACGCGTTTCAGCTCAACACCGATCTGGAGTACGCTCGAAATCAGGAGCGCTATGTCTTCCTGCGCTGGGGCCAAAGCGCGTTCCGCAACTTCAAGGTCGTGCCGCCGGAGACGGGGATCGTGCATCAAGTCAATCTTGAGTATCTCGCGCGCGTCATCTTTCACGACGAAAAATCGAACACGCTCTATCCTGATACACTCGTCGGCACCGATTCGCACACAACGATGGTCAACGGGCTCGGCGTCCTCGGCTGGGGCGTCGGCGGCATTGAAGCTGAGGCGGCAATGCTCGGACAGCCGGTTTCGATGCTCATCCCCCAGGTCGTCGGCTTCAAGCTCTGCGGCCAACTCCCCGAAGGCGCGACGGCGACCGATCTCGTACTGACGGTGACGCAGATGTTGCGCAAGAAAGGCGTCGTCGGCAAGTTCGTCGAATTTTTTGGCCCTGGCCTCGATTCGATGCCTCTCGCCGACCGCGCCACCATCGCCAACATGGCCCCCGAGTATGGTGCAACGTGCGGTATCTTCCCGATCGACGAGGAGACATTGATCTATCTGCGTTTGACGGGCCGCAGCGAAGCGCAGGTCAACCGCGTCGAAGCGTATGCGAAAGAGCAGGGGCTCTACCGTGCGAAGAACTCTCCGGAGCCGATCTACTCGGATACCCTGGAGTTGGACCTCGGCAAGGTCATGCCGTCGTTGGCGGGGCCGAGCCGGCCGCAAGATCGCGTGCCGTTGAAGAAGGTGAAGAAGTCGTTTCAGGACGCGTTGCCCGCGCTTATGAAGAAAGAAACGAGGAAGGAGTTGCCTCAGGCGGGTGACGCAAGCCAGGAAGGGGCGCTGCCGACCTATCACGGGCCGGTCGTCATAGCGGCCATTACGAGTTGCACGAACACGTCGAACCCATCGGTGCTGATTGCCGCGGGCCTCGTTGCCAAGAAGGCGGCCGAGCGCGGGCTCGAAACGAAGCCGTGGGTGAAAACGAGCTTGGCGCCGGGTTCGAAGGCGGTGACGGATTACCTCGTAAACGCCGGACTGATGCGCCATCTCGAACAGCTTCGCTTCTTCCTTGTCGGCTATGGCTGCACCACCTGCATCGGCAACAGCGGCCCGCTTTCGCCCGAGATTTCCAAGGCCATCGCCGATCATGAGTTGGTCGTGGCAAGCGTGCTGTCGGGCAATCGCAATTTCGAAGGTCGCGTGCATCCCGAAGTCCGCGCCAATTATCTCGCCTCGCCGCCGCTGGTCGTGGCTTATGCTTTGGCCGGGCGCATCGACATCGATTTCGATCGCGAGCCGATCGGCTTCGGCAAGGACGGCAGGGCGGTGTACCTCAAGGACATCTGGCCCACGCAACAAGAGGTGCGCGACGCCGTCAAGAAATCGGTGACGGCCGAGGCGTTCAAACGCGTGTACGCCGACGTGTTCACCGGCGATGCCCATTGGAAGAAGCTTGTCGTTCCGACCGGCGACCTGTTCGCTTGGGACGCCAAGAGCACCTACGTCAAGAACCCGCCCTACTTCGACAACATGCCGAAGACGCCGGGCCCGATCGCCGACATCAAAGGAGCTCGCGTGCTTGCCCTGCTCGGCGACAGCATCACCACCGATCACATCAGCCCGGCCGGCTCAATCAAGAAGGACAGCCCGGCCGGCAAGTACCTCATGGAACGCGGCGTGCAGCCTGCCGACTTCAACCAGTACGGCGCTCGCCGAGGCAACGACGAGGTCATGGTCCGCGGCACTTTCGCCAACGTCCGTCTCAAGAACAAGCTGGCGCCCGGAACCGAAGGCGGCGTCACGAAGTATTTCTCCCCTCTCCCATCCGGGGGAGTGGGGCCGGGGGTGAGGGGGGAGAGCGCAAACGACGTGATGTCCATCTTCGACGCCGCCATGCTCTACAAGCAAGGCAAAGTTCCGCTCCTCGTCATTGCCGGCAAGGAATACGGCTCCGGCAGCTCGCGCGACTGGGCCGCCAAGGGACCGTACCTGCTCGGCATCAAGTTCGTCATCGCCGAGAGCTACGAGCGCATCCATCGCTCCAATCTCGTCGGCATGGGCATTCTGCCGCTGCAATTTCAAGCCGGACAAAATGCGGACAGCCTCGGCCTCACCGGCGAAGAAGTGTACGACATCGTCGGCCTCGCGGATTCGCTCGCCAAGGGGAACAAAACGATTACGGTAAATGCGGGACCAAAATCGTTCCAGGCCATCGTCCGCATCGACACGCCGCAAGAAGTCGAGTACTTCCGCCACGGCGGCATCTTGCAGTATGTGTTGCGGCAGTTGTTGGCGGGGAAGTAAAGGAACGTCGCCGGCTTGGAGTTGTTTAGTCGAGTAACGGAATAATGGCTTCGTGGAGAATCGCCATGATGTGCTATTGCTTACGCTTCATGTTTACCGCATTCTTTGCCCTCGGCCTATACGTGCTTCTTCCCGATGTTCATGCCATCGAGCTCGAACAGACGACGGCGAAGAAGAAGGACAAGAAGAAAGCCGTAGATTTGCCGTTCCCCCCGAAGTTACCCGACGGTAAGGACGTGCTCACCGTCACCTCCGACGACTTTCTCAAGGCGCCCGACACGATCGGCAAAGACGTGCTCGTCGCCAAGGCCGCACCGACGGTCGACTTCCTTTATTACCCGTGCCAGACCTACAAGGCCAAGATCTGGTCCAACTGGGGCGACGGCCTCGCGGTCAACGGCAAGTACTACTCCTCGGTCGGCGATCACGACGCGCCCAAGGGGAACGCCTTCGTCTACGAATATGATCCGGCCAAGAAGACGTTGCGGCTGCTCACCGACCTCGTCAGCGTCATTGGCCGCATGTTCGGCTATCTGCCGGGCAAGATTCACGGCCGGCTCGACATGGGCAAAGATGGCTGGCTCTATTTCTCCACCCATCGCGGCGCCACTAACGTCACCACCGACGCCTTCGGCTACAAGGGCGACTGGATCATCAAGTGCGATCCGAAGACGGGCAAGGCCGAGGTCGTCGCGCATGGCCCGGTGCCCAAACATTGCATTCCCAACAGCGTGCTCGATCCCGAGCGCATGATCTTCTACGGGGGCACGGCGCCCGGGAGCGGCAAGGATGATGTCGATGGCGTCATGTTCTTCGCCTACGACGTCGTCAACAAGAAGCTCCTCTACTCCTGCCCCGACGGGCCGCCACGCTACATGATCCTCGCCAACTCGACCGGCAAGATCTACTACGTCCCAGGCAGCGACGGCAACGTCGGCCCGATGATGCGCTATGACCCGGCTACTCCGCAAGTGGCCCCGGTGAAGGTCAAGGCCCAACTCGGCCTGCGCTCCGCCACGCAGGAAACCAAGGACGGCATGGTCTACACCGTCTCCAAAGGCAACGCCAAGGCGGGCCGATCGACGGTCTTTTCGTTCAACACCAAGACCGAAGAAGCCAAAGAACTCGGCCCCGCCGCCGTCGGCACGCAGGAATACATCACGTCGATTGATGTCGATCCGACGGGGCGGTACCTCTACTACATCCCCGGTGCGCATGGCCGCAGCGAGAACGACGGCAGCGCGGTGGTGCAGTTCGACACGAAGACCAAGACGCGCAAAGTGATCGCGTTCCTGTCGCCGTACTTCAAGGACAAGATCGGCGCCACCCCGACCGGCACGTTCAGCTCCGCGATCGATCCCGCCGGCGACAAGCTCTACATCACCTGGAACGTCAACCGCGGCAGCCGAGCCTGGGACTGCTGCGCCCTGACCGTGATCCACATCCCCGAGTCGGAACGCCGGCCGTAATCCGCACGCGACCATGATCGTCAGAGCCTTAAGCGCAGGCGAAGGATGTACGAACCTTCGCTCACGCTTCAGGCTCTAATGTCATTGCAGGTTCGCCAGGAACTCCACCAGGTCGCGCACTTCGCGGCGGGACATTTTTTGCACGAGGTCGCTGGGCATGGCGGAGGGGCCGCGGGAACGCTCCTCGATCTGCGTCTTCGGGATGGCGAGCAACTGGCCTTCGGCGGTCATGATGCGCACTTCCTTGGCGTCTTCGCTTTTGAGGACGCCGATCTTAGTTTGGCCGTTCTTAAGCTCGATGACCAACGTCTCGTAACCCTTGGCGATCTGCTTGTTGGGATCGACGATCGCCTCGAGGAGATAGTCGCGTTTCTGTTTCTTGCCGATGCCGGTAAGATCGGGTCCGACTTCGCCGCCGACGCCGTTGACCTTGTGACAGCGCAGGCAGGAGACCTCGGTTCTTTCGAAGAAAATCTTGCGTCCTGCCTCGGCATCGCCGCCGACGAGAGCCTCACGGTAAACCGACATCGAGTCCTTGGGATTGCGCGTCGCTTCGTAGCCGGCGAGCTTTTTGGTGATGCGCATGTTCTGCTTCGTCGCCGCAAGGAGGATATCGAGCTTCAACTCGGCGGGAACGTTGCCGGCGACCAGTTGATCGACCCAGGCTTCGATGACCTCCATGGACGCTTGCGAGCCGACGGATGCGAGCAACGCCAGGGCCCCTTGCTGTTCGATGATGTGGCCTTCGTCGAGCGCTTTTGCCAGGATCGGCACGACCTCGGCATTCTTGACCTTCTTGATGAAGATACGGCGAGCCTGGTGGCGCAGGCGCGGATCGTTCTCCGCGAGGGCGATCTTGGCGGTCTGATCTAGCTGCGCGTCCTTGAAGGCTTCGAGGATCAGCAGGGCGTCAACGCGTGCCTGCGATGGCCTCTTGCGATCGGCGACGGCGTCACGAAGCGACGGCCCGATGTCGGCGATTCCCTTGCGAACGGCGGCATTGCTGGCCTCGGTACGCGGCGCCACGGGCCGCCACCTGCCGACCACCCAATCGCGTCCGGAGGATGAATCCCACGCTTGCAACATCTTGAGTGCTTGCTCGCGCATGGCCATCGAAATGTCGGATCGCGTCGCCGCCGCGACGACGATGCTCGCGTTCTCCGCGCCGCCGAGGCGATGGTTCGCGGCCAGGATACGCAGCACTGCTGGATCAGGAACATCGCGCAGCGACGTCTTAGCTCGATCAGCAAGATTGGGCATGGCATCCGAAATCGGCGCATCATGAATTGCCCGTGCCGCTTCCACGACAATGTGACGATCGCTGTCGGTCAGGAAGTTGGCGATTTCCGACATGCCAAGCCGCCGCATCGCCAGCAGCGCCGCCAAACGCACAGCGGCTGCGTTGTCGGCCGCGGCCTGACGGATCGCATCACGATCGCCGATACCGACGAGAGCCATGACACCAGCATGGCGAAGGTACGGGTCAATGTCGCTGTTCATCCGCAGCATTTCGAGCACCGCAGAAACGGCTTTCGCGTCACTCAGTCTGCCGGCTGCCAGGCCGGCATGGAATCGAACGCGCGGCTCGGGGTCCTGCAGGCCCTTGATGACGGCAGCGGTCGCCTTGGCAGATTCCTGCCGCACAAGGACGCTCAATGCTTGAGCGCGAACGTCGGCGTCGGCATCCTCGGCGAATTGGATCAGGAGCCTTTTTGCCGTCAGAGCATCAATCGGTCGCCCGACTCGAGCGACTTGCCCTAGTCCCCAAATTCCATGGAGGCGGGCCAAGCGGTTCTTGGTTTCTTTGTCGGCGGCAAGGAGCAAACCATCTAGCGCGCCCTTGTCAACGAGCGCGAACTGCGCTTCCTGGCGGACGCGCTGATCCTTGTGTTCGAGCAATTTGACGAGGTCCGCGACCGGACGTTGGCTGAATCCCTCGGCGAGGAGGGTCTTCACTTCGCGCACGGCCGGGTCGTTGAGTTTCTTGGGATCGAAGAGCTTGTAGATGCGACCCTTGTTGGGCATGCCCCAGCCTTCGACCCAGTCGCTGAGATAGAAGCCGCCGTCGGGGCCGAAGTCGCAATCGGTGGCGAGTACGGACCAGACAAATTGCTGGCGGTTGACGACCTCAAACGAGGCGCCCTTGGGCTTGATCTGGAAGGCATGGATGCCGCTGCCGGCGCCGGAGCCTCGAAAGTCGCATAGGAAAAAGTGCTTATCGTATTTTTCCGGAAGCAGACTTGTGCCGGGATGATACGTCAAGCCGGACGGCCCGTTGCCGATGTGGGCGAGAGGCGGGAGCAGGTAGGATGCGGTGTTGGTGGCCTGCGTGTGCCAGAGTTTTTCGCTGTTCCAAACGCCAAGGCTCGGCAGGTATTGGTAGGCCATGCGCCAGCCGGAGTCGCCGCCCTCGACGACGTGAACCCAGCGGGCCTGGTCGCCGCCATCGGCATTGTTGTCGCCGGTGAAGAGATTGCCGTACTCGTCGAAGGCGAGCTCCTGGGGATTGCGCAAACCGGTGGCGAACAGCTCGAGTTCGGAGCCGTCGGGGTTGCAGCGCAAGACGGCGCCCGATTCGCGATTGGAGATGACTTTGCCTCCGGTCTCGACATGTAGCCCGCGATCACCTATGGAGAAGTAGAGTCTGCCGTCGGGGCCAAAGCGCAGGCCGTGCATATCGTGGCCGAGGAACGCCGTGCGAATGCCGTAGCCAGTGTGCAGCGATTTCTTGACATCGGCGCGGCCGGTTCCTTTGGTGTCCTGGAGCAGCCACAGTTCGGGAATGCAGGTGTACCAGATTTTGCCCTGGCGCGCCAAGACGCCCGAGCCCAGGCCGGCGGCGGCGCTTTTGAATCCGTCGGCGAGAATTGTCGCTCGATCAGCTCGGCCAGTGCCTTGACTGTCCTCCACCATGCGAACGCGGTCCATGTCCTGCTCATAGGTGGGGAATTTTCCTTTCAGATGTTTCTTGTACATGGCGACGCGATCGCCGACGGTCATGCACGCCAGGTCGTCGTCGGTCCACGCCCTCGGATGATTGCGATTGTCGGTCACGCCGCGGTGCAGGCGAAATGTCTCCGCGACATAACAGCGTCCTTTTTCGTCAAAGTGAAACGCGACGATGTTGGCGACATGAGGCTCGGCGGCCCACAGATCGGCCTTGACGCCCGAGGGAAGTTGCATCCGCAGAAGAGTCTTTTTCCACTCGTTCGATGCCTTGGCGACTTTCCCGGCATAGGGATCATTGGCATCCGATTGTGCCCGTGACGTGGGTTCAAATGTTACAACGGCGGTTCCGATGGCGAGAGCGGCGAAGATCATGCGATGCATTACGTGATCCTTAATTCCGAGGAATGCGCTGGTGCGCGAAGCGTCGTCGAAGCGCGATCCGGGCGCTAAACGAAAACAAAGAAGATACGGAGTTGTTCTACACCTTGAAAAAGATTCGGCGACAATAGAGCCACAGGCAAATGAGCCAAAATGTGAGGACGATCATGAGTTCGACAAACAGCGGTCCCAGCCGTTGGATGGTCGCCGGCTCGGTCGGCAGCACGAGCAAGGCGTTTCTCTCGGCCCACGGACGGAACAGGCTGAAGGCGATGAACAGGAACAACGCGTTTCGGCCAAAGACGGCGAGCGGCGTCGCCAGGCTGATGAGCTTGAAGCCGTCGATGATCAAGTAGAAATAGGTGAACGCCAGGAGCGTCCAGCCGACGGCCATGAAGACGAAGGTCCACGTGCCGAGCCGTTGGATCATGGGAATGATAGCGACCCATGACAGTTCGATGAACCCGTTGCCTCCGGAGAGAAACCAGCCGAACAAGAGGCCGACGACGCTGCATGCAGCCAGGACGGCAACCTTGGCCCCGGAGGTCAACCCGCCACGAATGACGTTGCCGATCAGGACGCCGAGCAGAACGATGGCGGCATTCGAGACCGCGTTGAACGTCGTGTAATGGTGAGAATGCGGGCCAAGATGCAACCATTGGTCGATCACGATGCCGACGTTGCGGTCGGGCAGCCAAAGCTCGTGCCCGCCGGCGAACGCGTGGATTACGTGCGCCGCCGTGTGCCCGATCAACAAAAACGCCACGGTTACGCCCTGGGCCGGCATGCCGAGTGGGAGGACAAGAAACGCGAGGAAATAGGCTAGCCCTATCTGTTGCAAATCGCCGCGCAGATCGAACACCAAGCGTTGTGCGTTCCAAGAATCCAGGTAGACGCCCAACAAGATGAGCAGCCCGGCCCGCTTGATGGCGTGCGCGAATTGGCGAATCCAGTTCTGCCCGCTTGCCTCACGGTTGGCGTACGAGTATGGCATCGCGACGCCGACCAGGAAGAGCATGGCCGGTTGAAGGAGATCCCAGAGCGTGCACCCTTGCCATTCGCGCTGGGCGAGTTGATTGGTGATCCAGCTCCAGCGCTGCGGATCAAGCATCTGCCGCAGCCCGAAGCCGTGCCCAACGATCAGCAGCAGCACGAGCCCGCGCATGGCGTCCAAGCTGGCGAGGCGTTCGCCCTTTTCGGCCGGTTCGGGGCTGTCGTCGTCGTCGCGCAGCTTGACCATGGTGGACTCGTGAGCTTGTGCACAGCACCCGCGCCGTGCGAGAGCCGTTCATCTTCATCCTGACGGGTATTCATGGTTGGTTGTGGAATCATTTCATGAAAATCTGCATAAGCTCGGCAAGCGCGAACGCGAAGAACGCATGATCGGCAATTCTCGCATGTAAGGCAAACTTGTTAAAGTCCGCATTATCGCTTGGTCGATGGTAGGAACAATCCTCACGTAATCACGCGCAGGTGCGCTAACCAGGAAAGGGAATGAGCATGACCAATTTCTTCAGCGGTGGATTGTTGGCGGCGTCGATGCTGCTCGGTCAACAGGCGGGCCCGCCCGCCATTCCGGCCAAGCCGGCGCCCGTTCAAGCGACGCCAAATCGGCCCATTCTCGGCTGGTTCCAGCGCGAGGATCGTCCCGTGATGAATCGCATTCAGAGTTGGTTCAAGCGAGACCAGGCCGACACGGGCAAAGGCGCACCGCCGCGTCCTGGGACCGTCCAGCCTTCGGAGCCGCCGGTCCTGAATCAACCGCCCTCCAACGATTTCCCGCGCAAAATGCCAAGTTCGCCGACGCCGGCGCCGAACACGCCACTCCCGGCCAAGGGCACTTCGTCCGTTGAGGCGCAACCCGTTCAGCAGGTCGGCTCTACACCGAGCACATCGCCGCCCGCCACCGGCAAAAGCCCGATCTTGCCCCACCTTGCCAACAAGATCGGCCGTGATGAACGCTTCGAGTGGATCACCGGCCAGTTCGAGATTGAGAACGGCAACTACGTCCTCTATTACGCGACGCCGGAAACGATCGACCCGTTGCATGGCCGAATCGTCCTGTCGTCGAACCAGGTCGACATGAGCCAGTTCCGCAAGGGCGATCTCGTGTCGGTGCGCGGCCAACTGGTGCAGCGCCCCGCCGGGCAAGGCACGGTCACGATCTACCGCGTCACCCACGCGAGCCTGATCAAATAAGAACTGCCGGGCCGAGAAAACATCATAGCCTGAAGCGTCAGCGAAGGAATTTCGTTGACGCTCCATGCTCATTTCACGCATCGGGTGTGTCGAGAATCTGCTTCAATCGTGCCGCCAACTCGGGCGGAAGTTTGGTAAGCCACGTCTCGTCGATCAATCCGACGCCGATCATGTCCCGCACATGCGTTCGATCTTTGTCGCGGTTCGACATCAGCTTCATCGTAACGAGCGACTCGAGTGTGATAACGCGGACGTGCTCGGGTGCACCGACTGTGTGAATGTCGGGCGCCGGCAGCAGATGATCCGGCCGCGTCTTCTCGCCGGAGAACAAGAGGCGGATGGCCTCGCTCGGCTTCCCGTCGGGTCCGTCGCGAAACATCACGACGTCGAGCAGTTCGCCGGAAACGAATCCGGCAGCCTCGAGCGCGGCGGTGATGGCGGGGAGATCCGTGCGGCGAACAAGAATGTCGACATCGCGCGTGTTGCGGACTGCGCCCTCGTCCACGGTCGCCACCCACGAGGCGACGGCATTTCCGCCGACGATTGCGTACGGCACTCCCGCGTCGTTGAGCGCTGCCGTCGCTCGCAAGAGCCGTTCTCGTACTCTCGCCACGGCTCGCTCCATGCGGTCGAGAATGTCCGTTCCTATGCCGACCGTCTGCGTCGTCCAGCTTTCGCCCGATCGATCTTCGCGTGCCATCATCTTCGCATCATACCATGAGGCAAACGCTGTCGGCAATCGTATTGACCGGTTTTCCGCATTTCATGGACCCATCATCGACGGAATTCGGCGATCGGTGTTCTTGCCCGATTTCCTGGCGCCTACCTCGCAAGTCAAGTCATCACCGTCGCCTCTTTTGTAGAGCTTTTTCGGCCCACACGATCTGATTGTCACAGCAATGAAGTCCGGGCCGTTCGTTACAAACTCCGATACGGCGAGTCCCACGAATCGGCGCGCCGGTTACCGACGAAACTGTAGTGCTGGGTCAGTTTCGAGCTCTCAATTCGCGCAATGTCCAGCCTCCGGTGACTTCGACGATGGCTTGCTGTTCGATACGGAAGGCGCTTTGGCGTAGCGACCCTTGCACCAGTTCAAGCATGACGATGCGGGCGTGGCGGGCTTCGGTGTCGTCGATCTCGACAGCGGCCATCCGGCGGAAATCGCGCAACGTCAAATCGCTGCGGCCCTGGGTCTGCAGGCAGTAGCCGCGCAGATACCACGCCGTCATGTTCAAGGGATCGTGTAGGATGGCGGCGTCGAGGTGTTCGAGGCACTTCTTGTAATCCGCGTCCGTCGGCAGCACACGCTTCTTCTTCGGATCGAACGGCCAATCGTGGCTCCACCAACCTTCCGTTTTCGGGAACTCGGCAGCGCTCGCTTCGCCGATGTTGACCTGCAAGAGCCGCAGGGCGTCGAAGACTTGCTTCTTGGCCAGGGCGCGGTCGGCTTTCTTGCGATCGGAGATATCGATAGCGACGCCGGCGCTGGTGCGATGCCGCCAGCGCGGGTGCGTTTCCAGCAATCGCTTCAATATCGGCTCGAGATCTTTCTTGTCGGCTTCGCCGATGACCGACGCCGTGACTTCTAGCTCGTTCTTGACGTTATGAAACGCGCGATGCAGCGTGACGCCGTCGAACTCCGACAGCGACGGCAGGTTCTCCTTCAAGGCGACCTTCATCGGGTCGATCGGGATAACGACCTGGCGTCCCTCGGCCCAGCCGCTTGGCAGTTGCCGTTTGCGATCGAACGGCGCTGCCTCGGAATCAATGGTCGACTTGAGGTCGCCAACCTGTTGGGAACGATCGGCTAGGCCGTCGATGTGCAACACGCCCTTCACGTCGTAGTAACAGCGATCGATGCGCAGGCCGTCGAAGCGAAACTCCTTGGTGATGCTCTCTCGAAGATACTGACGGACGCTCTTATCGAGCAGATCGATGCGAATCGGGCCGGCGTCCTTGGCGTCCTGCAGGAAGATCACGGGAGCTTGTCCCTTGTCGAGCTTCTTCTCCGGCAACTTCGGCGGCGTTTCGTCTTCAGCGTCCGGGTCGAGGCTCGGCAGCTTCTTGGATTCAAGTTTGGGGAGGAAGTCTGGCAACTTGCGAGCCGTCTTGTCCTTGTCCGGCGCTGCCGTCGCGAAGGCGGCGACGCGCACCTTGCCCATGCCATCGAAAAACAGACGTTCGATGCGTACTTCGTTGATGTCTTCCTGCGCTGCGACCCAGGTTCGCATGGCCAGGAGCAAGCCGGGCGAATCGAAATCTTGCATGGAGCCCCAGTGAAAGCCACGCTGCAGGGCGGGATGATCGTCGGTCAATAGGGCGCGAACAAGGCGCTCGAGCGGCGTTTGCTGATCCTTGCCGGTCCACACACCATGCAGCACGAGCTTGCCGGAGGCGTCGAAGCTGGCGTCGTCGATGCGCGCGCCGTCGATCGTCGGCGTGTCGGCGACTTTGGACTGCAAGGTCGGTGAGGGATTGTCGACATATCGTACGTTCGGCACGGTCGCGACGGTCCCGGCCTTGAGGTGATCCGTGAAGTAGAGGCGAGCGAACACGTCAAACCGTCTTGTCAGCCGAGTTTGATACGCTGGCTTCTTCGGATAAATGCCGACCGCGGCGAGATTGAGATCGGGTCCCACTTTGCTTGCGGGATAGCTGAAAAACCCGCGATCGACACGCGTCTTGCGCAGGAGCGAATCGCTGTCGCGCGCCAGCCACGATTGCATCTGCTTGAACGCATTGTCCCAGGCGAGTGTAAGGAATTCGATTGGCGGCGCCGTCTTCGCATCGGCCTTGCTTTGGACACCGTCGGGCATCTGCGTGGCGTCAACGATCTTTTTGGCCACGGCTCGCTGCTCGTCGTTGGCGAGGGCGATGACCAGGTGCAGCTTGCCGGCGTGATCGTATCGCGCATCGGAAAAGAGCATGCCATCGAGATTGCGTGCGTTGGCCGCGGTCTGCATAGCGTAGATCGGACTCGTCACGAACCGGACGCGGTCACTATTCCATTGATGATCGAAAGCAATCGGCAAGGCATGACCGAGTGCGGCTTCGATCGTCTTGCGTTGCTGCTCGGCGGGCATTGCTTCCACCGGGTGCAAGGCGACGCCGTCCAGGTAAAGCGCAGGGATACCGCGTTCAAGGTCGGCGTACTTGAGAAACATGCGGTCAAGGCGCGTGCGATGCGCCACGAAATCGCCCTCCGCTAGCCGTCCTTGAGATCGTGGCTTGACATCGGACCATTTCCATTCGATGGTGCGGACGTTCTTGTCAATGATCGGCAAGAGTTTTCCGGCAGCGGGCTTTACCTGAACTAGTTTCAGGACGGCATCACGGCGATCTGCTGATGGAACCTGCACCGTGGCTTGAATCTTGCCGTCGTAATCGAAACTGGCCAGATGAAAGAAGACTCCGTCGTTCGCCTCGTCGTCGGCCGCTCGGTTCTGCCAGGCGAGGCTCGGGTTGGGAAGCGTGATAACATCGCTGACGACCGGGTGATAGCTGACGCGCGGGATGATGCCGGCAACGCGCGATGTCCAGCGTTTGGCGCGCTCGATGTCGTTTACCAGGGCAGGGGGGTGAATGCATGCGCCGCTGACCTGAAAGTGAATCGACTTGCGGTCCGTCGAATAGCGGAGGACGCCGTCGTCGAAGCGTGTTCGTTGAATGAGTGGATCGGGGTCGCCGGTGAACTCGCGCTGGAGCGCCAGGCGATTATCGAGCCAGTTCCAGTCGCGGCGAACCAGCGTCGGCGCTTTCGGCATGCCGTCCGGCAGACGGCGCAGATCGACTGGCACGGGACCATCGGCCAGCAGCTTGGCAAGCTTGCCGTCGGTCGATTGATCATAGCGCAGGCACAACACATGGAACCGCAGTGAGCCATCTGGGCCATAGGTCGCGCGCTCGAAGAAATTGTTGAACGTCGCATCGACCTTGAACGCAGCGACAGCGGCGTCTTGCAGCGCGTAGATTGGCGAAAGGTGAAACTCAATGCTGTCGATCCTCAGCACGTATTTGACATTAGGCACGACAAACTTGCCGAGCTCGCGGCGCAGTGTTTCCTGCATCGCTTTCTCGTCGTCGAGCGCGGTGCGAAGGCACACTCCCTTGAAGATCAGGTAGGGGGGCTGATCCGGGTCATCTTCGTTAAGTTCGAAGTATGCACGATCAATGCGGGTTTGCTCCAGCGTTGCGTTGCCTGACTTCGCGAAGGCGTCGCGCAAGGCCGCGAGCATCTTGGGCCAATCGACGCCGCCGTTGGCTTTCTTGACCTTTTCGTTGGCGTCGGCTTTCTTGTCGTTGACTATGCTGGATGCGTTTGCGCCGCCGACGAGAGTTGCCGCGCTGCCGAGGAGCACGAGGATTTCGAGAATGCGTTTCATAGAATGGCCAATACGAAGTTTAGCCCCGCCTCGAAGAAGCGGGCGGAGACGCTGGTCCACCCGCCTTTTCGGAGCGGGGCTAAACACATCATGACGATTTCGCACGAAAGTTCAACCCTACATCATGCTTGACGTACGCAATCTGCGCAAACTTTACGGCCCCACCCCTGCTCTGGACGGCGTTTCCTTTGCCGTCGGCAAAGGCGAAATGTTCGGACTTCTCGGCCCAAACGGCGCAGGCAAAACAACTCTCATGTCAATCGTTTGCGGTCTGCTCGAGCCGACCGAGGGACAAGTCTTCCTCGATGGTAAGGAATTTCACCGATCCGACCGGGAGCTCCGCCGGCTCATCGGCATCGTGCCCCAGGAACTGGCGATTTACGACGAACTCTCCGCCCGCGAGAACATCCGCTTCTTCGGCGAACTCTACGGCATCGGCAGCGACCTCGAAGAGCGCATCGAGCGCATCCTGGCGTCGGTGGCGCTTACGGATCGGGCCGACGATCGCACCGCCACGTTCTCCGGGGGCATGAAGCGCCGGCTCAACCTCGGCGTTTCGCTAGTCCATGAGCCGCAGTTATTGCTGCTTGACGAACCGACTACCGGCGTCGACCCGCAATCGCGCAACCACATTTTCGAGGAGGTCCGCCGCCTGAATGCCGCCGGCATCACCATCGTCTACACGAGCCACTACATGGAGGAGGTGCAAGCGCTGTGCCCACGCGTAGGCATTATCGATCACAGCAAGCTCATTGCATGCGACACGCTGCCGAACTTGCTCGGAAAGCTCCCTGGCCGCCTGTCGTTTAGCGCCCGCGTGTTGCCTGAGAAAGCCGTGTCCCGCCTGCAGTCGCTCGAAGGCGCCAGGGTTGCGCTGCCCGATCCGATGTCCGTCGAGATCGAATGCAGCGACGTGAAGCGCACGCTGTTACAAGTCGTATCGATCCTGAGCGAAGAACAAGTCGAAATGACGAGCCTGGAGACGACCGAGCCGAATCTGGAGCACGTGTTCCTGCACCTCACGGGACGAGCGCTTAGGGATTGATTGGAAGCCGTGGGTTGAGGTACTCCGGACCCCGGGACTGGGAGTACGCGATTCAATTGCCGTCGCCAAGTTGACGTGCCTTGTTCACGGCCCAATGATGGGGTAAGATGCCTGCGGAGGTCAGATGTCATGAGCTTGGTGATTCAACATCCCGAAAAGGTCGACGAGCCCGTCGAGGCGAAAGGCTACGCCGAGGTGATAAGCCGTGTAGCCGCGGAAGGACAGCCTGTCATCGTGCAGCGTGACGGGATTGACCTGGCTGCGATTGTGCCGCTTGCGTATCTGAACGAGTTGATGGAGGCATTGGCGATGGAAGAGGCGCAGCGGATCGCAAAAGGGCTGGACTTGCGTCGAATTGGCAAAGAAAACCCGCCTCCCCAGAGTTGGTTTGACAACGACGAACCGAAGCCATTTTGAGGCGCCTAGTGTTTAGAGGAACCCAATGGGGAAATCCAATGGCACGAAAGAGAAGGCGGCGGAAACGCGAAAAATACCGCGATCGGACACCCGACCGCAGCTATTTCCTTGAAAAACGTGGCGTGCGGCGTATTTGTCCGTATTGCCGCCTGGATTACGTTATCTCTCCCGCAGACATCTCCGATCCCAGCAAACACTTGTGCAAGATCTGCGCGGCCGCAAGTCCGGACAAGGAAATCGAGAGATTTTGCCCAAAGTGCCTCGCGCCATATCTCATTACAAAAAACCAAATCAGGCAGGGGAAAAAAGGGAAGTGCGAGGACTGTACCCGCGAAGATGACACACCCGCGCTTCCTGGGTTTGAGCCCCCCATTCCTTTTCACAAGGCAAATCGCAAGCCTCGTGGACACGAAGTCAATACCGGGCAGACCCGGAAAGAAGGAAGCCATCGTTCGTAAGCGGCACGAGCCACGTTACGCCATCAACTCGCGCACCGGCCGTGCGTCCTCGGGCAGGATCGTCGCGGGGCGGTCGAACACGTCGCGGACGATGGTGTGCGGGTCGATGCCCATGTTGTGGTAGAGCGTGGCGAGGATGTTGCGGTGGTGGATGGGGTTCTGCACCGGGTAGCCGCCGATGCGGTCGGTGCTGCCCAGGAGAAAGCCGG
>Ga0194132_10004749_pt1 | contig 22831 bp, 4 predicted proteins | sample TA2KigOf80mmetaG_FD_148612 | JGI IMG/M metagenome (GOLD analysis project Ga0194132, IMG submission 148612) | Freshwater microbial communities from Lake Tanganyika, Tanzania - TA2015054 Kigoma Offshore 80m | ecosystem: Environmental > Aquatic > Freshwater > Lake | place: Tanzania: Lake Tanganyika... | reverse complement strand
AAAGAAGTAGTATGTAGATTATCAAACAAAAATAAAGAAGAAACTGTTTTGATAGAAGAATCCAAAAATAAATTCCTATGAAAAAGTATATTAACTTAATATTAAGTATTGGAACTATTGGATTACTATTCTATACTCTATTTAATCTAAAAGAACAGGTAAAGCAAATACCTATTCTAAAACATCAAATAGATTCTTTAGAGTATGTAAAGGACAGTATACATGCAGACCTAGTTCCAACTGAGATAGAACTTAATAGATATAAAGTTGCCTATGAAATTTTTATGATACGTAATTCAAAAGCAGCCTCACAATACGGTACAATAATATCTGAAGAAACAGAATAGTAAATAAGTTTTGATTTTAATAGCACTCTAAAGTAAATAATAAACAACAATATGCATATACACGTAGGATTCTTAGAAAAAGGAGACAGCCTGTTAGGTTTTCAGTACAAAATTACGGACTACTTTGAAGGCAAAGAAAGAGAAAACTTAAGTCTAAATACTTATCATGAGATAAGCTTTGGTATTCTCTTTGCAAGAATTGTATTCAGTATCAATGTAAAGAAAGGAAGTTAACCCCCCTTCTTTTTTATTTGTAAAAATAGTTATCTACTCGGATATTCCATTCTTTTCTAAAGTCATCATCTACAGATGCTGCAATTAATAAAAACTCTTTACCTATAGGAACTGACCTTAAGAGCTGCTTCATAGGCATAGCTTTCTCTGTTCTTTCTTGATCACCTGTAGCCATACCATATCCTTCTTGAAAAGTAGCCCCAATAAACCTAGCCATATCTTCAGCAAGACCTAATACTGGCACAGGATTTTTTACTAATTTTACAAATTCAATAGGGTTATAGTAGAAAATAAACTCATTATAATATTTCTTAAAAGCTCTTGTTAAATATTTTTTAAATCCACTATGTTTACGATCGTCATCTCCTGTAGAAGTCATTGAAGTAACAGCAGCTATAGATGCAGTGATAACAATCAATTCAGCCATCATGCTTCTTAAGTTAGCAATATAAAGATCAATAAACTCACCTTCTGTAATAGTAAAGTCTTCTCCTTTCTCTATAGCTTTAGCTTTAAGTTCTCTATATCTAATTTTAGCTAATTCTTCTGCATCGTGACCAAACCCAGTTACTATAGACTTTAGAAGAGTAGGGAATCTTTTAGAAAAAACATCTCCAAAGAATACATTAAACTTACCGTAGGTCCAGTTTTGAAGTTCATCATCATACTTAAGGCCAGATATACGCTCTTCAAACATTTCAGGAATCCAGTTTCTAAACTGCATAAGAGATGAACCCAGTAATGTGGTTCGTATACCATTAATATCATCCCTAGTTTGGTTACCAATAATTCTTTTGTTAACTCCCTTGATCTTATCTCTAAAGTCTAATAGAGTGTCGCTCTCAGAATCTATACCAGGAATTTCAAAACTACCATCATCTTTTATCTTACCTATAGCAAATAAGCTTTTTGTTTCTTGAAGCTCACCAACCTCTTTATCAATATTTTTCCTCATCTGTTCTCTTTCAGAGTCTGGTAAATCGTAAAACTTATTATTATAATCATACTTTGCTTTTACAAAGTTTTGTATACTAACAATGTTTCCGGTACTAGGATCAATCATATGTTCCAGCATCAATGCAATAGCTACAGGATATTGTACACCACGATCTGCTATACGCTGAAGAACAAACGCATTATTAGAAGTAAGAACTTTAGTAGAAGTAGATAAAGAAAGCTGGTCTACCATTGTATCCATAGCATTCTCCTGAAGAATATTTAAATACTTCAAGGCAGCCATTGCTTTTTTAGAACTGCTAGTGTAGTACATACTCTTTGCCCAAGTGTTTTTAGTAAAGAATATTCCTTTTTGAGCAGTAAATAAAGTGTTACCAGTACCACCTACAAACTGAGCAGAAGCTGATACTAAATTAAAAGCGAGAGACTTAAGTGAGAAATATCTCATTGCAGCAGTGATGGTCTTTAATAAAGAGTACTTCTTACCAGCAAAACGAATTTCATAGTCTGTTATGCTTCCGCTAGTCCTATTATAAAGATAGTAATTCACGAAATCTTCAAGAAGCTTGGCATTGCGGTCATTCTTATTAATTGCTTTAACCTTTCCATTTACTATAACTTCGTTATTAAAAAGATCAGTTACCAAGCTTTTCTTTTGACGTTCTACTTCTATTAGATTAATAGCATCATCTTCTATAGAAGACATAGCTTCATAGTTATAAACATGCCTTGTCCATACAGCAAACACTTTAAATAGATCTCTTGACTTAGCTGTATAGTCCATATATGTATTACCAGCAGCATCTTTCCTTTCAGCCCCCATGTCCTTTATAAAATAAACAGGAATTCTGTTTATAATAGATCCATCAGTAGGATCAATTTGAGGAGTGTACTTGGTTCCTGAGTCTACCTCAAGTTCATCAAAAAATTTTCCTAAAGATAAAAAGTTACTTACATCTCCAAAGACAAGATTCTCTAGCTTACTAGCATGTATAGAAGGAATAAACTTAGGAGAATATCTATCTAGCATGCCTAAGTCCTCAGCTTTACGAGTGAGAGTTTGAAAATACTCATACATATCTACAAGAGGCTTGTTAATATAGTTACCTACTGAGTCTTGCTTATAAAGTTCTTTCCACTTAGCAGTGAGCCAATTATCTATAGGCTTAAGAAACAGATTACGAGGATTAAGAAGAGCGATCATATTAAGCTGACCCCTTTTATCTAATATGTTATGTTGATCAATCCAGTCCTGAATCTTTTTTTCTACAATCTTTTTATTAGTCTCTTCATCACTAGAATATATAATAGCCTTAAAATAGCTTTTCTGTCTAGCAAGAGCAGCATCATACTGATTATTTGGATCAAACTGAAGATTATCTTTTAACCATTTAACATCTCCTTTAGCTATAGCTTGTTTTTTTAATCTGTTAAATTCTGAATCATACTTCTCTAAGAAGTTACCATTCCAGTTTCCTTTACTATCAATCTCAAGAATCATCTCCATAGCTTTATTAGCAGATAATCCTTTTTGAGAAGACCATTTAACAAAGTCTTCTTTTAGAGCTTTTAATTTCTCAATACTTTCTTTTACGCGGGTATCTCTGATACCTTGAGCTTTACGTAGTATCTTTGAAAAGATTCTAAAAGCTTTCTGCTTAATATTACTCAAAGATTGCCATAAACCAGAAATAGTATCTATAGTAGCTTCAGGATCTAATAAATTTAATATACCTCTTTCTTCTCCTAGTTTAACAGATTGTTCTCTTTGATACTCTTTCATCTGCATAATTAATCCGTTCACTCTAGAAGTCATTTGTAAGAACTGACGATTTAGCTTTGCATACTCACTCTTTACTTTCTTATCTTCTGACTCTTCTGCTTCAGAAGAATATTCTTCCATAAGATCATAAAGCATGACACCACTATCACTAAATACCTCTAGAATCTTAATACCCTCTACTATGTCTTTGCCTGTAAGAGTGTTATTCTCTATCTTATCTGAGTATTTTTTAAACTCAATCATACCAAGTTCTATAAGCTTATCTACACGCTTACGAAGTTGTAGATCTCTTAGAACTTCACGAAGACTTTTTAACTCTTCTCTCTTATTATTTATTTCAGCAATACTATATCGTGTACTTTTAATCTTATCATAAATACCGTTCATCCTTTCTATTAAAGCATCAAGCTGCTTGTCACCAGTAGGCTCATTACGTAAAAGAATAGGTAGCAAGTAAGACTTATTATCTGGTATTTGACTAGGATCTATTGATCCTATTTCTAAGTTTCTTAATGAAGAAATATCACCTCTTACATCATAGTTAAACTCAGTACGGATAGGAATAGCTCTTATTGTACCAAAATTCATAAAACCATACTCTTTGGCTAAGATTTTACGATACTCGTCTAACTGTATCTTAAATACAGTTTCCTTGTATTCTTTTATATCGGTTTGATCTTTACCCACCTCAGTACTTTTCCAGTCATATATATCAACTTCCATGGAAGGCTTTACAACTAGCAAGTCTATACTGCCTCCAATACTTGCTTTTTTGTCAAAAATTTTAACCTCAGTTTTAAATAAAGTTCCAGGTTCATACTGGTTCATTACTGCCTGAACATAATCATTCAATCTCTTGTATATAGAAGCGTTCAGCTTTGTTTTAATAGGTACTTGTATAGCTCGTTTTGTACCATCAGGGTTAGTCCAGCTGTTAACAATATTCTGCATCTCTTCATGGATAATATCTCCATAATCAGCTTTTACAAGATCTAAAACTCTTTGACGGTCTGTACGCTCATCACTTCGGAAGATCTTTTTTAAATATCTATCTACGTAAACTCCTGTTACTGAACCTTTTGCAAGGACTCCGTTATAGTAGTAATTATGTCTTTTTTGACTGGTTCGAGGGTCTACTGTATTATCTAAAGTAATTTTATCTTGATCAGCAGTCAAGTTACCGACAGGATCTGCATACTGATAAAACTCGCCGTTTAGAATAGCATTAACATCTAATGCAGATATATCAGTATCTAGAATTTGTTCTGCTGCAGTTTCAAATGGGTTTTCATCAGCTCTTGCAAATAGATTAGTAATAAACTTCCATACTTTTTGCCACCAGGTCAAAGCATCAGCCACCCTTGCATCTGTCTCATCACCAAGATTAAGACGTATAATATGTTCAGCAATGAGCTTACCTATAGCTTCTTTCTTTACTTTATCAAAGTTTACAGTACCATCTAAGTTTCTGTAAGCCTTAAGATTTTTGTACTTATCTAATGTAGAAGCGTATATCTTGTAGTTAGTAATCTTACGGAACATCTCCTTATACAGAGGATTACCTGGACCAAGCATCTCCACAAAGAAGTGTGCAGCTTCTTCCGGAAGAGTATCTATCTGTTCTTTACCATCAACCACCTGGATTATACGATTAAGCATATCAGCCTTTGCAGTGGCAGAAAGTTTATTGCCAGCTGCATCACGAATTTCGTTCACACTCTGTATAGACACACCTATCTTTTCCAAGAACCTACTAACACGGTTGTTCAACTCTTCATTAGTAGGCTCGGCAGCTGCTGTTTGTTCAGTCTGCAGCATGATAGATTCTGATACCATGACAGGCTTTAACTCAATCTCGTTCCAAGTATTGCCATATTCATCTGTAATCTGTTTAGGATTATATCCTTGTTTCTTAAGAATATTATTTATAGTGTTTTCATAGAATTTCCAAATAGAACTAAAAACAGCAAATCCTTCTTCGTCAACTCTTTCAAGTTCTGCTTTAATTGCAGATATTTCACGTTGTATATTCTGTTTAGCTCTTTCTAGTTTTTCTTTTTGGAGAACTTTAAAAAATTCTTTTTGTGATATTTCTTTACCATTTTTATAAGTAACTCCTTCTAAAATATCAACTTTATAAACATTACCTTCACTATCTTTTTTAAAAGATTGTAATTCAGTTAGTGCTAATCCATATTTTACAATATTACTATTATCAGAACTTTCAAGCATTTCTTTTAGCTTTTTAAGTCTATCTTCTTTTTCTTTCTTAAATGTTTCTAATGTTGTCTGTCCTTCTATCTTATTAGCTGTATCTCCTTTAGGAAATAATACTTTCTCATACCCTTTCTTAGCAGAGTCTTGTACAATAGATTTAACAAAGAATGTTACCCAGTTATTATCTTTATTTAGAAGTTGTAGGAATTGGTTTTCATTATTAAATTCTTTTTCTTTTAAATACCACATACCATTCATAGTATAATAAGTATTTCCATCTAAGTTTATTGTTTGTCCATCAGGTCTTTCTCCTCTACTTTCTCCTAAAACTTCCTTAGCTTTAGCTCTAATTTTATCTAATAATCCAGCGTATTCTCCTGTATTTGTGTATGGAATAGAACCAACACCATCTCTTTGTTGCGTTTTTGATTTTACTAAAAGTTCTTTATCCCTACCCTTCTGAAACAGATCAGATTGTACTTCTAGTATTCTACGAGTTTTAGTAGGTTCTCCGCCTCTTGTTCTATCAACTAAAGTTTGATATCTTAAATCATCTACATCAGTAGGTTCTTGAAATAATTCTGCATTTATAGTTTGTTCATCACTTCTAAACCAACCTATACCTTGATCTGTAGCAAACTGAGCATGTCCTTTAATAGCAGGTGTAACAGCTGGTGTAGCTATTTCATTCTCTGTGTAATTAGTACCACCTGGTACTGTCATGTTGGAATAATATCGTGAAGGTTTATCTTGTCTACTATTAAAAGCATTTTCATACTCTTCTTTAGTAATAACTATTTTCTCATCTTTTTCACCAAATCCTTTTTTAATATATTTATTCTCATAGTTTTTATAGTATTTAAACTCACCTCTTCTAAATCCTTTATCCATCAGGTCATGTCCTATTGTAGTTTCATAATTTTCACTTTCTCCATAGTTTTGATTGCTCTTAGGGTCAATTGATAGATTAATCTCAACAGCATAACTATAAGTAGCAGCAAATGAAGCCAGCTTTTCTTCTACAGTATTTCCTGGCTGGTCTATAAGCAGTGCAAGCTGGTTTCTTGGTACACCCAGCTGTAAAATCTTGTTAAACAATATCTCAGGACTAATAGACCTATTACGTTCCCAGGATTGTATCTTAGACATATTATCAGTTACGACCTTGATAGCTTTAAGTGTATACTTGATATTTTGGTCATCATAAATAACAGGTTCTATTTCCCGAGGTTGACCAAAGGTAATTCTATCATCAGTAAGTGATCTAAAGGTTTCCCCAAATGGGTCTTCTATTGTTTCTTTAGCAATCTTGTCAACTTCTTCAATTAACGGTTCTCCATTTTCATCTAGCTTTTCATCAAACTGTGTAGCAAGATTTTCTATACTAACTTCATCCATCCCAGGATCTGTTAAGTCAAGTCTAGCAAGCTTTTCCCAGTCTCCAAACTTCTGCTTAAACTGATCAGTGTAAGCATATGCCCAAAGTTTAATAGCTTCTTCTTTATCAGATACTGTATTGTTAATTTCTTTAAATAGCTGAGAGTCCTGCCCGTTAGGAGCAAGTACTCTAGATATTTCTTTCGTTTCAGGATTACGAATAATGCTACAACTTGTCATAGTTTTCTATTGCTTATTACAGTTCTTAGATTCTTTTTTCTTACGCTCAAGAACCACTTCAATATCCTCGCCAGTTTTATTTGATTCTTCAATGAGCTTTCGAATACTATTCATTGGCTTACCTTCTTGCTTAAAATCAATAGTTTTCTTATCTTTGTCTTGAATTTTTTGGTGCTTGAATCTCTTGCTCCAGGTTAGGTACAAGGTCTCCACAAAAATACGCTGAGAACCTTTTGGTCCAGTATGATAAACTGTAAATGTAGCCCCAATCTCTAGCAAGTAATCAATAAACTGACTATCCACATTTGGCATATCTCCTACTACAAACTCAGCACCTTTTTTCTTTGCTTTTAATATAGCTTCTTTTACCTCTTCTGACAAAGGCTTGCCTTCTCTAAATGATTTATTTCTAGCTAACATAATTATTTTAGCATTATCATTTAAAGAACTCGGAGCAATAGCCACTTTGCTTTTTGTGAAATTTACAGCAGCTACAATATCTTCAATAGGTAATTTCAATATAGTATTAGCTGACGTAAGAGTAGAAGATGAAGTTGTTTTGCCTATTTCACCAATAAACCCATCAGCTACTTCTCTCATAGCAGCATCTTTACCGTCACCTTCTATAGTACCTTTACCTTTGTCTATAAACCCAAACTTATACCCTTTAAAACCAGTTATATCTATTTCATCTTCTATATCATCATCTTCTTCTTGTCTGCCAAATATATCAGGAAATAAATCTTTTACAAGAGTGAATCCAGATCTTTTCCTTACAGAAGTAGAGAGCATAGCAGATGAGTTATTAGACTCAATAACTGATGTAGCATCTGAATCACTGTAAATCTCTGTAAGTTTATTACCTGCTCCCATTTTGTTTATTGGCATATATATTACTTTTCCTTTCTCAGTGGCATTAGTACGCTGGAATAATATACTTACAAAAGCTTCCCAACCACGTCCTGATTTTTTAAGTCTCTTCACTTCCTCTTTTGTTAAAGCAGGATTAAGAATACTCTTAGTATAGAAATCTTGTTTTGATAGAGAACTTAGCTGACTTATAGCAAGCATATTATCCTTTATCTTTATCCAGGAAGGAGCCTTAGGAACAATTGCTTTGTTATACCAGTTGTTCTGATGGAATGTTTTCCAAACTTGATCTACATCCAGCTCACGGGCTACATTAAATCTACTAAAAATTTCTTTTAACATCTCACTATAAATCTCAGTACTTAATACTTTTTTATAATCCATGTAGCTACTATTTAAACCACTCTGCAATATACTAAATTTAGCAAGATCTACAACAAATTCTTTTATAACAAGATCTCCAGTTTCTTCAGCATAGTCATGAAGATTATTCATAGCTTCTATCACTTTGTTCACCTCAAAAGTATCAAGACGCTGACGGAATAGTTTGATATTTCCTGTGTCATTTGTATTAGCAGGAATAAGAGGAAGGAGTTCTTGAACAATAAGATTTTCCCTAACTCTAGGATCGGCATTTATATCCTCTTTACGAAGCTCATATAAACGATTTGCCATAGAAGTTTCACCAAAGAACATAGAATCGTAGAGCTGGTTAAGAGATTCCTCCACACCATCGGGATTCTTAGTTTTAGTTGTATGAAGTATATAATTTAAAACATGGTTCTGGTATCTATTTACAAGAGCAATACCATCATTTTTAGTTATGAAAATATCTGGATCATCTATTTTAGCATATAGAGGTTTAAACACTTCTTGTATTGTAGGATCTAGAGTGATAAAAAAGTTCTGAAACATGTTAAAGACATCTTCCTTTTGAGTTTTTAACTCTCCTAAGAATGTCTTATTTAGTATATCATCTGGGTTTGCAATAAAGTTTTCTGCTCTAGAACGTTCCCAACGTGATACTTGTAAAACACTTTCCTGTATAGTTTTTGTCTTGTTAGTATCATAACTAATAGCTTGCATAAAGTTACTTATGAATCTAGCTTGAGTTTCATAACGTAAGAATGCCATTAACGTAGCTATTTGTAATCTTGGATTAGCTTTTTCACCATCAGCAACAGCTTGTTTTAAATCTGATACATCAAACTTCTCATATGAGTTATATACAGTATTTAGCTGACGAATTATGCCGTTCTTAATCTTCATCTCAATCATTGGATTTGACTCCATTGCAGAGAGAGTAGACATAATGTCTCCGTTAGTCAACTTATCATAATATGGAGCTATCACTTTAAAGAACATATCTTCTCTAATAAAATCTTCGTTATTAATCTTCTTAAAGTTAGAGTCTCTTTTAGCTAATTCTGTAAAGTAGCTATCCATAATAGGCTGTGAGAACAAATAAGCTATTTGTTCTACAGGAACACCCATATGCATTAGATAGAACCAAGTGTTGGCACTCTTTAGTGATAAGTTTAAATCAAATACAAAAGGGTCTTTCCAACCATCTACAAATCCAGAAGTACCCTCTGAGTTTAAATCAGATATTCTTTTACCTGAAGTATCTGTACGATATCCTATAGCATAAGTACCATCATTAAGTTTTTGGTGATGATCTAGTTTAATACTGATGTCTTCTTTTTTAATAATACTATCAATCTTTTCTTTCTTAGAATTCTTCTTCTTTTTAGAGGCCTTCTCAAAAAGATATTTTATACTATCAATCTTATAGTTTCCTGTAAGTTTTATACCAGCTACCTGAGCCATCGTATGGAAGGTAGTATGCAAAGCAGAAATACCTACAAGTCTTTTAGATGTCAAATAACGCTCACGAGTAGACACGGCCCCAGCAAAAGATCTAAGATAGGCGGATGATTTTTCATTGTCTTCTGTCTTAGTACCTGCAGCTATTTTTAAATATCTTATTCTAGTGGCAAGAGTTTTTAAAGTTATTGTAGTGTTAGGACTAACTAATTGAGAATAGTTTTCAGGACGTAAAATCATCTTAGACATAATCTCAATCATCTTATTCTGAAGACCTTCTTTACTAGTATCACTAGGCTCTACATACTTAAGAATTTTCTTACCTTTAAACTGCTTATTATAGTTTTGTATAGATTCTTTAATTGTACTAAGAGTTCTCACACTAGCATCCATACCAGGAGCAAGAGATTCAAGACTAAACGGTGCGTTCTTATATAGTCGACCAGATTCTGTAAAGGTGGCACGGTTAATCTTTTTAAAATTCTCAGTTGTATATTGAGCAACTGCAGCTTTAGCTACGTCTTCTACAATACCTCTTCTTACTAAGTCTTTAACCATAAAGTCTCTGAACTCACTAGAAGCATAATCAGGTCCAGCAACTTCATGCTTTGGCATATAGAGATTAAGTTTATCTATATCAAAGTCAGATCCGGTCTTACCTACAATCTCAGAAGGAACAACAATAATATCCCCTGCTTCAGGTGGTAAAAATCCTTTTACAATAACACTTTCTATAGAGTTTGGTGCCTGAGTAGGAATACGGAAACAAACAAGATTAAGCAAACGCTTATCCATATTAGCTAAACCCTTTTCAGGAATTCTATAAATACCATTTATTAACTTAAGTCCAAGTTCTTCTGGACTAACGTCAGTATAAGGCCACCCAATATAAACTTCCATACTCTTAACCTGACCGTTCTCCATTCTATAGAAGTTAAGATCAGAAGAAGCTAGTCTTAAACTAGCTCTCTCTTTTTCTGTAAGAGAAGAAGGATCAGTTGTCTTTACGTAAAGATCATCTTTAAGATAGACAAAAGATCTGTTTTTAAATTCATATAAAGTATTTGCAGCCTGAGTAGAACTCTTTCCGTTAACTTTCTCACTTATAACTCGGCTATCAACAATAGCGTTAAGAATATTATCAATCTTATCTCTATTAATAAGCATATCAAACTGATAATCAAGATCTTTGGTATCTATATTATAGTTGATTGCTTCTATAACATTATCAGGAAGATCTCTATTCTCAGCTTCTGAGCGGAGAAGATTAACCAGATTCTGTAAGTTACGAACTCTGTATCCACCATTTTTAGTATCAACCTCTAAACCAAATTCCTTCAAGAGATCTTGCTTACCCAGTTTAAACATCTTTATAAGAGTGTCGTTATACTCTTCTATGAGACTTTCTATCTCTTCATTTAAAGGAAGACCATTCTCATAAAAGTTACTCATTATAATCTTAGTAACCTGAGTACCTCTTACAACATGCTTCTTAGGTTTGCTAGACTGTTCAACTTGAATCCCGTAGAACCTAGAGTACATGCTCTGAATAGGAAGATCTTTAGGAAGATCATACTTATTATTAACTATCTGTAGATTAACATCCCCCTGATTATCATAAACAGATATAAATTCACCAGACTTATTAGTTACATTACCAACCTTTTCTCCAGATTCAAAACCTATAATATCAACCTGCTGTGTTTGAGCTGCTAAGTATAGCTTTTCAAATTTAGTTCCTTCAACATGACGATAGAACTTAGGCTGAACTGCGTGCTTAAGAAACTTAGGTATCATGAGTTCATACTCAGAGAAGTTACGATTAACTACATCTCCATGACCATAGCCAAAGTACTGAGGCTTTAACATTGGAAATATATAACCAGGACTACCTTTCTTATAAATAGCCATGGAATCAGCTAATTCTGACTTATTATATGATTTATATTGAGGATCTTTCTTTGTAATTTGACCATTTGATCCTTCTATAATACCTGATCTAACTAGTTTTTCATAAGCAATCTCATAGTTCCATTGTGCTTCCATCTGAGGAGTAAATTTACTACTCATAAATAGAATATCTCTAATGATATCTGGCATGCCCATAGCCATAGAATCTGCCTCATTAAGTTTAAGATAGTATTTAAGTGCACCACTATACTCACCATTCTTCATACGAAAGCTTGTAAGCTTTCCATTTGAGTCAAAGTTACCACCAATAGATACAGATGCAGTTTCGGGATCTACATTATCGTTAAGCATCTCAGAATACATCTTCTCAGCAATATCTTTATAGAACAAGCTAACAACATCTAAGTCTTTAAAAGATATAACTCTCATTGTTTGATGTAAGTCCTTGCTGCGAATCTTCCCGTCATTACGGCTCATTTCTCCATCCATCCATTGTATTACTCCATTATCTTCAACAAAAGCTTCTTTAGTAGATGTTGCACCGTTAGCACGTTTTGGTAGTTCTTTATACATAGAAGGATGTCCATATATCAACTTATGCTGCTCCGTAGTAAGAATATCTTCATTTACAGTTAACAACATAGAAAGAAGTCTAACCTCTTCTGGAGAATAACTATCTCTTTCAACAAGCTGTCCATCTTCACGATACTTAATAGCCTTACCGTCACCAAGACCAAAAAGCTGATTTAGAGTATCATTATCAATAGCATTTGTTATCATACGATTTGATGTAAAGCCAGAAGGTGTAGTGAATATATCTTCAGCCATGAGCATCTCGTATGTTGCATCAGTAGAGCGAGAAATGTGATCAGAGATATCTTTTGTAAGAGCCTCTTTGTTTTCGTCTACGAAGTCAGTATAGTTTTTATCACCATCAAATACTTCTTCTTTAAACTTTTGTTTTAATTTATCTGATATAATATCTTGAAAGTGACCAAGTTGGACAACTCCATTACTATAATACTGAATATTTACAGCCTTTTCAGCCTGTTGCTGTGCGGCATGTAGTTCATCAGAAAGATGATTCAGATAGAGATCTACTATCTTTTTTTCTTCTCTCTCAGTGTAACCTCTTATATCATCTAGCTTTACTAAAGGTTTTCCAGGAATACCGATACCATACTCAGTATTTTTATCAGAGTTAATTACAGAAAGCGGAATGTTATTTAAAAGATAGTGAATCTTAATAGCAACCCTTTCTGGAAAAAGAAGCTTAGCAGTATTCTTACCATCAACTTCTGAAATACCTGTACCAGATATAACATGATAGATAATATCTGAACCTGGTTTACGCTTACCATCTTTATCAAATAAAAGCCCACCCTTCTTTAAGAGTTCTGAACTAGATTGATAAGGGTGGAACACCACCTCATCATTTTCGTTTAGGTAGCCTAACCATGGGCAGGTAAGAACAAGCTCTTTTTGGTTACGTACATTGTTAACAATATTAACCATATTACCCCATAATGAAGGAATACCTACAGAGTACTGAGGCTGACCATCTGCGTTAAGATAACTTAGAACATTGTCTTCAGTATTAAAAGACATCTCTAAGTTAATGAGTTTATTAATACGACCACCAATCACCTCGTTTCCAAAGATTTCAGAAGCTGTTTTTATGTCATCTCTATATACCGCAGAGTTAAGTATCTGAATAGAATCTTCTCTTATCTGAGCAGCAAAGCTTTCAAGCTGTTCCGGTGAAGCAGAAAACTGAATACCAAAATAGTTAAGAACACTTAGAGCATCCAGTAAAGTGTAAGCACTTGATTTACTAAGCTCATAGAAATCTTGAAGTTCAAAGAATTCATCAGATGTTTTATTTATAAATAGTTCTCCATTTTTACCAGGACGGAACAAGTTTGACTTTTTACTCTGTAATCTAGTTTGTAAATTGTTATTCCAGTTTCTCTTTATACGTTGGTTATTTACATTCATCAAAGGATTTAGATCATAAATATTTCCTTCTTCTTCAATGATTATTTTACTAGGAGTAAACCTTGTGTTACTAAAAGATTTAGTAAAAGCTACTTGAAGTAAAAGATCTTCTTTAGGAAGACTAGATTGAGAAATTCTATTTCCGCGAGTATCTTCATAACGAAGTCTACGTTTAAGATTCTTAATCCAACCAAAGCCATTTCTATACTGACCGGTACTGTCTACAAATTTATTATCAAGCTTATCAAACATAAGCTTTAGAGTGTCCTTTCTTACACCATCTTCACCAATTATACTTACTATGTTGCTGAGTTCATTTAATAAAATAGTATGAACTCTATCTGCGTCAACAAGCTTAGGAAGGTTTGTATTAAGACTTCTAACTAGTTTATTTCCACTAGTTTCTGGTAAAGAAGCTAGAAGAATCATTACGTTTACATCTGTAGCTTTTCTTGGATCTATAGTGATACTTTCTCTAATACCAAGAGTATCAGTAACTTCTATTTCATCTACTTCTATGGACTCAAAGTTTACACCATACCTCTGCAAGTTCTTTTTAAAGAGGTCATAGAGCTCTTCTTTATTATTTCTTACAGAGTTGACCAACCTTTGAGAAGCTATCCCTAGGTCACGCTCAATATTACTAAACGCTATTTCAAGATTATCTTTAAGAAGTGCATTTGATTCTTTCCTATCTAGACTACTAAGAATGCTATTAATGTTAGATCCTTTTGTAAGTAGTTCGGTAAAGAAGTAATAGTTAAGTCCGTCTAATATTTCAGATGTTTCCGCTACAGTAGTATCTGTAATAGCTGCTCTATATACAGGAGTATCGTAATAACTCTGCTCACGTATAGGTTTTGCATTTCTATAAATACCCGTTGCAATATTCTTAAAGATAGTATTTACATGTCCCTCTAACTCTTTGTTTTGCTGTGAGTTAAGACCAAATAAACCTTTTATAAAATCAAGTAGTTGCTTAAAGAAACTTTTAAATGCTGCTTGAGCAGGCTGTTTTTTATTAAGCATGTAGTCTCTAAACTCTTCTGCGAGCATTTCACGTATATCATAGTTAGAAGCTTCAGAGTATTCCTTTGTAATCTTACTAAAAGGATTAGTAAACTTACCAGGTCTAGATCTAAACTCATCAGAGAGCTTAGCTTTCTCTTCATCTGTTAAATAACTAGTCCATACACCTTCAAATGCTTCATGGAAGCCTGTACCAATCTCAGCATTCTGATAGATATATAAAGCTGACTTTTTAAACTGACCCCAAGCTTTACCGCCTATAAGATGGGCCATACGTTTAACAACAAATTGAGGCAAGTACTTTTCTAAAAAAGACTGAAGAGCTTGAAAATCTTCAGTTTGACTAACTTGCTCCGCTGTAGCAAAACGAAAAGGAGCCTCATCTATATCAGCGTTTAGCTGAGATATAAGTAATCTTTTAAGATTATTCTTAGCAGCAAAAATGTTTGACCCAAGACTCATTGTCACTTTAGCCTCCGCCACTTTGTTTCCTTCCTCATTGTAAACAATAGCAGAAAGATCATTTCCTTTTAAAATGGCAAACTTTACAGCATCTTCTACATTAGTATGCTTAATTTCTTGTCCATCAGCTTTCTTATCAGAAACAGGCTTACCTTCTAAAGCAGCTAGTTCTGCATCATACTTTTTAAGAAGTTCTAAAAACTTTTCAAACTTTTCTCCGCCTTTCTCATCAACAACCTTATCTGTTTCAGACTTAATAGAATTAAGCTTATTTACAAAATCTTTTCCTAATGCAGTTTTAGCACTGGTAATTATTTGTTCTTGTGATAAAGGTTTACCCACTATTTCATAATCACCTGTTTTATCATTAAATTTAGCCACAACCCATCTACCAGTATTATCAATAGTGTAACTGCCCTTCTCTCCAGTTTTATTATTTTGAATTCTTATTGTATATTCTAAGTTTCCACCTGTTGGTAGAAAAGTTTCTAATACTTTGTAATCAGAAACAGATGTAGCTCCTTCTAAAGCAGCTAGTTCTGCATCATATTTACTATCTATCCATGCAAGTGCTTCTTTCTGTGTATCAAAAGATACATATCCTTTATCCTTTTCAGGTGTATAATAAGCTAACCATTTAGCAGTTTCTCCCTCCATTATAGGAGCACCTGCATTTTTTTGTTCTTTGTTTCTATTTCTGTTATACTCTATCTCAGCTTTCTTAGCTTTTATATCAGAAACAGGAGCTGCTTTTTGAGTGGCAGCAAGAGTAGTTTGAGTTTTCTTATCAGCTTTTAGTCTATTATATCTATCAACAATACCTCTTCCTGCTGTAGCTCTCCAAGATATAAAACTTAAAATCTTTCTGCCCTGAGCTTCGGCAGCCGCTTTTACCTTATCATATTCTTGTTTAAGATAGGTTTCTACATCATCTGGAAGTGGTGTAGAAGTCTCTGCAGCTTTTGCTTCTTCTCGTATATGAGCATTTAAAAACTCTGTAATCTTTTTAGTAGCTCCATAACGATAGTTTGCTATTTCCTGAATAGTTTTTAGAATAATAGATCTACTCTGTCTAAACTCATTAGCAGAACGAAATATCTGTGATTGATTAACTATACCTGCTTTCCTTTTATATTTAATTTGATACCCATCTGAAGTTTTTTCTATCCAGAAAGATACACTTCTAACCTTTATAGAATTAGCTCTTAAATCTAAAAATCTATCTATTTCCTGATCAATCCTACTAGTATATGTTCTTTCAAACTTAAGACCAGTAGCTTTCTGTTCTTTATCATCTTGTTCTTTCTCTTCTTCTTTTATAGAAGGATCACGCCATTCAATATATACATTAGTTCTTTGGGGACGTCCGGGTTCATCTGTACGAGGCAGTGATGTATAAACAGGAGGTATACCGTTATCTTGACGTTTAGCTATCAAGTATTCTTGGTAACTATCCCATTTTTTTGACTCTATAGCTTTTCCAGATACTATCTTAACTTCTACAAAAGGCTCATTCTCTAATAAGAGTGTGTTATTAACATGATGAAAAGCATCATTACCGGTTGGATCTTTACCAAAAAGAACTTCTTTATTCTTAATAATTTCAGAAGGATCAAACTTCACTTTAATACTTCCTCTATGTAACCCATTCTCAACCCAAAAGGTTTTATAGTTTATTTTACCTTTAGACTTTGCACTCTTCCAATTTATTACACCTTTTAAATAACGATTAATAATCTCTATTTCCTTTTCTTCTTTTTCATCTATATTCTTAGTTATTCTACGTTTATATTTATTACTATAGAAGAACTTCTTATTATATAGCTCAGAAAGACGAGCAATAACTCGTGCAAGATTATCTTTTTCAGACTCATCAAAGGAGCGGTTAAACACTCTAAAGAGTTTATCACCATATACAGTGGTACCATTAATAACATTGTACTCCTGCATAACAACACGGCCAGCTTTAATACCAGGTCCAAAAGCTCCATCAGCTGTTGCCACTCTAAGTTTAATATTTACATCAGGATTAACTGAGCTACGAAGATCAGTGTAATCAGGATTATCTTGAATAACTCTACCCTCCATGTCAAACTTTGCTATCTCTCCCATTCTGTTTTCACCAATTTGATCAGTTCGTACAATTGCTTGTACACCAGGAGAAGTTCTGGTAATAGTAAGATAAACAGGACCTTCTTTAACTCTGTTTTCAAGATCAATCTGCCACTGTTTGTGATCATCTATTTCTTTCTGAATTTGTTTAGAAGTTGTTTTAGAACCAACTGCATAGCTATCTCTTACTCTATCTACAGTCCAATCATTACGGTTAGCAAGTGATCTATAAATAATATTATCTTTAGTTTCTTGACCTGCAGGGATTAACTTGTTATCTTTATCTACATAAGAATAGGTAATATTACCATCTGCATCCTGTTGCTTCTTAACTACCACTACTTTAATATCATCAGGGTTTAAATCAACCTGACGGATACGAAACCTATCATTAGCTGCAGTGATAACTTCTAAAGCATATCCACGCCTGGTCAAGTTGTGTTTTCCAGTAAACTCAAAAAATCTAGAAGATCCAGGAGCATCATTTAACTTACGATCATCATAACCAGTATAATGTCTACCAAAAGTCTTATTAAATCCTATATCTTCAAACCTAGGTTTGCTTGCACTAGTAAACTCAAACTCGGACTCTTCCTCTATCTCTGGGTCAAGTTCATTTTCATCTGTATTAGTAGTGTCTGGTTCCTGTGATTTAGCAGAAGTACCTTTTACTTTAGGAAGAATTGGTTCAAAACCAATAGTTTGGATAAGCTTAGCAAGTTGCTCTAAAGAAACTGTTTCTGGTTTACCTTTACCTAACTCTATTGTAACAAGACCTTCTTTTTCATTTATAGAAAGAACACGAAACTTTACAATCTCTCCATTTTCTGTACCTTGGTATAAAATACCTTCAGTTATACCCACTTCAACTTTAGCACCTTCTGCTGTTTTTACAGGCACCTTTACACTGATAGCTGCAGCTGAAGGTTTAGCTGGCTGAAGATTATTATCTTTATCTCTTTTTTGTTGTGCATTCTTAAGAGCTTCTTGTACTGGAACTTCTATTTCTTCTTTAAAAAGATTAGTAAAGTTTTGTTTACCATTCTTTGCATCAGCAAGCAAAGCAAACTTTAAACCATTTGTAAGAGAACTATTTTCTATTTGTGACTGTAGCTTTACTTTATCTAAATAAAGCTTCATCATAGGATCATTATTACGAGCTTTATGCTCGTATTTATAATATCCTTTGCTGTCAGGCTTCTTGAGCTTTTCAGCACTAAGCTCATTATCTTTTAAGAGATCTTCTTTTTCTTTGATAAGATCAGTAATCATATCTTGACTAATCTTATCATTTAAAGGTGTATCAATAGATGACTTCTCTGACTCATCTAAAACTTCTCGTAAAGAGTCAATCTTATATTGAATAGCATTTAACTGATCCACTAAAGAGTCAGTGATAGATGTATTCTTTTTATTTAGAATCTTATTTAAAAAATCAGTCTTTTGTTTTTCAATATCTTTGGCAGCCTTGTCATATACAGCTTGCTTAGCAGCAAGGTCAATCATTACTGCTTTTCTGTTTTGATCTTCTACAGTATTATCAAATAGTATATCTTGGCTAATGAGCCTATTCTGATCAACTATTTTACCAGCTAAAGTTTTATATTCTTGAATCTGTGTTTTATAGTCTTGTTGAGGATCAAAACCAAGATTTATAAGATCTTCCGGCTTTGCATTAATAGCATCATCTAACTTCTCAAAAAGTGAATCTTCCATATTAGCGTCTATATGAGCTTGTACTAATCCAGTAAAAGCCATATCCCGCATAATAGAAGCCTTGTAAGCAACAGACTCTTTATCTGCTTTATTTAGCAGTTCAATGTTAGTTGTAAAACTAGCAGTAATAGCATTAATCTTTTCAATATCTTCTTGAGGCTTACCATCAGCTCCCATTACAATACGTTCGGACTTAACCATTTTTCCATCAGCACCAGTCTTCTCAAACACTTCTGTTTTGTAGATGTTACCAAACTTCATCCAGTTAGACTGAGTTTGATTAAGAGCCTGCATTGCACTGGTACTAATCAAGTTATCTTGAGTTCTTTGACGTATATTTCCAATACCAGTTGTTATACCTCCAATAATACCACCTAAACCAATGTTTAAAGAAGTCTCACGGTTTTCTGCAGTATCAGGTCCAAGAACTGCACCATATGTCTGTTTTAAATATTGTCTACCAAGTTCCCCGAGATCTTTTACAGTGGCCACCTTACCAGCCAAACCATATTGCTGATTTAATCTTTGAATGGCTAGCTGACCATTTTCTTCTATAAAGCCTTCACGAACTATACCTTTGGCAGCTCCAGTTAGAAAAATTCTGGCAGGAGATTGTAAAAACCTGTCAAGTTTTGTAATAGGTGCAGCAACTGTACTAACAAAGTCTTGACCAAGACCAGGAGAAGCTATATTAGCAGCTACTCCTTCTGTTTTACCCATAAGCTTATATAAACTTCTCATTTCAAAGAAGTTAGTAAAGCCAAGAAGGGCAGCGTTTATTAAAAAGGTATTTCTAGTTGCACCAGATATTATATCTTTTTTCTGTTCTTCTGTAAGAGTGTAGTCATTTTTAAGCTGCTCGGTTAAATAGTCTTTAACACCTTTAGCTTCAACCATTGATTCTGCTCCCGTAGCCAAACCCCATGTTAATGTTTTATTAAAACCTTTAGCTGTGGTAGAAGCATAACGGAGATAATTTGGAACAGTTTCAAGACCTTCTATAGTAGCCGCTGCTCCTCCAAGAACTCTTCCACCAGATAATCCTTTAGCTAGTTTCATTGCCAGATTTAACTTTGCAAGTTGTGTTCCAGGAATATAAGCTGATACTAAAAATGCTAAAGCATCTACAGTATCATCTGTCCAGAAATCAATATCAGTAAAGGCTCTAGCAAAGAACCCTTTATTTCTATCTTTTGCTTCTTGAAAAGTACTAGTTAAGAACCAGTCATTCTTAAAATATTCTTCTACTTTATTAAATGTTTTACTAATAGCATTATCTGCAGCAGCTGCAATATAACCGTCCTCATCAAACATATTAGCTGGATTCAAAAGACCTCCTATAAAACCAATACCAGATCCTGTTTTAGTAGCAATAAGTAAAGGAAGTTTTAAAAGTCCTTTACCAATCTTTTCAAAACCACCCTGACGTTGTGCATAGAAGTCTTCATTATCAACAGCTGGATGAAAACCAAATTCTTCATCTAAATATTTTTTAGCATACTTCTCAGGAGTACGTAGAGGCTCAGTGAACCCTGTACCATAATAAGGATTAGTAGCTCTAGAGAGTTGCTCTCCAAAAGTCCAAGCCTCATCCATAGTCATAGGACCAGGGACGGGACGTCTCTTTGCAGGTCTTACAGGATCTATAGGCTGATCGGCCTTTTGCATAAGTTCTTCTCCAGAAGGAATCTGCAGATCTGTTAACTGTGGAGTTTCTTCTAGAAAATCATTGTTTAATAAGTCCAACATAGAATAGGTAAGAATTTGTAAGATTATTGACCATGGTAGCCTCTTTCATAAAGACCTCTATAAGCATTTCTAGCTTCATCCATTAAATCTGTTAAAGACGAACTAGAAGTGAACGGAGTATCTTTACCCTCTACATACATATAATACATACGCCTATCGTCTACAGAAGTTACTTTAAACTGAACAGATGGAAGAGGGTTTCCTCTTTTATCTTTTGTTATTTGACCAGGATAAAAAGGCGTTGACATCCAGTTATTACCTGCTTGACTAGTACCAAAAGAAATAAGTTTTCTTTCCAATGGTGTAAAGTTTCGATAAAGATCAACCCCAAGACTTACTCGTGATACACCTGGTTTTTCTTTTAGATAAACAAGCTTTTTTTCCGCATCATATCTAGCTTCAAGACCTTTCAACAAAAGGTTAGCAGCAAGATTAGTAAAGAATTCTTTATTGTTTCTTGACTGCTCATTATCTACATAGAAAAATACATCATTATTACCTCCAGCTAATATTGAAGTAATATCTGAATCTTTTATACCAGTAAGACCAGCTAACCTACCTGCAAGTAATTTAAAGTTTTTACTATTTTGATTTAAAGGAATAGCTTTGGCATTAATTACATTAACTCCAGTAAAGTATTCTTCCAATCCTTTTCTATATTCAGCTCTAATACTACTTAAACTGCTTTCAGCTTTAGAAATCATATCTCTAATAGCATTGTAAGTTTTACTATCTGAAGTGGGAACAACCTTTCCATTAATTATAGTTTTTGTAGTTAGGATATTACTTGTACCAGCTACATATATTGGTTGACCAATTACACCACTACTTGTTTTTATGTAGTTATCACTTTTTACAGCCTCAAATACTTCATCAGCTGTAAAGCCACCAACAGATCTAGGAACTTTATTTTTAAAATCATTTTTAGCATTTTCTATAACTTTCGTACCAACTTTACTATCTGCAAAGCTAGCTGCTGCTGTTATTTGACTTTTATACATTTTTTCATCTAGTGCAAGTTCATTTATAGCATTTCTTAAGTTTATATACTCTTTATCACGCTTACCAAAATCACTCTTAGCATAGTCTATAACATCCTGCCACTTTACATCATTAGCAGGTATACGCAGCTGTGTAGCAACATGCAAAGTTAAAGCTTTAGATGTAGTAGATATTTGAGCACCAATATTATCTATAGCTTGCTGAGTGGTAGTAACATCCTGTTTTTGTAAAAGATCTTCTGGTCCACCAGATAATGTTACAAAGGAGCCAGTTTCCATTGGTAAACCTTCCAGTTCCCAAAGTTTTCTACGATCTGCCATAGCTTCTTGCCATCTAGCAAGAGCCACCTGATCAGCAGAAAAACTTTGCGTATGTTCTGTCCAAGAAAGACCTTTAGCTAAACGAGAAACTGCTTGATCAAAGTAGATACTAAAAGCAAGCTTATCTGCATTACTCTTTATAAAATCAATATCTCCTCTAGAAATCTTATCTACGTCAGAAGAAAGTTCAAACTTTTGATCTTCTAATGCTTCCTTTTGTTTTTTCAACTGATCAATTTCAGAAGAGTTCTTAGAAAGCTTTATCATGTTATTTATAGAAGATAACTTATTATCAATAGTAGAGATATCTTTTTCAGCTATTACTGTATAAACCTCAGCAAGTTTTTCTGGATTATCTGCCAGTCTTACAGTGGATTCAATTCTCATCTGATTCTTAGCTTTTTCAGAAGCTACAGATGAAAAGAATAGTTTAAGATCTCCGGCACTACCCCCACCTTTTTCTTCAGTTATTTTATAAAGACCATCTTTTGTATCAAAAGAAATCTTGTCTGGTTTATAACTTGAAAACCACTCTCTAAACTCTTTATTCCAATCATAATAAGGACTATACGACCTACGACCTGAATAATAACTACCTACCGAATCAATAGTATCATTAGCAAAAGCAGCACGTTGTTGTTTTAAATAATTAAGATTATCTTCACTAAACTCTTTTCCAC
>Ga0194132_10004748_pt1 | contig 22834 bp, 19 predicted proteins | sample TA2KigOf80mmetaG_FD_148612 | JGI IMG/M metagenome (GOLD analysis project Ga0194132, IMG submission 148612) | Freshwater microbial communities from Lake Tanganyika, Tanzania - TA2015054 Kigoma Offshore 80m | ecosystem: Environmental > Aquatic > Freshwater > Lake | place: Tanzania: Lake... | reverse complement strand
TGCGCGTTGGCGCAGTAGTGCTGGAGCTTCCTCCGCCGGCTCGCCTGACGGCTCGGCCGCTTGCCCTTCGGGCTTCGCGGAGGGGTTGGTGCCGGTGGGGCTCGGGCGGCGGTGGCGGTGCGTGCGCCAGGGCGCTTGGTCGATTGGATGCGAATTGGGGTCGCCTGATACGATCGGGGCGTGGAGGACGGTGCGGAGGTTCGGCGCCGCCGGGTTCCGCGGTTGCTGGTACGGGGGCTCCTGCTGGCCCTGGTGGCGGCTGCTGGGGTGGTGCTCTGGCTCGACCGCAAGGTCGTGCAGGGTTTCGGGGCGGCGCGGTGGCGCCACCCGGTGCGGCTCTACGCCGCGCCGCGCAGCATCAACGTCGGCGATGACCTCGACGACGGCGGCATCGCCGACGAGCTGCACGAGCTCGGCTACCGAGCGGTTGCGTCGCGCCCCGAGGAGCCGGGGACCTTTCGACGAGGTGCGCAGCACCTCGAGCTGTACCTGAACGCGGCGCCGGTCGCCGACGGTTTTCGCGACCGGCCGCCGCGCCGCGCGGTGCTCGAGCTGGAGTCGGGCCGCCTCGTGCGTTCCATCGAGCTCGCACCCGGCGGGGCGCGCGTCGACTCCGTGGATCTTGAGCCTCGTCCACTCGAGGGCCTCTACACCTCGCACTGGACCGGTCGACGCCCGCTCGAGCTGGTGGACGTCCCGACCTTCGTCGTCGACGCCGTGCTCGCCGCCGAGGACGAGCGCTTCCTGAGCCACCACGGAGTCGACGTGCCGTCGCTCTTGCGCGCGGCACGGGTCAACCTGAAGGCCGGTGAGGTGCGCCAGGGCGGCAGCACGATCACGCAGCAGATCGTCAAGAACCACTTCCTCACGCAGGATCGGACGTTCAGCCGCAAGCTGCGCGAGATTCCCATGGCGATCCTGCTCGACGCGCGTTTCGACAAGCGCGAGATCCTCGAGTGCTACCTCGCGACGGTCTACCTGGGCCACGATCGCCTGGTCGGGATCTTCGGCCTCGCCGAGGCATCGCAGGTCTACTTCGGAAAGCCCGTGGGCAAGCTCACGCTGGGCGAGGGCGCGATCCTCGCGGGCATGATCCGCGCTCCGAACGTCTACTCGCCGATCCGGCATCCCGCGGCGGCCCTGCGTCGGCGCGACGAGGTGCTCGACAAGCTCGAGGCGCTCGGCTGGATCACGAAGGCGCAGGCCGCCGAGGCCCGTACCGAGCGCCCCAAGCGACCGGTCGGCCGGACGGCGCCGCCCGAGGCGTACTTCATGGAGCACGTGCGGCGGGCACTGCACGGCGAGCAGCTCGACCCCGCGCGTCTGGGCTTCGGGAGCGCGATCTTCACCACCCTCGACCCGCGTCTGCAGCGCTTCGCCAGCGAGGCCGTCGACGCGGTCGGCCGCCGTCTCGACCGGAACCGCAGCGGCGCGCGGACCATGCAGATCGCCGTGGTCGCGGTCGACCCGCGCAACGGCGCGGTGCGCGCGCTGGTCGGCGGGCGCGACTTCCTCGCGAGTCAGCTGGACCGCGCGACGCGAAGCCGGCGGCAGGTCGGCTCGCTGTTCAAGCCGTTCGTCTACCTGGCCGCGATCGCCGACCCGGCGAGCGGGATCACACCCGCGTCGCTGCTCGACGACGCGCCGATCACCGTGCAGTACGATCGCACGACGTGGACGCCGCAGAACATCGACGAGAAGTTCCGTGGTCCGGTGACCGTCCGCTACGCCCTCGAGCACTCGCTCAACGTTCCCACCGTGCGGCTCGCCGAAGCCTTCGGGATCGCGCGCATCGCCGACTTCGGCGACCGCCTCGGGCTGACGAGAGACCCGCTGCCGCGGGTCCCCGCGCTTGCGCTGGGTGCGTTCGAGTCGTCGCTGCTGCGCGTCACGGCAGCCTTCACGGTGTTCGCGCGCGGGGGCGAGCGCATCGAGCCGCATGCGGTGGCGTCGGTGAAGGCGCCGTCCGGTGTCGTGCTGACTCGGGCCCACCCGGCCACCGAACGCGTCGCGCCTCGCGACGCGACCTACGTCGTCCACACGATGCTCGAGGGGGCCGTCACGCGTGGCACCGCGGCGGAGGTCGGGCGCTCCGGGCTGAAGGGGGCGTTCGCGGGCAAGACGGGCACCAGCGACGAGAGCCGCGACGCCTGGTTCGTCGGCTACACCCCGTCGCTGGTGGTCGGCGTCTGGGTCGGCTTCGACGACGAGCAGTCGCTGCCGGGCAGCGCCGCGCAGCTCGCACTCCCGGTGTGGAACCACGTGATGCGCCGCGCGACCGCGGGACAGCCGCGCGAGCACCTGCCGGTTCCCCAGGGTGTCGAGCTGGTCTCGGTCGACGCGGCGAGCGGCAAGCTCCCCGATGCCCGCTGCGGTGCGGCGATCACCGAGGTGTTCCTCGCCGGAACGGCGCCGCGCGAGTCGTGCGTCGCGGGGGAGGCCGTTGCCACCCGCGTCGACGGCGATTCGCCGGTCAATCAACTGGGGCAGGCGATCGGCAGCTGGTTCGCCCGGCTGCCCGAGACGATCGGCGCGCTCTTCGGAGGCGACGGCCGTTGAGGCCGCCTGCCGGGGCGACCGCCGGATTTCTGTCGCTGGCGCGGCGCGCGTGGTATTCGGGGGGCATCGTCGGATGACCGAGCCCCGGCCCACATTCGTCAGCAGCGCGGGCCGCCGGTGCCTGGAGCTCGTCGCTTTCATCGGCAGCCTGGTACGCTTCCTGTGGTCCGCGGCCCGGACGCTCTTCCGGCGCGGGTTCCCGTACCGCATCGTCGTGCTGCAGGTGTACGAGATCGGCCTCAAGTCTCTGCCGCTGACCGCCGTCGCCGCGTTCGCGATCGGCGTGGTGCTGGCCCTGCAGACGCTCGTCATGCTTCGCAAGTTCGGCGCCATCCACTACGTCGCGGTGGTGGTGGGCCTGTCGGTCATCAAGGAGCTGGGACCGGTCGTGACGGCTCTCATGGTCGCCGGGCGTGCCGGTTCCGGAATCAGCGCCGAGATCGGCTCGATGAAGGTGACGCGCCAGATCGACGCGCTGCAGGTGCTGGCCGTGGACCCGCTGCAGTATCTCGTCGCGACGCGCATCCTCGCGTGCGTGATCGCGGTGCCGCTGCTCGCGGCGCTGTCCGACCTCCTCGGCATCCTCGGCGGCGCGCTCGTCGCGGTGACCTCGGGGGGAGTTCCCCCGGCGACGTACTACGAGACCACGCTCTATTACGTGACGCTCGGCGGACTCCTGACGGGCCTCGCGAAGACGCTGGTGTTCGGGCTCATCATCGGCACGACCGCGGCGTTCTACGGCTTCGCGACCGAGGGCGGCACGAGCGGCGTGGGTCGTGCGACGACGACGACGGTCGTCACCTCCTCGCTCATGATCTTCATCACCGACGTCATCATGACGCAGATCCTGGTGAGCGTTGGCTTCTGAACGCGCAGGGAACGCCCGACCGGGCGGCGGCGCGCCGGGCTCGCGCACGCTCATCGAGTACCGCGACCTGTGGAAGGCGTTCGGTGACAAGCAGGTCCTGTGCGGGGTCGATCTGGTCGTGAACCGTGGCGAGACGCAGGTCATCATGGGCAGCAGCGGGTCGGGGAAGTCGGTGATGCTCAGCATGCTGGTCGGTCTCCTGACCCCTGATCGAGGCGAGGTGTGCTTCGACGGCGAGGACGTCGCGCGCTTCGCGTCCATCGAGGAGTGGCGCCGGGTCTGGCTTCGCATGGGCTTCCTCTTCCAGGGCGCGGCTCTGTTCGACTCGATGAACGTCGGCGAGAACGTCGGCTTCCCGCTCCGGCAGCACTCGAGCATGACCGAGCCCCAGATCGCGGCCCGGGTGGCGGAGGTGCTGTCGTGGATCGAGCTCGAGGGCATCGAGCAGAAGATGCCGAGCGAGCTGTCGGGTGGCATGCAGAAGCGCGTAGGCCTCGCGCGCGCGATCGTGCTCGAGCCCGAGGTCGTGGTCTACGACGAGCCGACGACGGGCCTCGACCCGCTCACGTCCGACACGATCAGCGAGCTGATCCGCCGCCTGCAGCGCGAGCGCAAGGTGACGTCCGTCGTCGTCACGCACGACGTGCGCTGCGCCTTCCTGGTGGCCGACCGGATCGCGATGCTGGACGAGGGGCGAATTCTCGTGGAGGGCACGCTCGACGAGATCAAGAACAGTGCCCAGCCGAAGCTACGGGCCTTTCTCTATGGCTGATCCGGAAAACGACCGAGGAAACTGCTGATGGCGAGGGAGACGGAACGCCGCCGCGAGGTGATCACCGGAGTGTTCGTGCTGGTCGGACTCGCGGCGGTGACGTTCATGGTGGTGCTGCTCGGATCGCAGCAGCGCATCTTCGAGAAGCGCTTCAACGTCAACGCCATCTTCGGCACCGTCAGCGGGCTGCGCGCCGGCGCACCGGTCTTCGTGGCAGGCGTCAACGTCGGGTCGGTCGAGCGCCTGCGCTTCGTCCTCGCCGATACGTACCAGCCAACCGTGGATCAGCCGTCCGACGCGGCGCCGCAGCCGATCGGGCTCGTGGGCAAGGTCGAGGTCCAGATGAACGTCGAGGAGCGCTTCCACGACCAGATCCGCTCGGATTCGGTCGCGACGATCGCCTCGGTCGGTCTTCTCGGCGACAAGTCGATCGAGATCTCGGTGGGCGCTGCGTCGGCGCCGCCGGTCGAGCCGGGCGCCACGCTGCGCAGCCAGGACCCGCTCACGCTCGCCGAGATCATCGACCAGATCGAGCCCATCCGCGCCAAGCTCGACAAGATCCTGGGCGACATCTCGGCCGCGACCGGCAACCTGACCGGCGAGGACACGCCGATCGCGAACTCGCTGCGCAGCATGAGCAACATCCTCGAGAAGGTCGACCGAGGCGACGGGACGATCGGCAAGCTCATCAACTCGCCCGAGGTCGAGGACGAGCTCACCGGCACGCTGAAGAACGCGCGCGAGCTGCTGGTGTCGGCCCAGAGCACGGTCGACCAGATCCGCGCCGCGACCGTCGATCTGCCCGCGACCATGGTCTCGGTGCGCAAGGTCGCGGACGAGGTCGCGCACCTGTCCGTGACGCTGCGCGAGAGCGCGGACCACTTCCCGAAGATCGTCGCCGACTTGGAGGTCGTGGCGCAGAACCTGAAGACCGCGTCGGACAGCTTCCCGCAGCTCGCGGTGGAGACGCAGCGTGGCGTTCGCGAGGCGACGACGGTGTTCGACGCGGCCGGCAAGACGATCTTCCTGCGCGGCTACGTGGACCAGACCACGGCCCGGCTGCCCGCGGCGATCGAGCGCGTGGATCGCTCGATCGATCCGCCCGCGGGCGGAGCCACGCCATGAGCGGGGCCGCGCGCGGCGCGCGCCGACAAGTCGTGTGGCTGGTCGGCATCGCGTTCTGCGCCGCGTGCTCGGCGACGAAGGACGCGAGCCTGCTGGGAATCCGCTCGGACGCCGCGTCGCTCGAGCAGACGAGCCTCGAGTACGCGCTGCGCGGGGACTTGCCGCGTGCGCTGGTCACCGAGGAGCAGGCGCTGCTGGCCTACCGTAGCGTCGACGACACGGTCGCGATGACGGGGGCGCTGAACCGCGTCGGCAACCTGCGCCAGCGGACCGGCGACCTCGCGGGCGCGCGCGCGGCGTACGTCGAGGCGCAGAGCCTCGCGACGGTGACCGGCGATCGCGCGGAGGGGGCGGCGGCGCTCAGCAACCTCGGCACGCTCGACGAGGAGGCGGGCGACCTGGTCTCCGCGGACGCGCAGTACCGGGCGGCGCGGCTGCTCGCGGAGGCGGCGGGGGCAAACGCCACGCTGGCGACCATCCTCAACAACCAGGCGATGCTCGCGCGACGGCAGGGCGACCTGGAGCGAGCCATCGCGCTGCTCGACCAGGCGCTCGAGATCGATCGGGACGCCGACAACGCGGGCGGCATCGCGAACCGGCTGCGCAACCTGGGCGCCGTGCAGGCAGCGGCCGGACGCCGGACCGAGGCGGTCGCCTCGCTCGAGGAGGCGCTCGAGATCGACCGCAGGCGCGAGAACGTCCCCGAGATCGCCCTCGATCTCGTGACGATCAGCGAGATCAACGCGCAGATCCCGGGGAAGCTGGTGGTCGCGGTGAGCCAGCGGCGTCGGGCGGCCGACATCCACCAGCTGCTCGGACGCGACGCCGAGCTGGCGCGCGACCAGGCGGCGATCGCCGTCTGGTGCACGGAGTTCGGCGACGCGACGACCGAGGCCGCCGCGGCCTGCGCGTCGGCGGCTCCGCCTTCCGGAAAGGGCCGCGGCTCGCGGGTACCCTGAACGATCGCGCCGGCAGCAGCGGGGCGCACGGCGGACGCGGTGTGCTGGGCGTGGGCGGTCGCCAGGAAGGGCCGCCGCGCCGGATTCCTCAGAAAAGCGCCGATTTCCGGGTACCCTTCGGCGTGCGGGACCGGTACACTTCGCGCCCAGCATGGATGGCTCTTCTTCGTTCGTTGGTTCGATCCTCGCCTTCTTTCACCGCTTCGGCGAGGTCATGGGCGGCATCGTTCTCGGTGCGCTGTACTTCCTTCTGCTCGGACCGGTCGCGATGGTGGTTCGCCTCGCCACCGACCCGCTGCGCCGTCGGCCGCCGCGCGACACGGCATTCGTCGAGTGGCAAGAGGACAACGAGACCCTCGGTGCGGCGCATCGCCAGGGCTGATTCCAGCTCGAGTCTCGCTCCACGTTGACGTTCGAACCCGCCGTGCTGGCGCCGGCCTCCGCCGCTGCTCCGGCCGTGCGATCCGGGTGACTCCTTGAACCGATTCAACCAGATTCTCGCCGTCCTGGTCTCGATGCTCTTCGTCTTCCTCGTGCTCGAGGGAGGACTCCGTCTGCTGGGCTTCGCGCCGCGCCGCACGATGAACCAGTTCGACGCGACGCTCGGCTGGAAGAAGACGCCGTCGACGTCGCTCCGCCGCCACACGGGCGAGTTCGACGTCACGCTGCGGACCAACTCGCGCGGGCTGCGCGAGGACGAGTCGATCGTCTACGACAAGACGAAGGACGTCGCGCGCATCCTCATGGTCGGCGACTCGTTCACCCTCGGCTACACCGTCGAGCGCCCGGACACGCTGTCGCAGCTGCTCGCGGCGCGGATGCGCGCCGAGGGGCGCAGCGTCGAGGTCATCAACGCCGGCACCGAGGGCTACTCGACGGACCAGGAGGTCCTGTGGCTGATGACGGAGGGGGGCAAGTACAAGCCCGACGTCGTCGTGCTGCAGATGTACGAGAACGACATCTTCTGGAACAGCCAGGACCGCTACCTGCGCTACCCGAAGCCCAGGCTCAGGGGCGACCTGCCGCCGCGTGTCGCGCTCAAGGGGACCGAACAGCTCGGCGACCCGGGACAGGAGCCCTGGCTCGAGCGCAACACGGCGCTCGGCAACATGCTGGGCGGGATGGCCGGCGGTCCGCAGGTGCCGATGCTCGCGGGGCCTCGTCCGCTGCCCGCCGAGTGGGCGGTGCGCATCCGTGACGACGATGGCGACGGCTGGGCCGAGACGCGCAACGCGCTCAAGGCGTTCAAGGTCATCGCCGAGGAGATGAACGCGAAGCCGATCGTCGTCGTGATCCCGGACAAGGCGCAGGTCGACCCGGCGGCGCGCGCCGCGATGTCGGCCGCGATCGACAACCCGGCGTACGACCCGGACCGCCCGTACCGCGGCATGGTGGAAGCCGCGAAGGCGGCCGGCCTCACAGTCGTCGAGCCGCAAGCCGCGATGGTCGCGGCGTCGGAGGGCGGCGCGCGCCAGCTCTACTTCGAGCGCGACTGGCACACCAACGCGGTCGGCAACCGCGTTCTCGCGGCGCAGATCGACGCTGCGCTCGCGGCGCCCGAGTTCCTCGGTCCGTCCCCCAAGGAGGCGCCACCGGTCTCCCTGTCGAGTGCGGCGGAGCACCCGAGCACGCTGCCGCGCAACCTGCTGATCGCCGTGGCCGTCTGGGCGATCCTCGGCACGCTCTACCTGCGGCGCTTCCCGGCCGAGGGGGCGGCCCGCAGCTACGGCTCGGTCGGCGCGCTGGTCGGTACCGTCGTCGGCTTGATCGTGCTGGTCAGCCTCCTGACCTCGCTCCTGCCGATCTGGATCGGGCGCTGGGTCTCGACGATCGTGATCGTCGGCATTCTCGGTGCGGCGCTGTGGTATCTCCGCGAGCGACTGCCGGTGATGGGTGAGCTGTTCGCAACGTTCGTACGGCGCGGGCAGTGGTACATGCTGCCCGTGCTCGTAGGGCTGCTGTCGCTCGGCGGGCTGCTCGTCGTCGCCGCGTCCTCCCCCTGGCTCGCGCCGTTCATCTATACGCTGTTCTGAGCGCTGTTCTGATCGACGCTCGCGCGCGGCCACCCCCGCGGGCTCCGGTGCTCGCGGTCAGCCGGCGGCAGGCCGCCGGCTACAACAGCCGCAGCTGTGTCCCGTTGCGCAGCGGACGTTGGAAGGCAGCGGCGGAGAGCGGGGGCAGCGGCGCTGCGAGGCGGTGGCGGCGCGCGCTCGCGTCGAACAGCAGCGCAATCTGCTTCGCGTACTCGCCGTCGCCGCGCATGCGTACGCCGAAGGTCGAGTCGTTGAGGCGCCCGGCGCGTGTCGCGCGGATCCGGTTCAGAACGCGCTCCCGCTTCTCCGGATAGTGGCGGGCGAGCCAGTGCGTGAAGAGCTCGTCGAGTGGTGGCGCGAGGCGCAGCAGCACCCAGCTCGCACTTCGCGCCCCCGCGCTCGCGGCAGCCTCGAGGATGCGCGGGATCTCGGAATCGTTGAGGCCCGGGATCACGGGAGCGACCATCACGGCGACGGGCACGCCAGCCTCGGCGAGGCGGTCGATCGCCTGCAGCCGGCGTGACGGGGTGGCGGCGCGCGGTTCGAGGCGGCGCGCGAGCTCCGCATCGAGGGTCGTCACCGAGATGCGCACGTGCGCCGCATCGTGCGTGGCGAGGTCGGCGAGGAGATCCGTGTCGCGCGCGACCAGCGCCGACTTGGTGATCACCCCGACCGGGTTGCGGAAGTCGCGCAGTACCTCGAGAACGCCGCGCGTGATCTTCAGCCGGCGCTCGACCGGCTGGTAGCAGTCGGTGTTCCCCGAGAGTGCGATCACGGACGGCTCCCAGCGCGGCGACGTGAGCTTCTGGCGCAGCAGCTCGGGCGCATCGGTCTTGACCAGCAGCCGGGTCTCGAAGTCGAGGCCCGCGTTCCAGCCGAGGTACTCGTGGCTCGGGCGCGCGTAGCAGTTGTGCGTCGCGAGGCCGGCCGCGAAGAAGGTGCGCGTCGAGGTCTGGATGTCGACCACGTCGCGCACCGGACCGCGCTCGATCGCCTCGACCGGCTCGGGCTCGGCGTCGAGGTCACGGTCGAAGAGCGACAGCCAGCGCCGCCGGATCGCGGGACGGCAGACGGCGAAGAAGCGCATGCGGTCGACCAGGCCGCCGGCAAGGCGCAGCACCGCACCAGCGCGCCCGGTGAGCGGGTCGACGTCGGGCGCGAAGCCGAGCGCGCGCGCATGCCGCGCCACGCGGGCGAGGACTCCCTCGCTGCCGCGCGCGAGGCAGAGCGTCGCACCGTGCGCGCCGCCCGCGTCGAAGAAGCCGGCGAGCAGCCCGCGGCGCCAGCCGCGCGACTCGAGCTCGAGCGACAGGATGCGGCGCACGACCGCGAGCATGCCCGGCGCGCGCACCTCGACCTGGCGTAGTGCCTGGCGGTCGTCCCGCGTCTCGAGGAACGGCCGGATCGCGGCCGCCACGCCGAGCGGGGCGAGATACGCGACCAGGCGTCGCAACGGCTCGTCGTCGGGTAGCGCGATGCGCCACGCGGAACCGTCTCGATCGATGGGCGGCGACACGCCGTCGGCTGTGCCGTGCGTCGCGTGGTCGCCGAGCGAGAGGCCCGCGACGTAGCCGACGCGGTAGTCGTCGTCGGCGGGCTCGTGCCGCGTGACCGGCACGTGGCGCAGCCGCCGCCCGCGCGACAGGTCCGAGGTGCGCGACCAGCGCAGCTCGCTCCCGCCCAGCCAGCGGTGCTCGGCCGTGGTGACGACGTCGCTGCGTCGCGTGGCGAGGCGCAGCGTGGGACGGCGCGACCAGACCACGTGCTCGACGACCGAGGTGCGGATCTTCCGCCGCCGGCCGGCCGAGGGATGCTCGTCGAAGCCCGCGAGCACGTCGCCCGCGCGGACGGCACCGATCGGACGCCAGGTCAGGTCGGCGTAGAGGATCGGGGTGTCGGGCTCGAGGCAGTAGACGCAGCCGTGCTCGCAGCCGCGATACGGGTTCACGCTGAAGCGGAAGCCGACGTCGGGGCTCGAGTTCTCCGCCAGGATGCTGCGCGAGGCGTCGCGGTAGAGCCGTGTCGGCAGCGGCGCGGGGCCGTCGTCGTCGGGGTCGGGGAGGAGATCGGGGTCGGGCTCGAAGCGCAGCTCCTCGAAGCGATTGGGGGGCATCTGGTCGGTGCCGCGGCCGGGCAGGTCAATGGTCGCCATGTTCGCCAAATCTTCGCCACGGTGCGGAAGCCGATGCAAGAGGTGTCGCTCGGGTCCGCGTCATCCGATGCAAGAAGTGCCTCTCGCGCCTGCGTCATCAAGGGCGGCGACGGCCCGGTCGATGAAGGGGAGGCGATCGGCTAAAGCTCGGCGCGGCCGTGACCCGTTGGTCGTGCGGTCGATGCCGAGGACGGAAGGAATGCCCAGCTTGAAGAGACAGGTGCTGCGGGCGACCCGCGTGCAGCTCACCCGGGTGGCGAGCAAGATCGACCGCGTCCTCACCGGCGAGACGCCCCGTCCGCCCTACGTCGCGCGCCTCGGCGAGGCCTACGCCCGTGGCTGGAAGGGCTGTCCGTGCGTGTTCGTGCTGTCGACCGGCCGCGTCGGCAGCCAGACGCTCACCGCGCTGCTCGCGCTGTCGCCGGAGGTGGTCTCCGAGCACGAGCCGTTCCCGCGGCTGGTCAAGGCGTCGATCGACGCCTACCTCGAGGGCGGCGACCTCGGCGCCAGCGAGAAGTGGCGCGAGGTCGTCTACGGCGCGCGCGACGACCTGGTGTGCGAGGCGAACCGTCGCGGCAGGATCTACGTCGAGACCAACAACCGCCTGACCTACCTCGCGCCGATCCTCGCGACCTGCTTCCCGGACAGCAAGTTCATCCACCTGCACCGCCACCCCTACGAGGTCGTGCGCTCGGCGATGCGGCGCGGCTACTACGAGAGCCACAACTGGGACTTCGCGCGTGTTCGTCCGCGCGCGTCGGAGCCGCTCGCGGCGCAGTGGGACGCGCTGCCGCGCCTCGAGAAGTGCGGCTGGTTCTGGGCGCGCATCAACGAGGAAGCGGCGAGCTTCATGGCGACGCTGCCGTCCGAGCGCGCGCTCGACCTTCGCGCCGATCTGCTGTTCGGCGGCGACGAGGCGACGATGCGACACATCTTCAGCTTCGTCGGCATCGACTTTCCCGCGCAGGAGCTGGTCGAGGAGGTGCTCGGGCAGAAGCTCAACGCGGCGGTGCGGGGCAGCTTCCCCGGCGCCGGTGACTGGAGCGAATCCGACAGGCAGGCGGTGTGGCGGCAGGTCGAGGCGGTCGCGACGCGGCTCGGCTACGGCGGCTAGACCGACGAGGCGAGGCGTGCCCGGGTACGCGGTCGCTCGATCCGCGCGGAAGGTCCGTACGGGGTCCGCGCACGGTGCTCTCTTGGAGCGGCGCTCCTCACGCGCAGGTGCGCAGATCGTGCATCCCCGGCATTGCCTACGGCCGTCAGACCCAGCCCGCGAGGCGGTAGTACGCGAGGCCGATCAGCTCGTGCAGCGTCTGTCCGACGATGGTCGCGCGCGCGGGATCCTCGTCCGGGGCCTGCGGGACCGGTGCCGGTGCGGCGGCGAGGCCCTGGCGCCGGAAGCAGAACACGGCGCGCCGCATGTGCAAGGCGCTCGTGACCAGCAGTACCTCGCGCGTCCCCGGGCCGAGCAAGGCTGCAACCTCCCGCGCGTTCTCGGACGTGCGGCTCGAGAGCTCCTCGACGAGGATGCGTCGGGGCGCGACGCCGAGTCGCTCGGCGAGGGCGCGCATCGCCGGCGCGGCGCTCGGCCGCCCGCGTCTCCGCGGGCCGCCGCTCACGACCAGCCACTCCGCGCGCCGGGCGTGCAACAGCGAGACGGCGTGCCGTACCCGTGCGACGGTCGTTGCGTTGAGGTGGCCGGTCGATCGGATGCCGCCGCTGAGCACCACGACGTGTTGCCGGGGCGAGAGATCGGGTGCGAGCAGGAGCGGACGCGCGACGTGACGCGCGAGCGCGTCGACACCGGCGCGCAGCGCGATCATGCCCATGGCCTCGATGGTACGCTCGACGCGACGGCGGAGGCGTACCTCGAGGTCGTGCCTCGAGGGGGCCAGCGGCGGCCGATGGCGGCACGGCGGAGTTCGTTCGTTCATCGCCCTTCCGGGCGTTCGCTAGCCCGAAGCGCACACGCGGGCAACGGCGGCCCGCTGCTCCTCACTCGAGCGCAAGGCAGCTGCTGTGCGCGAACGCGCGGCGGGTCGTGGAAGCGAGCTCCGTGGGCCGAGCCGTCTTGCCTTCCGGGCGCCCGCGACCGATCATGTAAGGACTCGATGCAGGGCGCCCCCGAGAGCGCACGTGGGATGTCGTCGGCTTGCGCCTCGGCGGCGCCACTGCGCACGTTCCCAGTCCCCTTCCCGACCGGAGGCAGAATGACTCTCCCGCGATACGATCGGCCGCCTGCGGTCGTGCTCGGCCTCGGCCAGAACGGCCTCGGCGCGGTCCGCGCGCTCGGCCGGGTCGGCATCCCCGTGATCGGCGTCGACGACGACCTCACGCAGCCGGGTGCTGCGACCCGCTACTGCCACAAGGTGCTCGCGAAGGACTTCACGAGGGGCGGACCGGCGCTCGTCGAGCAGCTCGTGGAGCTCGGCGTCGAGCTCCAGCGCATGGGGCAGAAGGGCGTGATCCTGCCGAGCGGCGATCTCAACGTCCAGCTGGTCTCGGAGGAGCGCGAGCAGCTCGAGCCGTACTTCCACCTGTCGTTGCCCTCGAAGGAGGTGCTGCGGCTCTTCCTCGACAAGAAGTCCTTCTACAAGCTGGCGATCGAGCGCGGCTTCCCGCTGCCTCGGACGTACTTCACCGACGGCGAGCACGACATCGACCAGATCGCCCGCGAGATCGAGTGCCCGTGTCTGATCAAGCCCTTCCAGCCCAACGCGACCTGGCGCGAGACCTTCGACACGAGGCTGTTTCTCGCCGACTCGCCCGAGATGCTCAAGGAGCTCTACGGGCTCATCTACCCCGTGCATCAGGATCTCATCATCCAGGAGTACATGCCGGGCGATGACAGCCAGGTGAAGTGGGGCGTCACGTATCTCGACACGAACCATCAGCCGCTCGCCGTGTGGACCGGACGCAAGCTGCGCATGTACCCGCGCGGCTTCGGCACGGCGACGCTGGCCGAGAGCGTGCGCGAGCCCTGGATCGCGGAGAGCGTGGTGCAGATCCTGTCGGCGATCGGGCACCGCGGCTACGGCGTCATCGAGTACAAGCAGGACCGTCGCGACGGCAAGCTCAAGATCACCGAGGCGACCGGCGGACGCACGTGGTTCCCGCACTCGCTGGTAACGCGCTCGGGCATCAACCTGCCGCTCGTCTGGTACCGCGACGTCCTCGGCCTGCCGCCGATGCCGGTGCAGACGCGCTTCGAGGAGCACATCAAGTGGATCCACGAGGAGCGTGACTTGAAGACCGTGCAGCTCTACTTCCTGCCCGAGAAGCGGCTGACGCGCTGGTCGTGGCTCATGTCGTACCGCGGCAAGCGGACCTACGCGTACTCGGCGTGGGACGATCCGGGCCCGATCCTGAACTCGCTCGGGCGCATCGTCGAGGCGGGCGTCAGTCGGGTCAGGCGCCGGCTGAAGACGAAGGACACCGAGCGCGCGCGCATCGAGAAGAACCGTCCCAAGAAGGCGATGCAGCCGATCCTGCTGGCGGCCGACCCGACCGTCGGGCAGGGGCTCCGCCGCGTGACCGTGGATTGACGGTGGCGCGCGCGAAGGCCGGCGCCCGCGCCGGTGGACGAACGCGCGGGCAGGGCGAGGGCGCGCGGCTCCGCGAAGGGCCGGCGCCCGAGCTGATGCGCGCGTCGTTCGCGCTCGAGATCGCGGACGCGCCGATTCTCCACGACGGGCTGCACCTCGCGGACCTCGCGCACATCCTCGTGCTGCGAGACGCGGGCGTGATCCCGCGCCAGGACGCCTCGAAGCTGCTCGCGCTCCTTCTCGAGCTCAAGGAGCTGCCGCTCGCGAGATTCCCGCTCGATCCCGCGCTGGAGGACGTCTACAGCAACCGCGAGGCCTGGCTGAAGCAGCGCGACGCGAACGTCGCCGGCTGGATGGGCACGGGGCGTCCGCGCCGCGAGCCGGCGACGATCGCCTACCGCATCGCGGTGCGCGAGCGTCTGCTGCGGCTCTCGTCGGCGACGACGGCGCTCGGCGACGCGCTGGTCGCGCAGGCGCGGCGCCATGTCGCGACCGTCATGCCGGACTACACGTATCTGCAGCCGGCGACGCCGACCAGCCTCGCGCACTACCTGCTGTCGTTCGCCTATCCGCTGCTGCGCGACCTCGACCGGCTCGAGAGCGCGTTCGCGCGCAGCAACGAGTGTCCGGGGGGCATCGGCAACATCAACGGCACGCGCCTGCCGGTCGACCGCGCGAAGCTCGCCGAATTGCTCGGCTTCGACCGCGCGATCGCCAACACGCGCGACGCCATGTGGCAGGTCGATCAACCGATCGAGCTGATGGCGCAGGTGACCATGCTGCTGCTGCATCTCGACCGCCTCGCCGAAGATCTGCAGATCTGGAACACGGCGGAGTTCGGTCTGGTCGAGCTCGCGGACCGCCACGCGCGCATCAGCATGATCATGCCGCAGAAGAAAAACCCTTACTCACTGGCCTTCGTTCGTGGCATGACAGGAGCAGTGACGGGACGGCTCACATCGATGACGGCCGTCGGCAAGACGCCGTCCGCGCAGATGGACAACCGCATCTTCGCGCTGGGCGAGGTTCCGCGGACGCTCGACAAGGCCGCCGAGACGGTCGAGCTGATGGCCGGCGTCGTCGCGGGGCTGACCTTCGACACGAAGCTCATGCGCGAGCGCGCCGGACGCGGCTTCACGTGGGCGATGGACCTTGCCGAGACGATCATGACCGAGGGCGGCGTCCCGTACCGCGCCGCGCACCGCGTGGTGGGCCTCGCGATTCGCGAGACCCTCGAGCGCGATCCGCGGGCGCAGCGCATTTCCGAGGACGTGCTCGCGTCGGCCGCACGCGAGGTGCTCGGCCGCGAGCTGCAGCTGTCCACGCGCTCGCTTGCGGACCTCGAGAACCCCGCGAAGGTGGTCGCGACGCGCACCGGCCTCGGCGGTGCCGCCGCCGGGCCCGTCAAGCAGATGCTCGCCGAGTGCGGTGCCGTGCTCCGCAAGTCGGCGCGCTGGCGCAGCACCACCGAAGCCCGCCTCGCTGCCGCCGAGCAGCGCCTCGTCGACCTGGCGCGCAAGCGCACTTCTTCCAACCGTTCCCGAGCCCACCGAGTAGGCCCCCCGAGCAGGAGACTCGCATGATGGATCTGTTCGATACCCCGCAGCGCAGCCCGAAGCCCCGCGACGTCGGCGTGAGCCACATCATGGACAAGGGACTCGGACTGCGGCAGGTCGAGGACCTGCTGTCGACGTGCTCGAGCTGCATCGACATCGTCAAGCTCGGCTGGGGCACGGGCTACGTCACGCAGAACGTGGCCGAGAAGATCGCCGCGTACCGCGACGCGGGCATTCCCGTCTGCTTCGGCGGCACGCTGCTCGAGGTCGCGATCCTGCAGGGTCGCTTCGACGCCTATCGCGGCATGGTCCGCGACTTCGGCGTCAGCCACGTCGAGATCTCGAACGGCGTGATCGACCTCACGATGAAGGAGAAGGCGAAGTACATCCGCGAGCTGGCGAAGGAGTTCACCGTGCTCTCCGAGGTCGGCAGCAAGGACTCGGAGAAGATCATCGCGCCGTATCGCTGGGTGGAGCTGATCCAGTCCGACCTCGACGCCGGCGCCTGGAAGGTGATCTGCGAGGCGCGCGAGAGCGGCACCGTCGGCCTCTACTTCGGCTCGGGCGAGGTTCGCGCCGGCCTCATCGACGAGATCGTCGCCAAGATCGACCCCGCGGACCTCATCTTCGAGGCGCCGCAGCGCGCGCAGCAGTGCTTCATGGTCCGGAAGCTGGGCAGCGAGGTGAACCTCGGCAACATCGCCAGCACCGACGTGATCGGCCTCGAGACGCTCCGTCTCGGGCTCCGCGCCGACACCATGGCGCAGTTCCACGCCGTCGAGGCCTGGAACCGCAAGCGCGACGCCGACCTCGAGGCACAGCTGCCGCATCCGGAGCGCCGCTCGCGGGTGTCCGCGGATGCAGCCGCGTCGCCGCGGCCCCGCCGGCACCTGAGCAAGATCCGCTGAGCAGCGCGGCGATCGGTCGCGCTCGAGCCGCATGAGCGGACCGTCCGCAGGCAGGCGGGGGGACGCCGGTCACCTCCATGGCCTCGATGCCCTGCGTGGTCTCGCCGCGACGGTCGTCGTCGTGTGCCACTGCCTGCAGGCGGTGGCGCTCCCCGCAGGCACGCGCCACCTGCTGTCGCACGGTGCCCCGGCACTCCTGCTCAACGCCCAGGGGGCGGTCCAGCTGTTCTTCGTGCTCAGCGGCTACGTTCTCGCGCGGTCGCTGGCGCGCGGCGCCGTCGGTCCGGGTGAGTTCTGGATCCGGCGCATCTTCCGGATCCATCCGCCGTACGTCTTTGCGGTCCTGTTCGCCTGGTACGCGAGCAGCCTCTTCCCGCCGATCGTGCGGGGTCAGGGGCTGACGCGCTGGCTGGAGCTGGCTTCGCGTCCCAACGTCGGCGTGGGGCGGGTCCTGGCGACGCTCGGGTTTCCCGGCGAGGCGGACGGCCTGCTGTGGGTCGGGTGGACGCTGCGGGTCGAGATGATCTTCTCGCTGCTGATGCCCCTCCTGGTCGTCTTGGCGCGACCGAGGAGGGGAGTCCCGCTGCTGCTCGCGTGCGCGGCGATCCTCACGCTGCGGCTCGGCGCCGAGTGGCCCTGGTACGCCATCGACTTCGCCCTCGGTCTGGTCATCTTCCAGGAGCGCCGCTCGCTCGAGACCTGGCTCGGCGGCCTGTCCGGCGCCACCGGGACGCTGCTGCTCCTGCTTGGCGCGGCGCTCCTCGCGGCACCGCACTGGCTGCACTGGGCGCCGCGCGGCGCTGCGGTCGTCTCCGGACCGAACTTGCCGCGCGCGATCCTCGTGATGGGGCTGGGCTCGGGGCTCGTCGTTGCCGTGGCGTCGTCGGTTCCGGCCATCGACCGTGCGCTGTCCGTCCGGCCGTTGCTCTTTCTCGGCCGTATCTCGTTCAGCCTGTACCTGCTGCACCTCGCGTGGATCAGCCTGCTCGCGCCGCGCATCGTCGTTGCCGGGTCGCCGACCTCGACCCTCACGCTGGTCGCGGCCGTGCTCGCCGCCTCGGTGGCGAGCGCCACGGTGGCCGAGCGCTGGGTCGAACGGCCGTCGATCTCCTGCGGCAAGGCCCTGGCTGCTGCGCTCTGCCGAAGACGCGCCGCGACGGGCGGGCCCGACCCGGGGCGGCGGGAGCCTGAACGTGAGTCGGCAGGTGGCGCGTTCGGACGACGAGTCCGGAGCAGGAGAGAGCACCCATGAGCCTACCTGAACCTCGCCGCGGGAACGCTCTGCAGCCGCGTCGCGTTCGAGGTCGCGGCGTCGGAGGTCGCGGCGTCGATGGTCGAGCGGCAGCGCGCGAGCTCGACGGCGCCACGCGCTTCGCGACGGCGCTCGCCCCGGACCGGAATTCCGGCGCCCGGAGCCCTCGAGAGACCGACACACGCGCGCGAGTGCAACGGCCGCAGGCGGGAGGGAAGACCCGATGAGCAGCACACCGACGAACGACCTCTAGGATCCGCCCGGACGAATCCTGGTCCACGGCGCCGCGTACCAGGACCTCGAGCGCTGGCACCGCGCCGCCGAGCAGCTACGGCGCGCCGAGACGCTGCCGCGGGTGGGCGAGCCGGGCTGGCGTTCGTTCTGGGCCGTCACGCGCCACGCCGAGGTGGCCGAGATCGAGCGCCAGAATGCGCTCTTCCCGAACAGCGAGACCAGCGTCCAGCTGCCCGACGCGGCGCTCGCGCAGCAGAAGGCGAGCGGCGTGCAGATCAAGACGCTGGTGCACATGGACGACCCGGAGCACGCGAAGTACCGCAAGCTCACCAACGAGTGGTTCAAGCCGAGCAACCTGCGCACGCCCTTCGAGGTGCGCGTCGGCGAGCTCGCGAAGCGCTACGTTGACCGCATGGCGGAGTTCGGCAGCGAGTGCGACTTCGCGCGCGACGTGGCGCTGCTCTACCCGCTGCACGTGATCATGAGCATCCTCGGCGTGCCCGAGGAGGGCGAGCCGCGCATGCTGCGCCTGCCGCAGCAGCTGTTCGGCAACGAGGATCCCGAGTTCGCCGGCGAGGACCGGAACGCGGCCCTGCTCGCCGCGGCGCTCGACTTCAAGCAGTACTTCGACCGCATGACCGACGACCGTCGTGCGCACCCGCGCGACGACATCGCGACCGTGCTGTCGACGGCACGGATCGACGGCGCGCCGATGCCCGAGAGCGAGCGCCTCGGCTACTACATGATCGTCGCGACCGCCGGTCACGACACGACGTCGGCGACGCTCGCCGCCGGTGTCGAGGCGCTGATGAACGACCCCGACCAGATGCGCGCGCTGCAGCGGGACCCGTCGCTGATCGACAACGCGGTCGAGGAGATGATCCGCCGGGCGACGCCGGTGCGGCACTTCCTCCGCCAGGCGACCGAGGACTACACCCTGCGCGGCGCGAAGATTCGCGCCGGCGACTGGCTGATGCTGGTCCAGCTGTCGGCGAACCGCGACGAGGCGATCTTCGAGAACCCGTACCGCTTCGACGTGCGGCGGAGGAACGCGAGCGAGCAGATCGCGTTCGGCGCCGGCGTGTACTTCTGCCTGGGCGCGCACCTCGCGCGCATGGAGCTCAAGGCGTTCCTCCGCGAGCTGCTGTCGCGGCTCGAGTCGATCGAGCCCAACGGCGCGCCGGAGCACGTGGTCGCGAACTTCGTCGGCGGGCTGAAGCGGCTGCCGGTGCGCTACCGGATGCGCTCGGCGGCCTGAGCGCGCTCACGCTGCGGCGTGGTGCGCGCCGAGGATGATCACGGCCATGGTCGCGGGCTCGGTGCCCCGGTTGTGCCAGCGGTGACGCGTGCCGTTCTGCACCACGACGTCGCCCGGTGAGAGCAGCACCTCGGTGCCGTCGTCGAGCTCGAGCCCGATCGTGCCGGCGAGCACGACCTCGTAGTCGATGGTGGCCGTCCGGTGCATGCCGGGCGCGTCCTTCTCCATGATGTCGCCGAGCGAAGCCTCGAGCTGGTCCGCGAGCTGGTCGCCCGCGTCGCGGCTCGACGCGGGCGGGATGGTCATGAGCAGGAAGCGGTGTCCACCGACGGGTGGGAAGGGTGCCGTCCACGCGGGAGCGGAACCGTCGTCCGGGAAGCGCGCGGGGACGTCGGAGCCCCACAGCACGTGATACGCGCCGCCGTCGCCGAACGTGAACGGCTCGACGGCCGCGTCGCTCGCGACCACGGCCTTGCCATCGGGCGTGTGTCCGGTGACCACTCGGCGAACGTTCATCTTCAGCTCCCTCGCGTCGCCTGATCGGAGAAGCCGACCAGCGGGGTTTCCAGGACTTCGTCAGCCGACTTCTCCGGATCGCGCGGTCGTGCGTCGCCGGCGGGAGGCGATGCGCGCACGGTGGCGACGATGCGTCGGTCCGCGAAGCGCTTCTACTCGGGCCGCCCTCGAAGAATCAACCCAGACGATGCGTCGGTGTACGATGCGTCGGCTGGCCGCGTGGCCGCCGGCGTCGGGTCGCTCGGCGGCTGGCGCGGATTGACGGATCCGTGAGTCAATGCTAATTTCCGCACGTATCTACGCGTCTTTCGGCCGATCTCGGCGATCCCCGCCTCCGTCCGCCGCAGTCGGGCGATCGCGGAGCTCCGCGAAGCGCGCCAGCGCGCGATCCACGTGCTGCAGGTCGTAGCTGTCGAGGCGCACGATCCGCCCGTCGGGGCCGTTCTCGGCGACGAGGACGAAGGGGCTCTCGAATGCGCCGCCGTCACCGGTCCCCGACCACGCCCGCTGCGTGAGCCTGCCGCGGCGGCAGGCGCGCACGTGGCCCATGCGCAGCCGCGCGTCCGGCGCGCGCGCGGCCATCGCCTCGGCTGCGCGAATCATGAACGCGCGTCCGTGCGCGACACCGAAGCCGGCGAGTCGGTGGTCGTTGATGATCACGTCCGGCGCGCAGGGCGCGGCATGGCCGGCCCAGTCGCCCTGCTCGAGCGCGCGGAAGCGGCGGATGACGAAGAAGGTCTCCTCGGGCGAGCCGGGCGAGTCCGCGAGGAGTGCCGCGATGCCCGTCGCGATGCGGCCGCGCTCGGCGTCGGCCTCGGGCATCGCCGCGGCGATCGTCTCCTGCACGGCGCCCTCGCTCGCGCCGGCCTCGATGTGGAGGTGCTCGCGCAATGCGGCCGCGATCGGCGCAAAGGTCGCACCGCCCGCGGCGTCGCAGTGCGCCGTCAAGACGCTCGCCGCGTCGCCGAGACGGCGTCCGACCTCCTCGATGAGGCGCGACTTGCCGAGCCCCGGCGAGCCGAGCAGGACGGCGAGGCGTGCTGCGGGAGTGCCGCGCGCCGCTTCGTACACCGTAGTCAGGCGCGCGAGCTCGTCGTCGCGTCCGACGAAGGCCGCAGCGGCGACGCCGACGGGACGCTCGAGCGACTCGACGCGGTACGCCTTGACCGACTCGGCGCGTCCCTTGAGCGCGAGGCGTCCGAGCGGCGACAAGCTCACCAGCGACGAGACCAGGCGCCGCGTCGCCTCGCCGATCACCACGTCGCCGTCGCCGGCCTCCGCCTGCAGGCGCGCGGCGACGTTCACCGGGTCGCCGACGACGTCGGCATTGTCCGCCGCGACCACGACCTCGCCGGTGTTGATGCCGACGCGCAGGCCGACGTCGGCGATCGCGGCGAGCTCGTGGCGAGCGAGGTCGCGGAAGGAGTCCTGCATGGCGACGCCGGCGCGCACGGCGCGGAGGGCGTCGTCCTCGGCGACGCGCGGCACGCCGAACGCGGCCATCACGCTGTCGCCGAGCAGCTTGACGACCGTGCCGCCGTGCTCCGCCACGGCGGTGCGCATGGTCGCGTAGTAGCGCTCCATCAGCCGGCTGACGGACTCCGCGTCGAGCTGCTCGTGCAGCGACGTCGAGCCGATCAGGTCCGCGAACACGATCGTGACGACCTTGCGTGCGTCGGTCGTGCCGGGCGAGGGCGGGGGTGCGATCGCCGCCGTCGCGGCGGGCGTCGCTGGCGTCGGGGTCGGCGTTGCCGTCGGCGACGCGGGAGTGCCGGTCAGCGCGGCGATCGGCTTGAGCAGGCGCTTCCGGTGGCCCATCGAGACGCCGAGCTCCGCGAGATCCTGCTCGGACAGGCTCGGCAGGACGTCGAGGTCGATGTCGTCGGCCGCGAAGCGATCGGCGTACTGCGCGAGGCCCAGCGTCTCGAGCCACTGACGGAGTCTGGCGCTCACGCCGGTACGGTCCCGAGCAGCGGCGCGGCATCGAGCAGGTCACCCGGTTTCCGACGCGGGAAGACGCGGAGTCGTTGCGCAGGGCGGATGGAGACCGCGTGCATCATGGCAGGAGGTCGACGAGCTTCGCTACCGCCTGTCGTCCCTCGAGCCGCACGGCTTCGGGAACCGGAGCTCGGTCGCGTTACGACAGGACGATCGCCGTTGCCCTACTCGCCTGCCGGCTCGGAGGCAATCGGCGGTCGTCGCCGAGCTACCCGAAGGCGATGCGGGACCGCCCCCGGCGAGCATGCGCTGCGCTCGCCGGGGGCGATCCCGATCCGGTTCAGCGGTGTGACAGCTGCCAGCCGAAGCGCCGCGGCGACCACGTCTCCGTGTACGCGATGCGGCGCGCGCCGACGCGGATCTCGACCGTCATCAGCGGGTCCGTCGCAGCGGCGAGGTCGGCGAAGGCGTCGACGTTGATGCGTGTCCCGGTGCCGCCGGGCACAGGCGCGATCCGGACGGTGCTCAAGCCGTTGCGGATACCCTGACCGCGGCGCGCGCCCAGGTCCTTGAAGGTGAAGCCGTTCGTGCTCTTGACGAAATCACCCGGTGACAGACTGGCCTGGTAGAGGATGCCGCTTGCATTGCGCACGATGATCTCGAAAGGCTGCGTGCTCGGATCGAGGGCGGTCGTGGGCGCGAAGCCGGATCGCACCTGCAGCAGATCGCCGGTGGGCCGACGTCGAATCTTGTCCGGGCAGGGGTGATGGCAGACCGGCACGGTCGGCTCCGGAGACGGCGTCGGACTCGAAGTCGCGACCGGCGTCGGCGTGGGCGTCGGCGCCGGTGACGCGGTGGGCTCCGGCGTCGGTGTCGGCGTCGGCGCTGGTGACGCGGTGGGCTCCGGCGTCGGCGTGGGCGTGGGCGCGGGCGTGGGCGTCGGCGCCGGTGACGCCGTGGGCTCGGGCGTCGGTGTGGGCGTCGGTGCCGGTGAGGCAGTGGGCGCCGGCGTCGGTGTCGGTGCCGGTGAGGCAGTGGGCGCCGGTGTCGGCGTGGGCGTCGGTGCCGGTGAGGCAGTGGGCTCCGGTGTCGGCGTGGGCGTCGGTGCCGGTGAGGCAGTGGGCTCGGGCGTCGGCGTCGGCGTCGGCGTTGGTGTCGG
>Ga0194132_10004747_pt1 | contig 22837 bp, 19 predicted proteins | sample TA2KigOf80mmetaG_FD_148612 | JGI IMG/M metagenome (GOLD analysis project Ga0194132, IMG submission 148612) | Freshwater microbial communities from Lake Tanganyika, Tanzania - TA2015054 Kigoma Offshore 80m | ecosystem: Environmental > Aquatic > Freshwater > Lake | place: Tanzania: Lake... | reverse complement strand
TCTCGACCGACACGTCGGGGCTGGCCGCTTATGCGCCGCCAATCCACTGGGGACGCGTCCGAGCATCAATCGTTTCGATGGCTGGGTATCCGGCCCCCGCGATTGCATCGCTTGTTGCAATTCAGGCAATTCAGTCGGGTTATTCCAAAGCGTGGTTCTTCTTTGCCGGGGGAACGCTTGCCGTCGCGATCATTGCGCTCATTCGAAATTTCTGGGGTGTGTTCTGGACTGCTGGTGCAGTTGGGGGCTCGTACTATGCCGCCCGTGAACTACCAACAGAGTTACTCGGAGGTATCGTCGCCGTAGTAGCAGGGTTTCTCGCCGTCGAGTCATTTCGGCATGCGTTCATCCAATTCTCGTTGAGTCGCATTCGCGGAACCCACTGTGATGCAGAACATATCTCGATGTTCTTGAAGCTGCCTCTCCGACCGGTCGCGTTTTTGCACCTTGCTGCCACGACGGCAATCGCCGCTTACGCCGTGCGACTCGGCGTCGAGCCTCACTGGGATGAAGTTCGCTCGACTGTTGAAGATCTCATTCGCACGCGTTGACCGCGACGTTGGTTGGGCTTAGCAAGTGACAGTGTGGCAAAGCTGTTACAAAGATTTCCCAAGTTTTTCCGAGCTACTATGCGTTCATGACCTGTTTTAACGCACCATAGGATCTGCAAATGACCTTCCAGATCCTTCAGATCTAGCCATATTCGGAGCGGGTGTATTGGTTGGAGTTCTGGCGGGGATCCCACTGTGTTTTCTCGCGCGGCAGTTGTTTCGCGGGTTTGGACGGTTGATTCGTGGTCGCACACCTCGTGCTATTGGTTGGAATGCAATACTCTTTGGCTGACTCGGTGTGCATCGCTTTAAGCTCGGAAACAAAAAGCAGGGTTTCATAACACTTGGTGTGACTATTGCAAGTATTCTCCCGGTTTTCCCAGGTGGCCTGGTGATGTTTGTGATCGGTGTGATTGAAGGTGTGAAATATTTACGTCTGAGTGATGAGGAATTTGAGTCGAGTTATCGCTCGCGACAACGAAAGTGGTTTTGGTCGCTTTCGCAGCGTGATTTTTTATCTGCCAAAAGATATAACTCAGCGCAACCGAAACTAATTGTAAAATACAATTTGGTAGGCAGCAAAAGCAATTAAGTGCTTAAAACCAACCTTTTTTATTTGCGATGTATGTCGAGTAAAATGCGGAGTCACTTTTTGTGAGATAAATGATTCCCTCGATAAAGCCGAATATTCCCATCAGCACAGGTCCGAGCAGGAAAAACCAGAAGCCGACAATGGTAATCATTAGCATTAAAACAGCTTCTGAGGTATAGCCAAGAATAAACTTGTGTACCCCGAGGGCCCCAAGGAGAATGCCGCAGACTCCTGCCGGAATCTTTTTTGAGGCATCAGGTACTGGAGCTGCGGGTGTTTTAAAAGCGTTAGAAATGACTGCCTCCTTTACCCAATAACGATATTAGTGGAAGCCATCTCGATCTAGTTTGTGTTTAGATTTAGTCTGAGTAACACCTGCACGTCGCAACAAAGGGAGTCGTACATGCCGAAGTTCTTGGGCTTTGAAACCATGAGTCGCGAAGACCACATTCGAGCCGGCCTGCTTGGAGTCGTGTTGCTCAGCCTCGAGTGTGTGTTGGTCGGACTCGTGACAGGTGCTGAACTGCGCGGATGGGCGATCCATGCAATCGCTGCCGGTCTGGGCATGTGGGCAATGGTGGGGGTCGAACCGCTGCCAGTGCGAGCAACAAGTGCGACCGCAATCGTTGCAGTGGTAAATGAAGCGGTGACGTATGTCGACAGGGATCAGCCGCTGAAGTACGTCACTCCTTCCTTGCTGTTACTCGCCACGGCCATCTGGGTGCTCGAGCGTTCGATAACAGCGCCTGCTACAGAGTTCGCTTCGTCATCTGGCGGGCGTGAACTCTCTGGCGATCTCGGTTGGGATGAATCAATATCGTCATTGGACTATCCACCGCCACCACCTCAGATGAACGCCAAGAACTTGTGGGCACCAATTGTCTCCGTCGCTGGAATAGGGATGACTATCTATGGATTCCTCGCAGCAGATTGGATCACAAGCCGCGCTCTGTTTGGTCTGATTCGAGCCGATCTCACTTACTCAGAGCTTCGTGGTATCTGGAGTGACTTTGGGGCACCGTCTCCAATTGTTGAGGGATTTGTCGGTGTCGCCTACGTTCTCGGCTATGTCGGTATCTTGCTCTCACTCGTCGGTGCTACGAGCGCCCTCGTCAGACAATTTGTTGTTGAGCAACCGTGGCGAGTGGCTGGAACTGCCGTCATCGGCGCAACGAGCGTAATGCAGTTTTTAGTCGTGTTCGGCCTCCTTGCCGCGCAAGCAAACATCAGCGTCCTAAGTGGGGCGTGGTCCGCGCCTCTGGGGCTTGGGCTTGCAGCTCTCGGCTTCTGGGTGTCGACCGCTAGTTCTTGAATACGTCTGGTTGCCTAAACTCTCGCACTTCTGGTAATCATTGTGATGTCGTACCAAATAGGAGGCAGTGATGTCACATGTAGTAACGAGTTACCAATGGGCCTGGCGCAGTAATACAGATGCCGAAGAAGTCATGAATTGGGTAGGGCAGATGTCTGAACTGGGCTGGGAGTTGAAAGGTCTTACAGCAACAGTTCACACGACAACAGTTCGACCTGGCTATGACGAACAGTTTGAGAATGTTCGAGCGTTTATGCAGCGACCGCTGCAAACGACTAACGCTTTGCAGCGTTGGCAGTATCCCGGCTGACTTCGGGAAGCGCTATGAGGGGATCTTGAGTATCACTCGTTCGGTGGTCCCGTTTACCGAAAGTTGCACTTCAAGAGTTGCCCCCCACGGAAGTTCGGCGAGTTCGTAAGCAAGGCTCCAAATCGAAACTCGAGGTGAGCTGACGAGTGCATTTGTTGACGAGAGATGTCGCTGCCGGTTCGCACCAGTTGTCAATGAAGATCCCGAAAACTTTGCGCGAGCGACCGCTGTAGAGGTATCAATTTCCAGGGCCACATAAGTAGTTCGATTACCCAGCTGCACACCGCGAATACCGACACAGACGCCGCTTGCCGTGCACTGACGGGATGCGAGGGGGTTCGAGTTATCAAACCGAATCAGGTTCTCTAACTCAATCTCGTTCATCCGGAAGCTTCGTATCTTGCCGTTCTCACCCGTGAAATCAGAGACCACAGTGGCTGGGCCAGGAAACAGAATTCGCCAGTCGCCTTCGACATCTTCAACGGCGAAACCTGATCCTTCTCCATACCCAGCGTCGCGCCCTGCGACTTTTCCTGCGAGCAGGAACTTTATGAGATTTTCGGCTGGCGAGTCAGGCTCGACGAATTGCAGCATATTCGTGAAACTTGCCGTCGTGAACTTGCCGTACTCCGTGATGAAGTTCCGAACAACTATGGGATCGACGGTCGATCCCGCTTGAGGGGTCGTTGAAACGGTGTCACTTTGAAACTGGAAATATTGGCGCTCTTGGCTCCATCGATATCGACTTGGGCTGCTGCTCGTGGTGAGGTCACGTGAGAGCAAGTCACCTAACGCAGGTTCAAGATTTGGAACGAGCTGTGAGAACGAACCATCCGAACGGCTAAAGAACTGCCACGAGTAACCCTGTCCGCAACCAATTGACGTGTTGGGTACCCCCAGCACACCACTCAACGGTGGGTCTGTGCCCGTTCGCTCAAAGGTGACGAGAAGATCGGGGATGCCGTCACTTGGTACGTCGACTACCACCATTCCCACCGGGCGTAGGTTTGTTGGTGGCGAAACAAGCTCACTGAAGTCTGACCAGCCTGTACCTTCCTGCCACTCGAACAGTCGTAAGCCCGTAGCGGTGAGCAACAGGGCCTGTTTGCCGCACACATCAAGCACGCCCGACGACGCGCGAGCGGCCAAGGTCGTGCGGAGTGTCTCAAGGGCGGCAATTGGGTCGTCGACTGCAGCCGTCGTGGTCGGTGCCGGCTCCTCGACATCCTCGCTTGGCTGCCGCTCATTGCTTGGTTCAACAGTGACGAGGACGGTCATTACGGTTGGCTCCACCTCGTTTGGGGACCGCAGTCCGAGGATGTCGGAGACGAACCCGATTCCTGCTGTTGCGACAGTGATGACTCCAACAACGGCCTTAACTGCAGTGCTTCTAAAGAGGCGTAGGTATGGTCGAGCGTTCATCTGGCGCTTCATTCCAGTTCCAACACCTTACCCGTAGTTCGTTGGCACCCGCATAGCTGCTTGACATCCAGATAGACAAGTGATTATGGTTGGGTCAACCACAGATGAACGGACAGTCATGAGTCAGCAGTTGCCACCTCCGACAGCGAGTAGCAAACAAGGTCTTGCAGTTGCAGGACTCGTTTGTGGAATCATCGCCTTCCTGTTTTTCCCACCACTATTTGGGATTCTTGGTATTGTCTTTGGAGCAATCTCCTGGAAAGCCGGCAATAAACTAGGAATCGCTGCAACAATCGTCTCAATCGTTGGGCTCCTCGTCGGCATGGTCATCGGTGCAGCCGTAATGATGTAGTGAACGGAGGCGGCAAGTGACTTCGCAGAGCGTCAAACTCACCCTCACCGGTTTCCCAAAGCGATACATCGGTTCAAAACCGGTAGATGTCTTCCTCAATGGAGAGCGCCGTGGCTCAGTCGGAAAGGGCACCACGGAGACAATGGTGTTTCCGTCTGGAGGCCAGATCGACTTCGTCACACACTACATGGGTCGGGAGCGACGCGAGTCATTACAGATTCCTGACGGCACTATTGCAGACCTGGTCTTTGATTTCGGGCCCATGGGCGGACTGAAGGTTCTGCAGCGGGGTCGGGGGTCGAGCAGTTCTTGGGAAATCGAGATTGAAGAGTCAGACTTTGACGAGTGAGCCTAATTGTGGCTGCATGAAGCTCGCTGGACATGGATCACCGGCGAGATTGCGGGCTCGTGTTGCAGCGGTCGTGGTGGTAATCGCCCCAATCATCACATCATGCGGCTTCGACACTGACGGGTTCATAAACGATATGGACAACCAGTTCCAAGATTAAGGCGAGATTTACTACGACCCGTATTGCCTTGATGTTGACGATGACGGGTGGTGCGACTAGTCACCACTGCGGTTAGCTGGAACTATTACATTTTGAGAGTATTACCACTTCGTCGTTGGTGTGGGCGATAGTGTCGCTCGGTGGATTGAGTAGCACTACTGGATCACCATTCTTGATTACTCGAAGTCCGATAGCGATTTCCCCGGTCTCCTTCGCGAGGTCCATGCGTAAGGCGCCCCAACAAATCTCGGCGCAGTTTGATACATCCCCAAGCGGGGCGGAAATCACTTCTACGGGATCGTGATTCGACAGTAAGGTTGTTATGACGCCTTCAAGGCGTGGCTCAAACACCAGTTGGGTTGCGGCTGCAGCCATCAAGCTTTCGCTTACCAAAAGGTCGTCTGCGAGTCGCAGACCAGCGACATGCCGACTCGAGCGCCTTCGTAGTTCGCCGACAATAGTGAATCGCCGAGTCGACTCAGAGATGTGATCTGCGTAGTGGCGGCACGCAAGCAGGTCGGTGAGTGCCTGAGCATCGCTCCGCTGTGCTGACACGGTCATGTCGGCGAAGACGACGACATGATTCACATCGTCAAGAAATAATGGGTCGTCGAGTGGATCAATCTTGTCCCGCCGCGATACCTCAATCTGAGAAGTTCCGAAATGTAGTTCGGGAGGCGCTTGTTCACCAGACCTCAGCAGAACTTTCAACTGAGAGCCGGGCGCGGTGACTCGCGGCAGTGCTGAGCGAAGCTGCTCGGCAGACTCGTTCCACCCGACAAACAAGAAAGTCTCTCTTTCGCCTACTGGCGGGCGCCCTCGTGCTCGCGATCCCTGCAGCAGTGAATCAGAGTGTGCGTGGGAGCGCGTGCTTGCCGATTGGTGGTCAGAGGCTAGAACACAAATCGATGAGTGAGTAATGTCCGCTGACCATTCAGGCCATAGATTGACTCTGCCCTCGACGACGGTTGCTATCGGAATTGCGCGTGAGAGAGCCGAAATCGCCTGCCCAAAAGTGGTTAGTCCGTGGGGCGGGTCAAGAATGTACAGCTCTTCCCCTCCAAAATCGAGGAGATCTTGGTAAACGTAAGACAGGCCGCGATGTCGGGCGACCTGTGTCTCTATGCCGACCCGAATCTCATCGGGCGAGAGTGGAATGTGGTTGATATGGCGGTAATCGTTCATTCGCGAGGAAGTTGAGATCATTGTGAGTCGTTTGTCAAGTGTGTGAGCGAGTTCAGAGTTTGAGTTGAAAGTCACGACAGGCAACAGCGTCGACAACCGCGAACAGTTCTGGCCACGCGACCGTAACGTTGCGCCAATGGCGAGCACGCAACGTATGACTTGTGAATCATCCGTCTCCTCTTCATGGAGGACAATTACGCCAGCGGCTTCATCGACGGCAGCAAGATTCATCAGATCGGCAGTGTGGTGACCGAGTCCGCGCCGAATCGTAATCCAATCGTCGGGCTCACGAGACCACTTCGTGTCGTGCCCCCCTAAGTCTGTGTGGTCACGGAAGTTTGCTTCAATCGTTCGCATCAACTCCAGCGGATCTTGGTCGCAGAGAATCGCGACGTGATGCGGCTCAGCAGCCATTCGATTTGCTTCAGCGATTTCGCGAAGCACTCGGAATCCAAATTCATTCCAATTCAACACTGCGATGTGTCCCTCGAGGCTCACGGGACGTCGGCCACGACGAACTCTCTCGAATCGTTGAGACAGCGAGGAATTTGAAATGGAGACGAGTGTCGAGAACATCAAGAGCCCAAACAAAGTGACGACGAGCAACACCAGCCGTGCGGACCATGTCTCTTGGCCAGTCAATTGGTCAGGAGACATCGCGCGTAGCAAGACTTCCCAGATGGCATGCAGAAAGCCATCATCCTTAGCCTTCACGTCGATTCCCGTCACTGCAAGAAAGATGGCGCCCGAGACGACGACAACTATCGCTCCGACAATGAGAAAACTCATTGCCGCCAGGTTTCCGCGTAGGAGGGCGCGCTCCCAGAGGTCGTCAACTCGTTGTCGCAGGCGCGCAATCGGCCGTCGCTGCTTAGGTGTCATAAGGTGACGAAAGTTGATGGTACTACTATTACTTCAGATCTGGAGGGGAAACTATGCCACTGTTTCGGAGGGCCGAACGCAAGGTGCGGCGCTGGTATCAAAAGAAACGATGGTGGATTCTCTTGGGGGCTTTAAGTCTTGGTGCGTACAACAACTTTGCGCCAGAAGACTTGGCACTGCGTGAACAGCTCAACTCACTGCTCGATCGTCTTCCATAGGTGATCTTCGCTGCCGTCTGGCTCGTGAGCCGGGCGTTCGGTAAGAAAGCCCGGTGCCCGGGAGAGAGAAGGTCCAGTAGCGGTCTTTGTTGACCACGCGGGTGTATCGAATGAATCCAGGAATCGGTGACAAGCTCCAGCCGATACCCGACTTGCTGAAGTTGATGCGGAAGAAACCGAAGTTCAAAGACTTTCGGAAACGAACTCCCCGCACATAGCTGAGGTTAGCGGAGTTAGGCGGTGTGTGGTTGCCGCCGCTGTTTCAGAGTAGAAGGTGGGCGAGACACTTTTGACCCTGTTTATGTGAGAGTGATACCTTGCTCTGGCGGGGGAATGGATGACCGACATTGAGCTTGGTGACGTGGGTGTGCAAGTTGACTCCCCCTCACTTGTAAGACCTCCAGTTGCTCTGCTTGTTGCAACGTTTGGGATTGCAACTGTCTCTGCTGCCAGTGCGACGTTTAGCAGCGGAATCGGATACCTGATCGCAGTTGGGGCTTCCATCCTTGGCGGCGTGACCTCTCTGCAGGATCAGAAGCGCCAAGGGCATCCGAGTTACGTGACGCTCGGCTGGTTCAAGCCGATGCTTCGCATAGTGCGATATTTGGTTCTTGTGATCACACTTTTTCATGTTGTGATTCTCGCGATAGCGGCGGCGAAGGGAGGTGGAATCCTGTTTTGACAAAACATCGGCCTCTTCTATTTTTCTTATTTGGCTCGATTGTTAGCTCCTTGCTGAATTACTCGGCCGCTTACGGAGCTGATATTCCGTTCCCTGCGTCACTGCAACCACCAAATGTCAATTTTGGGGCTTGCTTGGAAAAGAACAATAAACTTGCCGTATTGATGTTGATCGATGAATCAAAGAGTTTAAGAGAATTTAAAGATGGTGCTTCAACGAAGGCAGGAAACGATCCTTTCGATTCAAGGGTGCCCGCTCTTCAATCTGTTGTTCAAGTTCTCCTTTCTGCAGTCGAAACTAGCGAGTTGAACGAAAAAGCGGACAGTAGAAAAATTGAAGTGTTCATCGGCATCTCAGGCTTTGGTGACGGCTATAACGAGCGGGTGCCATTTCAAAGTTTGACCTCCCGTAGTGTGGGTTCAGTTGTCTCGGAACTGAATCGCCAACGGGACAAAGACTTTGATATGCACACGAGGTATCACACGGCTCTCGAAGGGGCGTTGCAGTCATTTGAGGAATACAGCACTTCACCTGAGGTGTGTCGTTTACTTGTTTGGTTCAGCGACGGCGAGCACGACGATGATAATTTGCCTGGGTTTGTTTCGCGTGAGCGTGATCAGATTCAAGAACAAATGTGTGATGAGGGTGGAATTGTTGATTCACTGCGACGAGCAAAAGTCAATATCGTTGCGGCGGGCCTTAACGCAGATGAAAAAAAGCTCGGATTAATGCGCCTTATCGCGGAAGGCGGAGCATCTTATAGTGCGATTGATTCAAGTGGAAAATCTGGTCGCGTAAGTGTAAATGTTGGGAAGTGTGGGGGCGAAGTGCCGACCGGTAAGTATGCGTTAGCCACGAATGCTGACGAGATTATCGACAAGCTGTTTGAGGTACTGAAGCCATTACCAGGTATTCCAAACACTGAAAATGCTGTCGAAACTTCTACGTCTACGGTTGCTTGCCCTAAGCCGACCGTTGAGTGTAGTGAATTTGAGTTTCAAGTTGATGAATCAATCGCATCGTTCCAGATTCTTGTGGAGCGGTCATCTTCAGCAGTGGAAGTGGTGCTCACTACGGGAGAAGGTGAGAAGTACCCCATTCTCAAAGCGGGAGATGAAAGTGGAAGCGGTGAACCGATTCGAAGAAATGTTGTAAATACAACTCCAGTAACCAATCGTAAAGTCTTCGTGTCGGTCACTCGAAAGAAAGAGAACCCGATCGATGGCACATGGCGGCTCGAATTTTTTGGCGTGGGCGCAAGACAGTCGCGAGGATGGGTCAATTTTGTTGGGTTGGCTGACATAACTCTTTTGGATGCTGTTGGCCAAAAGATTTCAGATGAGTTGAAGGTGGCTCGATTCAAAGCAGAGGATATTGGTATTCGTGTAACGAACAAGACGTCAGGATCGACCATTCGGGCTTTACAGCTCAAGTTCAGCAGTTTTAAGGGTGGTGAGGAACTGGAGTCGCAACGTGACGAGGAAGACCAGGGACTTTTCATAGTTGTCGGAAAAGAGTTAGAAAGAGCGCTTCAATCATCAAGTTTAAGCAAGCTCAGCTCAACAGACTTGACAGTTCAGCCAGTCGGCGATGTCCAAGGTCTTCGATTCACCAACGGAATGCCAGTTCCAATCAATTTTGGTTCACAGACTTTCGCTGTTCGTGTATCAAATGGCGCGGGTCTTCCCACATTCGTGCGAACGGAAGGGCAGCTTAGATTTCAGGGCACACCAAAGCAAACAATTCAAATGATTTTTGTCGGTCCGGATAGTGGTGAAGGTGTGATTGAGTTTAAGGAAGCAATTGAGGCTGATGGAGCAAAGGCAAATCTTAATTTAATTCCTCGGGAGGACTGCGTCATCCCTCAGCAGAAAGAGGCTTCGTGCTCAGTAGAGTTGATTCCCGACCGAGAGGCCTTTGACCAGTTCCAAGTCGCGATTTCCGTGATTTATTCCGGTAAAGACAACTTGCGAAAACCGGTCCCGGGGGACGTGCCTGTCGATGTGATAATGGAGCTTCAACCAAAGGTAGTACGCGGCATTCGTGCTGCGGCGTCCCTCCTGTTGGTCTTCCTGGTCGTTCAAGGGCTAGTCCGATGGCTTCTGGCGTACCTCGTCTCGCGGTTTGCGCCACTCGTACCAATTGCGAGGCGCATCAGACTGGATGCGGTTCTTGATTCTTCTGGGGGAATCTCAGTAAACCCAATGAACGTGAACCCATCGCACAACGACGAAGGCTTCGCACTCGAGAATACGGAGTCAGTCCATTCGTTCTCGGTCTTCGGCTACGACTTCAGTGTCTCTGTTGCCCGCACTTTCCTGCGGTCCACTGTTGCGCCATTGGGCCAGGTGAAATCACCAGGCAGGTTTGTAATTGGCTCCCGTGGATACGTTCGTTCAAAAGATCAGTCTGACACCTCGACTGGGCAGGTCTCGCTTACCTTGAGGGGGCAGTGGGTTGTAGGGGTGAAGTCGGAAGATATTCAACGACTGATCAACGGTGAGACCTCCGTGAATGCTGAGGTGGTCGCGTTTTTAGAACCATATGAGCAAGGGCAGAGTCGTGATCAACAAGTCTCTGATCTAGCTTTTGGCCTGGCATCGAGCAGTCTGGCAAGTCTGATAACTGAAATCATTACGGCCGAGCGCGAGCGACAAGCTGGCGTTGTAGAAGTCGCCACGGGATCCCATAACGAAAACGCGCAGGACGACCCATTTGCCCCGAAGACGGCTGGCTCTAGTTCTGACCCGTTCGGATCCGACTCTCTTGGCGCTTCAACGAATACGGAACTTGAACAAACGCGTCGCCGACGTCGCGGTCGACGCCAAACGGGGCCGGTGCAGGATGCCCCAAGGGAAGAGCCGTCGACTTCGAATACCGAATGGAATCCATTTTCGTGAATGCAATTGAATCGTGAAGTAGCTAAACCAAAAAAAAAGGAGAAACAATATGTTAAGGCCCATCATCATGATTGGTTGTGGCGGATCAGGTCAGAAGGCCGTTCGCTACGTGCGCGATGCAGTGAAGCGCCATCTCGCGCATCAAGGTTGGGACGGGCAGTTTCCGAGTGCTTGGCAGTTTCTCGGAATCGACACCTTGACCACCCAAGAAGATCCCTCAATTCCGTTCTTGCCCAACAAAGATTACCTCAGTGTGTCGCTCGCGTATAACCAGTATTTCGGACTGAATCAAGCGCTCGAGGCAAAGTTCAATGCCGAAGAGAGCCCCAAGGCGTTTCATGATCTTCAGGGCTGGCGTCCGAATCCCACTCAGGTTCTCGTACCGCTCAAGGACGGTGCTGGTCAACTTCGAGCTGTTGGCCGTAGTGCCGGCGTTCTTGCGCTTCAAGCCAATGTCGCTGAGCGCATTAGTCAGGCTTTCACGAGCTGCGCCGCAGGTGGTCCAGAACTTGCTGAAGTATCGCGGAAGCTTGGCGTTGATGTCCCGCCTGGCACAAACGTGCCGGACCCTCTCACGATCATCGTCGGTTCGATGGCCGGTGGCACTGGTGCAGGCATCATGCTCGACGTCGTTGACCTCATTCGCCGCACCGACTTGAAGGGCGCCTTTCCCGTTTTAGTTGCCTTCACGCCCGACATTTTCGGGTCGATTCAGACTAAGGCGATGACAGCAAATGCGGCTGCGTTCATGGCAGAAATGTTGTCGGCGTACTGGGATGATGAGGCAACGGATTCAGCACTCATACCGGCGCGAGTTGCAGTGACAACTCGAGGACCGCACAGCGTGTTCCTTATCGGTCGAACTAATGTCGACGGTCTCGATTTGTTGGATTCCCGAAACGTTTACAGAGCCGTCGGTGAGACACTTGCCGCAGTAACAACCTCAGCAGCTGTTCAAACCGATTTTCACAACTTTATTACGGTTAACATGCCTGCGTACGCCCAGGATAATGCGGGAGGATATGGATTCAACTCGGCCTCACTGAAGGGCGTAGCATCGTCCTTCGGCAGCTCCACTATCTCAATCGGCAGAGACCGCTTCCGGGAATATCTCAGCAAGCTCCTTCATCGGTCAATCGTTGATCATCTGGCGGACGGCTTCGAGGTTGAGGCAAGTCGCGTGTTAGGCGAGGCGGCAAGAATGCTTGCTGGGCCAGCGAAGGTCTCAGAAATAGCAAGACGAAATCTTGACCAATTCGTTAGCGAATGTGGTCTAAGTGAGACAAGTGATGGCGCGAAACAGATTTCAGATCGCTTTGTCTCGGTTGGGATAATGAAAACTCGTCTTAATCAAGTATCAAACAAGATTAAGGCACCATTTGGGGCAGGGATGCAGCAAGGTACGGCTGTCTGGTGGCAAACCTTAGACGCTCAAGCCAAGCAAATTCAAGTTGCGGAGCTAGTCGCAGTCGAGGCGGAGCTCCGAGCCGATCTTCGCGTGTGGGGCTCCGACCTCTATCGCCGTGCCCTAAAGGCTTCCACTGAATTCTCAGGAACTAAGAGCCTTCCTGTCGTTCTTGCCATGTTGCAATCGACCCGTGCACAGTTAAGTCAGACGTCGGCGCGATTCAAAGAGCGTGCGAAAGAAGCATCAGGCCTCGCCGACAAGGCTCGAGAGAAGGCACGAGGTCACCTCTCTGGCAAGGGAGGTGGTTCTGTGCCGATGAGCGCAGCTCCTGTCCAAGAGACCGTATCCGACCTATCGAAAGGAATCGTCTTCGACTGGTCGGCAAGCGTCTACGAGAAGCTTGCATTGGCAACGGAAAGTGTTGCGTCAGTATTGCTGTCCGGCCTCGAGGCGTCAATTGGTCAGTCTCTTTCGCGTATTGGAATGCTCACTAAGAGTCAGGATGGACAACCGCCTCTGGTTGCTGACTGGCCCAAAAACGATGGCATCGTTCCAGCTTTGTTTGCGCCAAGCCCAGTCGAGTTCTATCTCGAGTCTTATGAGACATGGCCGAAGATGGCGAAAGTACTCATCAGCAAATCTCTAGGCGATCCAGCGGGTCTTCCGATTGACCCAATCGATGCCGCACGAATTCTCATAATTCGTGGTGGATTTGGCGGTGACGGAAAAGGGCGTAGTGAAGAGGCCCCACTCATTTGGGGGGAAAGTCAGGGTCGCGAGTTGGCCTGGGAGCCGGGACAACAGGTATCAATCACAGTTCAAGACGATCTGGAGCAGCTGGCTGAAAGAATTAGCGCTTGGCTAGTGCGACCAGCTACCGAGTTGCAATACGTGTTGAGTGAAGGCTTGAGCTCGTATTTATTACCCAAGCACCACATAACGCAGGCGGCAATTCCCGATCATCAGGAGAGACTCGCGGCATTCCGTCAGCAATTGACTCAGACTCTTATGCAGTCACGGCCGCTAGTCGAGCTTGACACAACTATGAACGCCACCGTGCATCCGGTGGCAATGCCTACTTACACGCTTAACATCCAAGGGTTCCCGTTCGGTTTGGGACATCCGGCGAGAGAGATTACCGAGCAGACCATTCAGGGATTCCTGAAGAATGCACAGAATATCGACTGGGCGTTTACGTCAGGCGACGCCGAGTCAGTGCTCGTCACTAACTTCCTCGAGTACCCGGTCAATCCGAGCGTGGTGACGTCATTTACCCAGCCGTTCCACAAAGCAGTGGGAGCGTACTCACCCGAACTGCTTCGTTCTTCGTTCTGGCTTTGGAGACGGTCGAGAATTCTTGAAAATTTCATCCCAGTGCCCGACAACCTTCGTTTGGCTCTCATGCGAGGTTTCGCAATTGGTCGAATTCTTGGAACTATGACTGCCTCACCCACAAGCCAAAATCAGATATCGACAGAGAAAGGAGTTTTCGATTTTCCGCCGAATCTGCTGACGGAGACAGACAAGAACAATATCCTTCCAAGCCTGCTGGAGGCGATGATTCTGGTGTTCGCCGACGCTACGACGAAGGGCAAAGCTGCATTTCAGGCGTACGGTGCACTTTGTGAATACGGAACAGGTGGAGGAACAGCCGCGGGATTTGAAATTGATGGAGTAGCAGCCAAGGTGCTCAAGACGGGGGAATATGGAAACGTCAAGGTCCTTGATGCAGCTCGTGCCGAGACGATGAAGGGTGATCTGGCCGCTCGCTTCCAATCGGCGTACCAGTATCTGACTGCGAACATCAATCGCTACGATGCGATTTCTTCTCGCCCGATGCATCCGCACAGCTGGCGCGACAAGAGTGGCGCAGTTGATCCAGTTGACACCTTGACTCGCGAATTGCTGTCAGATCTTCGAAAGAGCCATGTATTTGTTCGCGAAGCTCTAGAGCGATACGAGAATTCACTCAAGGGCCTTGATACTGGAGATGTTGCGTGAGAAATCGTTTGGTACTACTTATTGGCGATTTCTCGGACTCTGAAAGAGAAAGTGCGGCACTACTTGCTGAGTGGTCGTCTGCCGGATTGCTTGGTACCGTCGCATGGACGAGCGTCGGTTCAAAGAATCCAGCGAATCCGACAACTTCGCTCAGTGAGCAGGGCAGTATTCAAGAGGTCCCACTCTTTGAATTGCTGACTTCGCGTATTTGGTCACAGGTTTCTGTGATAGGTATCCGCCAGGCCGTGCTTGCTTCGTTAACTGATGAGAGGTACGAGAGCGAAGCCGAATTGTTGAAACTAGTACAAGATGCATTTTTGGCTCATAAGGAACTTGAGTTTCAGTCGTTTACGGTTTCGATTGCTGAGACTCGTGGCTTGGTGCATCAGGCTTTTCTCCCATTATGGAATGTGCATATCTTGCACGAACCAATCGTTAGAACGGATCGTGCTGTGGCATCACAGCCCATGCAAGACGAACACCGACACCAGCTGGTGCTATTGCTTGCGCTATCGCAAGCTGGTGGCTTTATCTGGCAGGTTGGCGCACTTGCACCCGAAATGATCGATCCGATTGCAGAAACGCATCGAGCAGTGAGAGTTGGTCGGGCGTATCTGAGGGTCGTCAGCGCGGGTCGGCTCACGGATGAGGTGTTGGCGGGTGCCTTTCCAAAGTCGGGCCCATGGTCAATCCCGACCGATGTGCCGCATGCGCTGGCTGTGCCACCAGGCACTTCGGTGCCTGACTCGCTCGTAAGCAACCTCGTTTCGCGTGGCAAGTTCGGATTTAAGCCATGGACTGAGCCGGGACGAGAGCGGGCCAAGAACTTGAATATATGGGAAGGACTAAAGCTCTTTGCTCGAGAGTTTGGCGCCGCGCTTCGAAGCATCCCGGTGTCGCTGGTCGACAAAGTGAAACGTGATGTTGAAGATTTCGTGCAGAAGGTCACATTCGGCGAAAACGCCAATGTACTACTCAGATTCGATCCAAGGAAAGACGACCTCAATTCAGGAGATGCGCTTGAAGTCATTAAGAATCTCCAGCTCGGTGCGACAGTCGATCCAATTGGTGACGCTGACCCCTGGGAAGTACTTCAGAGAGTTTCATTGGGTGCGGTTGACGGCGGTCGATTTCCTGATGGCGTAGCGCCACCAGCCAGCGGTTCGAATCGTCTTATCTACACTGACCCTGTCTCGATTGGTCCGGCTCCGGATGACCCTGCATTTCAAGTGACGCCTTTTGAGATAGCTCTATTGAACCTAAAGGACTCTCAGCATCTCATAGGTCCAATGGCGGTGGCAGACGCAATCACTCTGAAGACGCACTTAGAAGCCAGCAGATTGGAGCTCGCGGTTAAGCCGGTGGAACCGAGTGTTAGGAGAGAGGACTCCGGTGCCGCAGGCAAATCCTCGGCTTCTAAAGCCCCGGTTAAGACGACCAAGAAACTTGGGCGCTTTAGGCGATGGCGCCTTAGGCGCAAGGAGCGTCGTGACTCGAGGAAAGCTGCGAGAAGATTGAAGAGGCAGTTGAAGAAGAATCCCCAGACTGAGCTATCTACGTCAGTATCTAACCTAGGTCTGGACACAAAGAAGGGGGAGTTGCTGGTGCCTGGTCAGCCCGGCGGCGTTGTATCTGCGCCTCAGAATGACCCCAATTCTTTGCATGTCTCGGCCGGGACCGCGACTCAAAGTGTCGCGAGCGAGGCTCTCACGACCCCTCAAGGAACTGAAAGTCAGGAAGACGAATCCAATCGTCACTCGCCATCACACCCACGATTTGACTCGCGTGAGTACACACCAATTGGAGTTTTTTATCAGGGATCAAGGCCAGAACTGTTGGAGGAATATTCTGAAGCTAACCGAATCTATGCTTCTGCTAGCGCTTCGTATGCCTCAGTGGGCGGTCGCTATTCGAGTGATAAGACCTGCGATCACTGTGGAACGTCTTTTGACCACGGATTTGTGTACCTCCACGAACCTTCAAAAAAGCTAGTGCATGTTGGGAACGTTTGTGCACGAAAGACATTGCCTGTGCCTGCCGATGTGGATCTCATTGCAACGAGATTGGCAGACCTTGAGAAACGTTTTGCAGAGTGGCTCGGAAGACGCTCAACATCTCTCCTCTGGCGAGTCGGGGACGCGATAGTGACAGGATTGGTAGTGGCGCGCCGCGACCTCGCAAAGTGTCTTGAAGTTCTTGCCGCACGACCGGTACTTGAGGGCGCGTCAACGGAAGCGAGGATCAAATTCGGTAAGTGGACGCGCCGCGGAGTTTTGTCCGTAGTTCTAGTTATTGCAGCGGCTTTAGCAAGTGTCATATTGACACCCATACCACTACTACTCGCAGTGTTGATCGTCACGATCTACTTCAGCGGATTCATCATTCGTATGATTTTTATGGCTCGCGATATCGTCCGCGCACAGTACAAGCTTCGATTGGCGCTTGATGAACATGAGCGGTCGTACCTACGTGCACGACATGATGTAGAGGAGGTGGTTCGGTTGTCGGCCGTAGGTGATCAGTTCCATGACTGGCAAATTGTCATCCGAGAGTTGGTGCACCTTCCGTTTGGTAAGGAAATCGGATTTGCTACTGCTCGAATTGGAATTGACGAAGTCACGCGGCCCCCAGCGATGGTTCTTGGTAAGTCTCGGCCCGATGAGAAACAAAAGATGCAGCTCTTCCTGCAGGCTCGTCGTCAGACGATTCATGCCGGTTGGCTAGTTGAAATCCTTGACATATTGAAGGACGAGTGGAAGAACGACTATCAGAATGCGCGATTGACTACTCCTGCGGATAATATTCTTCCTGAAGCTGATCTTGCCCCGTCAGGCAGCGTGGTCGGTAAACGTCCCCTATCAGAGAACGATGTTTACTACCCGCGAACAGACTTTAGATCTCGTGTTACAGCCGGAGATCTGCAGCGCGAATTAGTGGCCCGTAAGGCTGAGCAAGTTGCCGTTGATTTGCGTCAAACCGCTCTCGGTCGATTGTTGGCAAGGGTCGAAGTGACTGGTCTTGGTGCGGCGCTCAGTGGACAAACGGTAGAAGAGTTTCTTGCCGGGCTCGCGCTTGACGCTGAAGACAGAGTTGCATTTCCAGCTGACTTGATTTCTGACAAATATCCTAGCTATCGCTTGTTTGAGCCCCAGATCACTTTGCCCGCACCCGGCACCCTAAATGCCGAAAGTGGTCAAATTCAGGTCGAGCCAGGTGTTGAACTCACAGCGGCAGCCTGGAGAGTCGAATTGTCGGCGCCACTTGATCCGTTGGAAATTCTTCGTGGATTTGAAGAAAAAAATGATGGTCCCTTCGAGAAGCTAACTAACGACGCTCCTTCTCCAGTCTGAAGTGTTTACCGGACTTCTAACCTTCATTGCAATTTTCGGCATGGCGGTTGTCTGGATCCTAGGCTGGATGGGTCTTTCGGTTGTAGTTGGCTCCTTCTTTGATTTGCCTTTACGTACGGTCTCTTTGGTTGGTGCGACGCTTGGACCACTTGGATTCATCGTCACAATAATGATCGGAGTTCTTGAGTCGCGAAGTAGTGGTGATGAGACATCCGTGATCTCAGTCGATCAACAGACAACAAGCTTCGGTTTTGAAGACCCTTTTTCCATATGAAGGGCAAAAGATCTATATGAACACCGAAAGTCAGATTCAGCCACGACTCTTGTTGCCCGTTGCACTTGCTGCACTGGTGCTGTGGGGAAGCTCGCTGCCATGGATCACAGTAAGAACATTTAGTGGCAATGAGCGTGTCTACAATCTGACAGACCTACGAGGGGGTGTGGCTATCGTCATGACGATCGCGCTTGTGGTGCTCGTTGGCGGGACTATTGGCATCTTTAAGCGACTCACGGGAATGACCATCATGAGTCTTGGGGTTGCCGCACTTGGGTGGATGGCCGCTATCTCGGGGATACTTCTGACACTGCTCTGGTCACTGATTCCGTCAATCAACGTGGCTGGGCTCGACCTAGCGAAAGCAACGCTGGGTCAGGGCAGTGGCGTCGTAATCACTGTTGTCGCGAGTCTCTCTTTGGCGTTTATGGTCGTGAGGCAACTTGAGCCGTTTAAAACGTATGCACCCTCGACTGATATCCCAGCGCTTCCATTCATGGTACTCGTGCCATTATTGGCAATTGCCGTATGCATGTACTCTGAGTGGCTAAGGCTGGGAACCGAGGGGTCGGCCGTCCAAGCCCAGGTTGCGGGTGATGCTCTTTATGGAAGCGGATTGGTGGTACTGGCCCTTTGGCTTGCGGTAGGGCTCTGGATTGGTGCTCTCATGGTGAATCGATCGATAATGGTTTCAATTGCGAGCGGGCTCACTGTCGTCGTTTCAATAGTTGTTGGAATGTATGCGGGGTTTCTCTGGGCTGGTGGCCGACTTCTTGACTGGCTCGTACCGGCCAAGCTCGAAAAGTGGACTGCGGTGTCAATAGAGCCACAACTTTACGTTGTTCTTGTGGGTACGGTGATCTCTTTCGTCATGTCAATAATTGGATTATTCTCGAAGATGCAGAATTTAAAGATCACCCTAGGCGCACGAACGCCAGGTTCTGTCCGGTTCTACTACTCCGACGTCTTGGGCGCTGGTCTGATCCTTGCAATTCTTGTGAGTACGGTCGTTCGGGTGAGGTAGTTTTGGTTGCGTTACTCGGTCGTCGAACCTATGGTGCGCTCTTGGCGGGTCATGCTGGGCTCTTGGTGGCCGGGGGTCGAATCGCTGAATCGTATTTGCAAATCGATTGCCCGATTAGGTCACTCATTGGCTGGCAGTGCCCCGGATGTGGATCGACCCGCTGTGTAAGTGCGTTGGGCGTTGGTGATATCGCAACTGGGTTTCGACACAACCCATTGCTAACTGCTGCTATCGGCGGTTCTGCGATGTTCTCACTCGTCGGGTTGCTCTCTCCCTCTCGAGGTCAGCGCCTCCTCATTGCAGTTGAAGCTCGACAGAAGGTCCTTGCTTGGCTTCTGCTCGGAGCAATAGTCATCTTCACTGTCTCTCGAAATATCTCATGAATGAAGCGCCTAAACGAACTATCGGCGTACCAATAATGAGATAGTCTCGCCCCACCATCAACAAGGAGATTTATGAGTTTTCCAAGTCCAGAATTTGATCCACAGATGAATCCCGCACGGCGTGCTGACGCTTCAAAGAAGGTTCCCGCAGGCATCTGCGGCATTCTGCTCGGCGCTGTCGGCGTACACAAGTTCATACTCGGCTATACAAAGGAGGGATTGATTATGCTCCTCTCCACGATCGTGATAGGTCTTGTGACATGCGGTCTTGGTTTCTTTATTGTTGGTCCTATCATGGGTCTCATCGGTCTCATTGAGGGAATCATCTACCTCACGAAGAGCGACGACGAGTTCGCCCAAACTTATGTGATTGGCAAACGCGGCTGGTTCTAACTAAAAGCTGCAGTTGGCATCAATCTCAGTTTGAAGTTCATTCGCGACGAATGCGATGAGTCCTGCTACGACTATAGCGAGATCTGCTGCAACGCTCGGCGAGTGGGCGATTCGAGCCAAGTCGTAGTCGACTGCCTCTAGGCGGTCCACCAACGAATTCAATTCCTCTTGAAGGATTTTGGCAACATCACGAAACTCGCCAGACGTTGACCGCACAATGTCGTCGACAATTGTTTGGACCGCACTCCAGAACTCCGGGCCACGTGCGGCAGTCACATCCGCAAGCTCAAGTTCTGAGACTGCAGTCTGTAAGTCTTGCGCTGAGCTGCAGAAACTCTCTTCATCTGATCTGCATGATGCTGTCGCCGTCGCCAGCGATAGCAGTGCGACGATACTAGCGACAGTTGACCGGTTGACTTTGACAGGCACTGTGCAGTCAAGATTAGTCATGGTGTCAGAGATGGTGCACAAGGTTGCCCAGGAAACCTAGATGCGAGCGAGATTGCTACTCTTGAGTGATGGAAAGCCGCGAGAAGCTCGCCTCAAGCCTGCGGGCACGGCATGGCAAACTGCCACCGATTACGGATGCCGAGGCCGCCAACACCCACGGCTGGGATAAGGAGTCTGCACGACGGCGTATGGAGCGCAATCTGCAGGCACTAGAAGACCTGCAGTATCACCTCTATGCCGATAGTAGTAAGTCGCTACTGATCGTCTTGCAGGGGATTGACGCTGGCGGCAAAGACGGCGCAATTCGCAAAGTGTTCACGGCGTTCAATCCGCAGGGCACCACGGTGACCTCGTTCAAGGTGCCGGCGGGACGTGAGGCCACACACGACTACCTCTGGCGTGTGCACGCCGCCTGCCCGTCGCGGGGCTCGATCTCAGTGTTCAATCGCAGCCACTATGAAGACCTAATCGTGCCGATCGTGCAGAAGAAGCTGCCCCCGCGACGGGTGAAAGAGCGAATGCGGCAAGTCCGTGACTTCGAGCTGATGCTCAGTCAGGAGGGCACCACGATCGTGAAGTTTCTCCTGCACATTTCGCGAGACGAGCAGTGGGAGCGCCTCATGTCGAGGCTCGACGAGCCGCACCGCAACTGGAAGTTCAGCATGGGTGATCTCGTCGAGCGCGAGCGTTGGCCGTTGTATGTTTCGGCGTTTAAGAAGATTGTGTCTGAGACCTCGGTCGATCACGCCCCGTGGTATGTGATACCAGCGAACTCGAAGTGGTTCCGTGACCTCGCAATCAGCGAGATTGTGCGCGCCACGATGGAGAGCATGTCGCTTAGGTGGCCCAAGCCATCCATCGAAGTGGATCCAGCGCGCCGAGCGCTGAAAAAGTTGCGTTAGCTCAAGTAAGGCTCGAGGTTTTGATACTGGGGGCATTAACAGTACATTTAGCGAAATCGGGCCTTGCGCCCGCAGAATAACTTGTGTAGAAATAGGTGATGGCAAAAAAGAAGAAGAATCACAATCGGGTTGATAACGACTATTCGGGGCAGTCGTTTATAGATTCTGACTTTTCAAACTCAGATCTTGATGGTGCCGACTTTTCAAGTTGCAGTTTGACCGGCATTGACTTTTCTAATGCCGACCTGACCCAGGGTAATTTTCAGAATGCGTCGATGACTGGATGTGATTTTTCGAACGCAAATTTGTGTGAAGCAGACTTTCAAAATAGTTCTCTCACTGGTTGTGATTTCAGCGATTCTGATGTCGATGGTGCCAATTTTGACGGTGTGTCAATGACTGGATGTGATTTTTCGAATGTTGATTTTGAGCAAGCAATTGGTTTGGAGTTTTTGGCAGAAACATTTGAGGACAGCGGTCAATCCTTCAGCTTTGTTGCATCGGATTCAATTGGTGACAACGTATTTTTCGGTGACCAGGTCGGAGGGGATGACCGGAGTATTGGCAAAGGAAATAGAGGATCTATTTTCTCGGGGAATATATCGACTGAAAATTCGATCGTTGGTTCACGCGGATCGATGAGCATCCGATCGGTAAACGGTTCTTCTATAACTGATCTTGGGTGGGTACGAATCACATCGGACGGCGGTGGTTCTGGGGTGAGTTCATTTGGCGGTTTGCGCTCGAATCGTGGTCAATACTTAGACACTCGTGGCGCGGATATCTCAATTGGGAATGGGGTTTTGCGGGTAGAAGTAATTGGGGCTGGTCGGTTAAGGTGCTCAATTCGCGACGTGAGTAATCATCTGAGCGGGGAGATCAATGAGCAGATTCTTGAGGCCGGTCAAAATATTGACATCATCGGAGATTATAGATTGAACATAGAAAACCGCTATACAAAATAGATTTATGAATTCTGGCAAGTAGTTGTCGCATGTCATCGCCCGAAAAAGCAATTGAGAGATTGAAATTGTTGTTGATGCGATATCAGCGTGGTAATGGAAATTTTCTAGAGCAAACCTCTAGAACTGGTTCAAGTTGGGCAAAGTATAAAGGCGGTAATTTTCCAGAGGAAATTAGTCGTACACAGTTACTTAAGGATGCGGCCAATCAAAATGTAAAATTAGACGAGTTATTTGTCCGAGTTATGGCTTGGGGCTTTGGTCCCGCTGGCTATGCCCGTTACAGAACTATTCGAATACTTGATGAGGTTGAGGCAGTAGACGGGCGAACAATAGACAGTTGGATGAAAAGTCTCAGATCGGCATCGCTAAAGAGTGAAATGGATGGCTTTAAGTTTCTTGGTAGCACAGACGGAAAAATCAACTTTCTAGGTCCTGCATTTGCAACTAAGTCTCTTTACTTTCTCTCGCCTGAAGGAAAGCGCGCACCAATACTTGATTCTGTTGTTGTCTCATGGTTACGGCGCTACCAAATCGCGACAGAGAAGGAGCCGATTAGTCTCGAATTCGCGAAGCCTGAAGGTTACAAACGATACATAGAGTTTGTTGATGACGCACTCAAAGAACTCCGTGAGTCGTTAGGCCAAAGGAATGAAAACGATCGAGGGTTTATCGAGTATTTGATCTTCCAAGATCAGCGTGCTTATCAGTCAGACCTCAGTCTTGAGAAGTGGATGCGTCGGACCGAGTTTTCGATTGACAGAACTAGTGCTTG
>Ga0194132_10004746_pt1 | contig 22842 bp, 19 predicted proteins | sample TA2KigOf80mmetaG_FD_148612 | JGI IMG/M metagenome (GOLD analysis project Ga0194132, IMG submission 148612) | Freshwater microbial communities from Lake Tanganyika, Tanzania - TA2015054 Kigoma Offshore 80m | ecosystem: Environmental > Aquatic > Freshwater > Lake | place: Tanzania: Lake... | reverse complement strand
CCATCACCACGACGGCCGCGCCGTATTTCAAAACCTTGCGCGCGTGTTCGCGGAACAAATCTTCGCCGCCCTTGAGCGAGATGGAGTTCACGATGCCCTTGCCTTGAAGGCATTTCAGGCCGGCCTCGATGACTTCCCACTTCGAGGAATCCACCATGAAGGGAACCTTGGCAACCTCAGGTTCGCTGGCGATGAGCTGCAGGAAGCGCGACATCGCGGCGACGCCGTCAATCATCCCTTCGTCCATGCACACGTCCACGACGTTCGCACCGTTTTCGACCTGCTGCCGAGCGATGGCGACGGCCTCGTCGTATTGGTTCTCCTTGATGAGCTTCGCAAACTTGGGCGAGCCAGCGACGTTCGTGCGCTCGCCAATCATCATGAACTGGCCAATTTGCTGAGTGAAAGGCTGCGAGCCAGAGAGACGAAGCGGACGAGTGGGTTCAGCGGCGGCGGGTGATCTAGCCGCCCTGTTCTCATCGTGCTTTTCTATTTTCCCCGGAAGTTCCGGATTGAGAGTGAAGACAGTACGAACATTCTTTTCGGTGATGACTTCTCTCGGATGCCTTCCCTCCAGTGTCTTGGCAATGGCGGCGATATGCTCAGGCGTGTTACCGCAGCAACCGCCTGCGATATTAACAAGGCCACTTTGCGCAAACTCACCCAGAAAGCTGCCCATGTCCTGAGGGTTTAAATCAAAGCCCGTCGGCGACAGCGGATTTGGCAGGCCGGCATTTGGGTAACACGAAATCGCGCAACTTGCCTTCGTGGCGAGCTCTGCCAGAAAAGGCCTCATCAAGTCTGGCCCAAACGAGCAGTTCAGCCCAATCGACAGGGGGTTAATATGCTTTACCGCATTCCACAGGGCCTCGACTTTTTGAGCGGAAATCAATGTCTCGCCGCCGAACCCGACTGCCGCTGAAATGGAGACAGGTAGGGAAACTTTGTCCGTGTCGAAGACTTCGCGAATCGCCACGAGCGCGGCCTTCGCGTTAAGCGAATCGAAAATGGTTTCAACTAATAAGAAGTCTGAACCGCCTCTGATAAGAGCTCTAACCTGATTGACGTAGGCTTGCTTTACCTGGTCGAACGTCACTACACGGAAGCCCGCGTCGTCGGCGTCCGGCGAGTTCGAGAGCGACACCGTCATTGGCCCGATGGCGCCGGCGACAAAGCGCGGCTTGCCATCGGCGTTTGACACACGGTCCGCCCACTCGCGGCATTGGCGGGCCGAAGTTTCATTAATTTCCCACGCGAGGTCGCCGAGGAACTTGTCCTCGATAATTTTTTGGTAAAAGGCGGGGTCTTTGCGCCCGCCGTGCTCACGAGGATCATCAACGAAAAACTCGCTTTGGCCGATGCTCGTGGCAGAGAAGGTGTTGGTCTCAATGATGTCCGCCCCGGCCTCGAGAAAGCGCCGGTGGATGTCGCAAATCATCTCAGGTTGTGTGAGTGAAAAAAGATCACCGTTGTTAAGTAGATCTTTTTTCGCTTTGGCGAAGCGTGTGCCCCGAATGTCGGCCTCCTTTTTGCCGTAGGAACGGATGGTCGTTCCCATCGCGCCGTCAATAATAACGATTCGCTCGGTGAGTAACTTGCGAAGCAGTTCAGCGTGACGAGATTGACTCATGACTCAGATCGAATTGTCACTGGTGGGCAAAAGGATTATAAAGGCTCAAGCTCGGGAGCTTAACCCCCCATCATTCGCCGGCTTAAGAAACACCACTTTCACTCCGGCTTTTTTCTCCTCGGGCTTATTAAATGCGTCCATTAAGGTCGTCGGTGCGGTGACGGCGGGTTGCGCGATGGGCCCAGGCCCACCGGCATCGCTCACGGGCGCGAGCGCCTCACGAAGTGCGCCTTCCACAAGCGAAGTGCAGTGCACCTTCGTAGGCGGTAACGGCCCGAGGTCTTTGGCGAATTCCTCCCCGCGCATCGCGAGTGCTTCGGAGGCGGTCTTGCCCTTGATGAGTTCCATTGCGAGGCTTGCCGCGGCGATGGCCGTCTCGCAGCCGAAGGATTGGAAGCTGGCGCGGTCAATTACCTTGCGACCACCTTGCTCCTTAAACTTAACCCACACCCGAAGCATATCACCGCAATCGGCATTGCCCACGGTGCCAATAGCATCGGCGTTGGGCAGTTCACCCATGTTCTGGGGATTCGCCATCGCGGCGGCGACCCGGTTCTGAAAGTCATCATTCATAGTTGCAAGAACATATCGCAAATGCGCAAAGGCGCGAAGTTAATCCTCAATTAAAAGGCCATCGCCCCAAGGCCCCACGCAATAGATGCTTTTGAAGAAGTAGCCAAACTTCATTCTCTTCAACAGCCGCACCACCTTGAGCCTTGAGGCCAATTTAAGTTCGTGGATCAACCTTCCTCCAGCCTGTATCGCGGCATCTTCGCATCCTCCTCCTGCGCCCAAGCGTCAATGCCGCCGCGCAGAAATTTAGCCTTAGTGAAACCGTGGCCGGCGAAATAGGCGGCGGCGTCGAGGCTCGCGGTGCCATTGTGGTCGTAGAAGACCAGTAGCGCGTCGCGCGCGGCGGTGCCCATGAGCGACTGCACCAGCTCCTGATTGACAAACTCCGCGCCGTCGAGGCGGACGGCGTCCCATTCTTCGCGCGTGCGAATGTCGAATAGACGCACGGTCTCGCCCTGCGCGCGGCGGTTGACGACTTCTCGCGGGGTGATTTCAAGTTGTCGGTCCTGCTCGTGGCTAGCTTGGATGTGTGCGATAACCTCGGCAACTTTCAGCCCGCCATTGCGGTCGCAGAGTTGACCAAGCGTCTCCGTCGGCTGGAAGCCACAGCTCGCGCAGCCGCCGAGATGATACTTGCGGAATAGCGCTCGCCGCGCGCCGGGGTAGGCGGCAAGCACTTCGGCCATCGTGGTCTGCGGGGCGAGTGATTCAGTCACGGTCACGCGGGACTTAAGCACGGATGGCGCGGTACGACACGGATTTTCCGAAAGGCTCAGGCCAATAAATCTTTGGAAATCAGATTCGAGGGCGCTGAAAACCAACTACACCGAACACTGATTGCTGCTTCAGTCAGAGACTTATTCCGTGTCTGCTGCGGGAGAGCGGGCGGGCTACTTTTTCGGCGCTAGCTCGGAGACGACTTTTAACATGGCGTCGGCGTCGGAAGTGCCCTCGAGAGCGGTGCGAAAATCCTTGTTGTGAAGCATCTTTGCGATGTTTGCGAGCGTATGCAGATGCTTCTGGAACTGGCCTTGAGGGACGAGGAAGAGCATGACGAGCTTTACGGGCTGGTTATCGAGCGCATCAAAGTTGATACCTCTGGTGCTGCGGCCAAACGCGCCGGTTACCTCTGAAATAAGGTCGGTGCTAGCATGTGGGATCCCGATACCGAAGCCAATACCGGTGCTCATTGAATTCTCGCGCTTGCGCACGCCTGCGGCAATAGCCTCGCGGTGCTCAGGCTTGATCTTCCCGCAATGGACGAGTAGGTCGAGCAGTTCATCAATCGCCTCCCAGCGATTGGTGGCTTTCAAATCGGGAACGATTTGCTCTTTTTGAAGGATGTCCGCAAGCGTCATATAAGAAACCGCTTCGGAATTTCGCCGCAAGAAAGGAGACGATTCAAGAACGAATTCCGAGCCGCACGGCGAGCACTCTCCAAAGGTGGGAATAACTTGTAGTGGTGAGGTACAGAGGCGGCTGAGATATTGCGAGTTGATTGACTTAACATTATTGCTTCCGCACGCTTAGTGACGAAGCATTTTTGACTATGAATAACCTCACATTGCGCACCTGTGCGCTTCTCTCAGTGATCGTCATACCGGTTGCAGCGCTGGCCGCTGATGCTGACTCGACCACACCACTCCACTCCAACTCGGTGCCGCAGGCATTGGGGTTGATGGTGTTGTTCGCACTGGTCGGCATTGTTACCGCTATCCTCGGTTACCGACTATTTGACAAGTTTACGCCCGGCGATCTGCATAAAGAAATTATCGAGAACAAGAACACCGCTGCTGCCATTGTTGCCGGCACGGTCATCCTAGGTGTGAGCATCATCGTTGCCGCGGCCATAATTGGCTGAACGTGCCGGCCTAGGTGAAACGCAGCCAACATATTCGGTTGGTCTTGATGGGCGGCCTTTCTTCGGCGGCTCTAACGGCGGGTGATTCGACGGCGCAAGTGAGCGGACAGCGCGGCTTTGCGCTTCAGGGAAATGCCTTCACGAACGACCACCATTTACCCTATGCCGGTTTTTATCATGCGCCTTATCGAGCTTGGTATCCGCACCGCTACAATTACTTTGATCCCCAGCGGAAGCAGTATTTCCACGGTGGTCAGTGGACCGATCAGCCGCATCAGAGCCACACCAACATATCGATGCCGCTGCCGCAGGCCGTGGCCGCCGCTATTGCCGCGCAGCCAAAGCCGCCTGCGCAGAGCAGCACGACGCGCAGCGGTTTTGGCAGCACCTCGCGGTCGTCTTGGGGAGGCATCGGTTCTTAATGAACCGCCACTCCCTCCAACCGCGTGCGGATTGGCCGGCGAAGGTTCAGCAAGTCGGTCTCAACTTTCACTCGCACGCGCACGGGCCGTATTGGGATGAATCTGCCTGCTACGAACTCGCCGCAGACGAAGTCGCCGCACTCGAAGTCGCCGCGAACACACTGCACTTCCTGTGCATCGAGGCCGCCGATGCGGTGATTAAACACGGCTGGTGGGATCGCCTTGGCATACCCGCCGCTGCCGTGCCCGCCATTCTCGCCAGCTGGGAACGCGACGACTTCAGCCTGTATGGACGATTCGACTTCGCTTTTGACAGTTTGTCCCCACCGAAATTACTCGAATACAATGCCGATACGCCGACCACACTGCTCGAAGCTGCTGTGGTGCAGTGGTTCTGGTTGCAAGACGCACGTTCGTACAGCGACCAGTTCAACTCGATTCACGAGCGACTCGTCGCCGCATGGCGACGTTGGGGCGGCGAGGTGCTCCACTTTAGCGCCATCAAGGATCATCCTGAAGACGAGCAAACCGTGCTTTACCTGCGTGACACCGCCGTGCAAGCGGGCGTGCCCACGCAGTTCGTGCATGTTGAAGACATTGGCTGGAACGGCTCGACCTTTGTGGACCTCTCGGAGGTACCCATGAAGCAGTGCTTCAAGCTTTATCCTTGGGAGTGGCTCTGGCACGAGGAGTTTGGCGTGCAGCTCGCGCGCGATACGACGCGTTTCATCGAGCCGACATGGAAAATGCTTCTGAGCAACAAGGCGTTGCTGCCGATTTTGTGGGAACTGTTCCCGGGCCACCCCAACCTGCTGCCGGCCTACGAAGCTCCCGAACCGCTCGGTCAAAATTTTGTGCGTAAACCCAAACTCAGCCGCGAGGGTGCGAACGTTACGCTAGTGAGCAATGGCCAAATCGCCGAGGAAGTCGGTGGTGATTACGGCGCGGAAGGTTTCATCTACCAAGCGCTCGCGCCGCAACGTGATTTCGTCGGTAACCACCCCGTTTTTGGCGTTTGGGTGGTAGACCATGCCGCCGCTGGCCTCGGTATTCGCGAGGATACTCGGCGCATCACCAACAACCTGAGCCGCTTCGTGCCGCACTACTTTAACTAACGTGAGGCGCAACTGGGCAATGCTTGGCGGTCGTCGCTTTTATCATTCAGCGCAACCCGCGGAGCGTCAGGCGCAAGCTCGTCTTGATGTCAAAGCTCATCATGTAAAACGTCGCAGGTAAAAGGCCCATGAGCACCATCAATCCCACCCGCGTCAGCGTCGGCATGACCGGCACTTTCGCCGGTAAGCCTTACACCGTCATCGCGCGCGTGGTGATGTCCATGGATGACGGCGGCGAGACCTACTATTGGAACGAGTTCTACCTCAGCGACGGCTCTGACCGCATCGCGATGCTCGTGTGCGAGGAGGTCCACGGCGCGCAACAATGGCGGCTTTTTACTGAGTTCGCGCCCCCGCAACCGCTGACCGCGCGCGAAGCCGGTATGAAAAAAGTTGGCGAACGCGTCAACCTAGACGGCGTCACCGCCGCAATCACCGTTGTGGACGAATCGCGCGTTCATTTTATCGAGGGTCGGGCACCCGATTGGGTCTCCGTCGGTGACGTGGCGCAATACTTCAATGCTGAAGCCGGCGGTAAGATGTGGGTGGTGAGTTGGAGCGGTGACGAGGTGGAATACTATCGCGGGCTAAACCTGAATGGTGAACTCGTTGCGCAGGCATTAAATCTGCCAGCGATCCCCCTAAAGGCTGCGTCCGTCATTAGCAAGGTTGGGATTGGTGGTCACGGTGCTAAACGGGTCCTGAACTTGGCCGTGGTTTTGTTCGGCCTAGGTGTTGTGGCGATAATGCGTAGCTGTGACGGCACAAGCGGCTTAGTCAGGCATGAATCGGCGTCGATAACCCGCCCCATTGTCGTCCAGCGTGTGCCCGCCCCGCCCCCGCCGCTAACGGCCGGCACTAATGTTGTAATAGCCGGCCACAGCTATCAGGTCGTCACGCATCGCGTCACCGGATTTACCAAGGTAAATGCGCAATGGAACACACACCATTATCAGGTAAGCAATGAAAACGGGCAGACGAACCTGCTGGTCGTCTGCTGGCAATCAGTTACCCCGAGCCTGCATCTTTTCTCGCTGCAAAAGGCGGAGCGTCACCCTACGCCGCAGTTGTCCGCCTCGATGCGCGTGGGCGAGCAGATTAAACTCGACGACTTCGAGGGCACGATCACGGAGTTACTAATGTCGCACGAGGTTTCGCGCACCGGTCCGCCCATCGCGGGTTTTGGCACAAACGGCCTGACCTACCACTATGTCGCAACGGGTAGTAACGGGACGTTGTTAGCCAGTTGGAACACAGAGCGCGTTGTTTTTCATCGCGGTCAGGCGGTGGTCAAGTTGACTCCTTGATGCGCGGCAGTGCAGATGTCCACTTGGCGTTTTTGTGGTGGCAAAAACCCAACCGGAAACTGCACTTACCATGCCCCCACTACTTTGCTGCCGCATTTAAGGCCTCGAGGACTATGCCGGGTGTTAGCAACGTTGGCAGCAGCATCGGTTGAGCTTTTGGGTCACGCGGATAGACCAGCACCATCGGTACTCCGGCGCGTTCAAATTTCTTAAGTTCTGCCACGATGGCGGGAGTCTCGTGGGTATTGTCGGCTTTCAGGGTGACCACCTTGAGGTCCGCGATCCTTTGCTTGGTGGACTCAATATCGATGCTCGTTCGCTTGTTGACTTGGCAGGTAACGCACCAGTCGGCTGTAAAGTCCACGAGTACGGGGTGTCCGGCGCTACGAGCTTTTTCAATCGCCTCCGGAGACCAAGGCTCCCACTCCTTCTGAACTCTTGCTTGCGCTAAGGAAACAACTGCGGCCACGAGTAATAGCAGGGACAGAAAACCTGCCACTGCCCGGCGGTTGGTAGCCCTTTGAACGAATTCGCCCCAAATCCAGACCGCCGCAGCAATCAACACCAAGTAGAGACCGACCCACCAAGCCGCCTTTCTGCCGAAATCGGGCACGGCAATGGTCAGTGAAAAAAGCCAGATTCCGGCACCGAGCATTGGGAAGCCCATCGCGTGCTTGAAGTGGACCAACCAGTTGCCGGGCCTGGGCAGGAATCGCAGCCATGCGGGCTGGAAACTCAACAGCAGGTACGGCAAAGCCAAACCTGCGCCGATGGCGAGGAATAGTAGGGTAATTCGCAGGGGCGGTTGGGCGAACGCGAAGCCGAGCGCGGGCGCCAGCAGCGGTGCTGTGCAGGGCGTGGCCAGCGCGGTGGCGAGGACGCCGTTGAAGAACGCGCCGGTTAGGCCTTCCTTGCCAGCCAGTTCGCTTGCGGAGGTCATCGCGCTGCTGCCGAGCGAGACTTCAAACAGCCCGAAAAGATTCAGCGCCACGAGCGTGACCAGCGTGGTCATGCTGACGAGGAACACGGGGTTTTGAAACTGCATCCCCCAGCTCGCACTCCGGCCGGCTTGCTGCACGGCAATGACTGCACCCGCGAGCACCGCGAAGGAAACAAGCACGCCTAGGCAATAGATCATCCCCAGCATCCTTAAACGCGCGGGCGACTCTTTCGCCTGATTCACGAAGCCAAAAATTTTCAGCGCAATAACCGGCAGGACGCACGGCATGATGTTTAAGATGAGGCCGCCAAGGAACGCGAGTACGAGGGCGTGGCCGAAGGACGTGACTTCGCCTCGGGTGGCAAGCGGAGCAGGGGAGAGGGGTGACTTTTGTTGGCCGCCCGTGCCAAGTGTACCGGTTGGAGCCTCATCGCTGAGGGCCAAGTTGACTGCATAGCCCGTGGGATTTGGCTCGTCCGCGCGTTCGACGAGCAGGCCAAGCAGTTGCTTAGGCCAGTCGCCCTCAAATTTCTTGACGGGCTTCCGGAGCACGATTTTGCCACTGGCATTGCTGACGATTTCTGTCGGGCCTGCGACTTCAAAGCCCTCGCCACCGTAGGGGAAGAAGTCCGGCTTCGGTGTGCTGGTGGCCCACTCAATGAGCAGCGCACGGGAGCCGTTCGTGCCTGCGAGGCCTTCCCAACGTGCGGCGGCGACCAGGTTGGGCAATTGCTTGGGGAGAAGTCTTTGCCATTCGGTGAACTGCGCAGCATTAGGGGACAGCCTGGACTCTGGGCCTACGCTTAAAACGCCCTTCACGGTGCTTTTTGCCGGCACGCAAGAGCCGCCGGTTTCACACTCCAACCATGAAATCTTAGCGATCAATTCGTGCATGCCCACGGGCATGTTCGAGGCAAGCTTTAACGGCACTAGGAGCACGACCTCCTTGCTGTATTCGTAGCTGGTGAGATTGTCGGCGGAATACTTGCCCGGCACGGGCCACTCAATCTCTCCAGCGGTTACGCCCGTGGGCAACTCCCAGACTATCTTTGTGGGGAAGCCAACATCGCCGCCGTTCCGCCAGTAAGTGTGCCAGCGCGGGGCCATCGTGAGCCGCACCCCCGCGAGGATGGTCTCGCCAGGCTTGGCGGCGGCCTTGTCCAGCAGGAGGTCAACCTGCGTGGCGGCCGCGCTGGCTGCGGGCGCGAACCAGCCGAGTAAAGAGAGGCAGGTCAGCGCAAGAAACCCGTATTGCATGGCTGTATGATGGCTACGGGGCGTATTTGTTTGAAAGTATATTGTCCGCCTCGCCGGAAATTAGTCGGGTAGACGGAAGAAACTTACTGGCAAGCTAGCTCAAGGCGGGAGTCGAATTTGTACAAGGATCACAAAGCTGACACCCATAGATTTTTGGAAAAGTAGAGACGGATAATGAGGCGATTTTTTGAGTTGGCTGCGAAACCTCTAGCTTGAATATGACCAATCAGCTTTATTAGATCCGCTGCCCCGCTTTGGAAACCCAACATCTGCCTGCCCTTAACTCTTGTGAATCCGATTCACCGCTGGCGTTGCCAGTGGGTAATCTTTTTGCGGAAGCTCGCGGCGGTCAGCCAATACCAGCGTTCATAGCGGCGCAGGGCGGCGGCGCGCTCGGCGGCGTCGTCCCGAATGAAGCGCGTGCTCACGTCGGCTTCGGTGGAGGTGGGCTTCTCGAACACCGCGTTGAGCCGCGTGCCAGGTAGATCACCATCAAGTGAGTCCACGCGCTTGACCGCGAAGCCGGTTTTCTGCGCGAGCCGGTGCAACGTGCGCGGCGAGAAGCTGTAGTGGTGCGCTACATGAAAGAAGTGCGAAAGCCGCGAGCCAGGGGCCTCGACGTTGGGCACCTCGACGACGTAGTGGCCGTGCGGCTTAAGAAACTTTTTCACTGTGAACAGCGTAGTCGTTGGGCTGATGGTATGCTCGAGAACGTGGTTCATCACCACGAGGTCGAAGCTCGCGGGCTTGAACTTGTGCGAAACCTCCTCCAGTAAGCCGTTGTGAACATCGAGGCCCTTTTTCTCGCGTGCGAACTGCGCATGGCCCTCGTGCGGCTCGATCCCAGTGAAGTGCCCCGTGGTGCCAACCACCTCCTTCATGCTCCAAAGCAGCGCACCGACGCTGCACCCGATCTCTAGCACACGCACGCCGGGCCTTAAGAAGGGGCGGAGCTGTGCCAGAATTGGACGTATTTTGGGCAGCCGACGGCGAAAAAAATTTTCGTCCGGCATGGACTGGTTTTTGTAAGCGCCCCAGTAGCTGGTGTGGTAAAACTTTGCGTTCTCGCGCTCGGTTGGGCGCGGGTTGGTATACACCAGTCCGCAGTCCGAGCAGATTACGGTGGTAAGCTTGGAGCCGCCGCGTCCGCGCGTGGCGAAGACTTGGTGGCGCGCGCTTCCGCAAAGGTCGCAAACCTGTTTGGGCTCTTCAGTTGTGGCAACAGTGGGTTTCATCCGCCTCCGGCTGTCCAGAACCAACGCCGAACTGTTTGCGATGTGCGGTCAATTGTCAAAGTCGGCGTGCGACGCAGGGATGCGGCGCGCCGGCTCACTTGTTTTGCGAATATCGCTGGGTGCCCGTCACTAGCCCCAACGCCGTGCCCGTTAAGCCCACAAAGAACAGGTACACGTTGAACCACGGCAGATACGCCCAGGTCTTCCACGACTTCACACACCACGATTCCATGTTGCTCAAGTTGCTGCCTACGAAGATTGCTATTGCCGCTGGCAAAGTGCAGCCTGGCACGAATAGCAGCGGCACCAGTGCATACAGGTACTTCGCCAGATGATGTGTCCAGTGGCCCGCGTAGGGGATTCGCCGCAGGCCGAAGCCCCAAGTGCGGAACAACGCACCGAACGACTCTGCCACTTGGTAATGCTTCTTTACCAGATGCACCCAGCTCGTCTTTAACGACTGGAAATGGTAGTGGATGATTTCCACGTCGCTCACGAATACCTGGCCCTTCTGGCTTAGGCGCATGAACAGGTCCATGTCCTCGCCCGCAAAGTGGAACTGGGCCGTGTTGTAGCAGCCGATGCTGCGATACACGTCCGCCCGGTGCAGGTCGAATTTTCCGCTGATGCCCTGCCGGATGCGCCCGATCCACCGCGCCATCAGCACTTGTCCCCAGAAGTTGTATTGCAGAAAATTCTCCAGCGGCAGCGTTACCAGCGCGACGACGGATACGCGGCCCGGCACCTCGTGAAGCTGTCGCAGCATCCGCTCGAGCGCGCCCTTGTCCTCCGGCACGCAGTCCTGCTGCATGTTTAGGATGTAGTCGCCGGTGGCCTCTTTCGCGCCGAGGTTGTAGTCCCAACTTAAGGCGACATCCACCGGGTTCTTCACCAACCGCGTGCCGGGCGGCGGGCTGTCAATTGGCTTGGGGCTGCTGTCTACCAAGATGATCTCGTGCGGTGGGATGGTCTGCGCTTGGAGTGCCGTCACTAGCCGGGGCAGGTCGCCGGCCTTCCCGTAGATCGGGATAATGACGGAGACCCTCGGGTTCGTTGGCATGTTGCTATCCATGTTTCGACCAGCCAGGGCTGGGACGCGCGGAAATTACCGGTAGCCGACGGGCTGTCGAGGGCAAAGGTGGTCGGCCGATTAGCCCCGGATTGCGCCCGCACCGCCGCTTTGATTTACTTTGCTCAATGAACGCATTCCTCCGCGCTCAACTTCTTTTCGCCACCGTGTTATTCATTTCCGCTGTGCCACGCGCCCTTGCCCAAGTTCCTGCCGACTTCGCCCCGCCCGCGCCGCGTTTGCAGGCCGTGGTGGACAGCGCCGTGGCTGAGGCGCGACGGCAGTTTCCGAAACTTCAGGCCGGTCAAATCGCCGTCACGCTCGTGGACTTGCGCGACCCTGCCCGCCCCGCGCGCGGCAGCCATCGCGGCGGCGATCAGATCTACCCGGCAAGCGTCATCAAGCTCTTCTACCTCGCTGCCGCGCACCGCTGGATGGAGGACGGACGGATCGCTGACACGCCCGAGTTGCGTCGTGCGATGAGCGACATGATCGTACACAGCTACAACGAGGCGACGCATTACGTTATTGACCTGCTGACCGGCACGACGAGTGGGCCGGAGTTACCGGAAGCGGAGTTGAAAAGGTGGTTTGATCAGCGTAATGCCGTTACGAGGTGGTTCGTTGAGTTGGGTTACCGCAACGCTATTGCTCACAAGAAGCCCTGGTGCGAAGGCCCCTATGGTCGTGAGTCGCAGGCAATCAAGGCCTTCGAACCAAAGCGGAATTTTCTCTCCACGGACGATACCGCGCGGCTGATGACTGAGGTGGTGTTGGAAAAATGCGTTTCAGCCAAGCGTAGCGGCGAGATGCTCGCATTAATGAAACGCGACCCTTTCAGCAAAGAGAAGGACGCCGACAGCCAAAATAAGTTCACCGGGTCTGCACTGCCCGAGGGTGCGAAGCTTTGGTCTAAGGCCGGTTGGACCAGCCAGACTCGCCATGACTGCGCGTATGTGGAACTGGCGGATGGCAGGAAGTTCGTCCTGGTAACTTTCACGGAAAGTCACGCTAACGAACGCGGCATTCTTCACGCGGTCGCGCGCAAAGTGGTGGCTGATCTAAAATAGAGTGGGGTAGGGGAACCGAGAGCCTAGCAGAAAAAACGGCGCGGGCCGAAGCCCGCGCCGTGTCTTGATTAATGGGGTTCCCCGAAAAAGTGCTGTTGCCCAAGCCTAACCTTAGTTTAATAGGATATGAGCACAGCACCAGTGATGCCGTTATTTTTTTGGCTTCTTGCCGGACGTTGGCACGGTCTGGATGGTCTGTAGGATGCGACCCGCTATTTTATAGGGATCACCCTGAGAGTTAGGCCGGCGGTCCTCGAGGTAGCCGCGGTAGTTATTGTCCACGAAACTGTGCGGGACTCGGACGGACGCGCCGCGGTTGGCGATGCCGTAGTTGAACTTGTCAATGGATTGTGTCTCGTGCAGGCCGGTGAGGCGGAGATGGTTGTCCGGGCCATACACAGCAATGTGCTCATTTTTATATTTGTCGAATGCGGCCATGAGGGCCTCGAAGTATTCCTTGCCGCCGACCTCACGCATGTGATCGGTGGAAAAGTTGGAGTGCATGCCGGAACCGTTCCAGTCCACGTCTTTGCCCAGCGGTTTGCAATGCCAGTTGATATCTACCTCATATTTCTCGCAGAGGCGCATGAGAAGATAACGGGCTACCCAGACTTGGTCGGCGGCATTCTTGGAACCCTTGCCGAAAATCTGGAACTCCCACTGACCCTTGGCCACTTCGGCGTTGATGCCCTCGTGGTTGATCCCAGCAGCGAGGCAGAGTTCTAGGTGCCGGTCCACGATCTCCCTAGCGATGCTGCCAACGTTTCTGTAGCCGACGCCGGTATAATATTCGCCCTGTGGATAGGGGAAGTTGTCGGCCCCGCTCGGGAAGCCTAGTGGGCGGTTGTGTTGGTAGAGGAAGTATTCCTGCTCGAAGCCAAACCACGCGCCCGGATCGTCAGGAATGTTCGCGCGGCCGTTGCTAGGGTGCGGCGTCTTTTTGTCGGGCATGAAAACCTCGCACATCACAAGCGCACAGTTTTCACCGCGGGCGATGTCGGGATAAACCGCCACAGGCTTTAGCATGCAGTCAGAGCTTTTTCCCTCGGCTTGACGAGTCGAACTGCCGTCAAAGCCCCACCAAGGAAGCTCCTCCACCTTTGGAAAGCTTTTAAATTCCTTGATCTGCGTCTTGCCGCGGATGTTTGCAACGGGTTCGTAACCGTCCAGCCAGAGGTATTCCAGTTTGTATTTCGCCATGTGCGTGAGTGTTGTTAGTTGAATCAGGTGCGATGCAAAGAAGCTTTTGCTTCCCCGTGAATCGTTCGAGAGGCAGTTGAGCAGGGCGGATGCCACGGAGCAAGGGTTTTTCCGGCCGCTTGGGACAAACGCCCATGTTTCCGCTGTTATTATGAACTTTCATTATTTTCAACGCCACATCTTCGTCGCCCTTCACTTCACCTCCGCTGGTCAGAATTAGCCATGCTGCACATTTCGGCGCGACACGGCCGGGCCAGTTCGACATGCTCCTTCAAGTTCGCTTTGGCGCGCGGACAGGCCATGCTCAAAGTCAAAGACACGCTACGGGCGACGGTGAACCTGACCTTCGACGGCCGGGTCATCAAAGTCTTTCACGGGCCGAATGCCGCTGACCGCTTTGCCAACGAGGCGCGCATGTTGCGGCATCTGGAAGCGCGTGGTTGCCTTTTCGTGCCCCGCGTCCTCGAGGCGGACGCGGAGAAACTGCGCCTCGTCACTACCAACTGCGGCGGGCGAGTGGAGCATCTCGACGATCGGCGACGGGCAGAAATATTCGCCGAGTTGGAGCGCTTTGGTGTCCGCCACGACGACCCCGAGGCACGCAACGTGACTTATCGTTCTTCCGACGGGCGGTTTTGCATCATTGACTTCGAACTGGCCACGCTGCTGCCTGGCTCCACTCCCAACGCATGACCCCGCCCGGTTCCGCCCCTGCTCCCATGACCCTTCGTTGGTCCGGTTGGACCGACGTGGGCCGCGTGCGCAAGAACAACGAGGACGCCTTCCTCGCGTTGGAGTTTGACGCCCGCGAGGCACGGCGGTTGGGCAAGATTGGTGAGTCGTCCACGCAAAACGCGGACTTCGCCTTCGCCGTCAGCGACGGCATGGGTGGCGCGATGGCCGGCGAATACGCCAGCCGCATCGCCGTGGAAAAGATCACCACCTTGCTGCCGCGTTCGTTCCACCTGTCCGCCAAGGGATTAAACGCCGGGGTCAATGACGTGCTCGTTGAGCTGTTCGATCAAATCCACCGCGCGCTTGCATACGTAGGCGGCAGCTACGAGGAGTGCGCCGGCATGGCCACCACCCTGAGCCTTGGCTGGTTCACGCCCGGATGGCTTTACTTCGCGCACATCGGCGATAGCCGCATCTACTATCTTCCCGCGCGCGGTGGGCCGCTCCGGCAGCTCACCGAAGACGATACCCACGTCGGTTGGTTGCAACGCACCGGCAAGCTGACCGAGTTCGAGGCCCGCGCGCACCCGCGCCGCAATGTCCTGCAAAAAGCCCTTGGTGGCGACAACCGTTACGTGGAACCCCAGATCGGCGCGGTGGGTTGTGAGCCGGGAGATATGTTTCTGTTCTGCACTGACGGCCTGAACGGCGGGCTGTTTGATCACCGTATCATTGACCTGCTCCGTGAACCAGAGGCCAGCTCGGGCAGCGCCAACCGCGCACGCCGCATGGTGGAGGAATCTGTTCGCAGTGACGGGCGCGATAATGCCACGGCGCTGGTAGTACACTTGGTTTGAGGTTGGGCGCACTCGTCTCGCGCACGCCTTCAAACTTAACTCCGAAATCGAGTTGCCCATCTCGCGCCGACTGCCTTGTCCCGTTGAACAAACTAAGCGCTTGGATTTAATCCACAAACGCCGCTTCGTTCGACACGAGCAGCACATGCGCAAGCTTGTCCCATGTGGCGAAAGGTTTCGGCACATCAAGGCGCGGTTTGGTGAAGTCCGCTTTCGCATCCCACTCGGTCTCGAAACCGCCCGGCGGCGCTTGCTTCGAGCGCTTTATTGGGTCGGTGAACTTCACTGTCGGCGCCCAGGTAAAGCTGTCGCTGTTCGAGTTCTCGCGGCAGTCGGCGATGAAATCCACGGTGTCGCCAGCTTTCACGGCGAGGCCCGACGCCTTCACCTCCGCGGAACCATTCTGCACCACGGCTTCGCCCACCACGCCCGCGCTGCTGCTCACGATGCGACCCCGCACGCCGTCGCCTAACGTGTTTACGTGCGCGAGCGTTCCGCTGATGGACACCGTGCCGTCGCGCGGCGCAACCCAGCGGCGGATGACGGCGTGCGCGGCGGCGCGGCCGGGATGACCGCCCTCCGCGCGAAGCAGCAGATGCCCAAGCTCCTTGTCCGGGAAGTCTTTCGCCACCTGCCATTGTCCGCCGGTGAAGAAGGCGAACGGCGTGAAGCTTTTCACCCGCTTCACCGCTGCATCGAATTCACCGTAGCCGTAGTGCCAGCCCGCGTTAAGTATGGTTCTGCCGACGCCTTGCGCTGGGCGGGTGAGGAATTCCTTTGCCATTGTAAACTCGTCGGCAGCGGGCTGGCGTTGGTAAATCGTTTCGTAAAGAAAGCGGATGCGCGCGTCGTCAGTGGTGATTTTTTTAAAGTCCTCCCGCGCGACGAGCGCCTGCGCTTGCTGTAATACAAACGGCGAGTTCATCAGGAAGAGCGCCTGTTGCGGCACCGTGGTGAGGTAGCGCTGCGACACGCTTACGTCCGGACTGGCGAAGTCAAACGTGCGGAACATGGCCGGGAGGTTCTGCCGGTCGATGTAGCCGAATACCGTGCGCCGCCCGCTGAACGGCTGCGCGGTCAAGTCCACCGGCAGCCCGCTGGTCGCGAGGTCGAGTTTACCGGCGGCCAGCAGCAGCGAATCGCGGAGTTGCTCGAAGTCGAGTCGCTGCCGATTGAACTTCCATAGCAGAGTGTTCGCTGGGTCGGCTTTCACGCATTCAGCGCGGTCGTCGCCGGCTTGCTGATACGTGGCGGAGAGCATGATGAGGCGATGCAATTTCTTGATGCTCCAGCCGTCGGCAACAAAGCGTGTTGCCAGCCAGTCGAGCAACTCGGGGTGCGACGGTGGGTCCGCGCGCACGCCGAAATCACTGGGCGTGCGGACGAGTCCTTGCCCGAAGTGCCAACCCCACACGCGGTTCACGAGCACGCGGGCAGTGAGCGGGTTGTCTGGGCTGACAATGGCACGGGCGAGTTCGAGCCGACCGCTGGCCTTCGCGGGGAACGGCGCGGGCTTGCCGACGGACGCCACTTGCAGGAACGCGCGTTCCACTTCGGGACCGCGATTGCCAGGGTTGCCGCGCACGAATACGTAGGGCTTGGTGGGCGAAGAGTTATCGAGCAGCGCCATCGCGCGCGGCGGAGCGCCGGGATGCGTGGCGTCCACTTCGTCCACCTTCGCCTTGAGCTGGCGCAGGCGCGGGCGGGCGTCTTCGAGCAACGTGTCGTTCTCGGGCGCGGGTAGATTCGGCGGCGCATCGGCGGCGCGCAGAGCGAGGCGCAACCATTCCTTGTCTTTGTCCGCGTGCGGCGTGGCGGCGTCGGCGTCAGTGAGCAACTTGCCGTAACGCTCGGCCACTTCTTTCATCGACTTGGGCGGAGTCGCAAAGGCATTACGAATAGGCAGTGGCGCATTGAGAGCGCTCACGTTCGAGGCCTCAGCGGCGAAGGTGGCGTCGTCGAGCTTCGCGTAGGCGTGCCACAGCGACCACATGGAGGCCGGTGAATTTTCCCTGGCGTCTTTCGCAAGGTAATCCTGCCAGCGACGCACAACGGCGGGCACAAGCTTGCGTTCTTGAAAGTATTTGTCCCGGTCGCGGCGCTGCGCGTTGGCGGAAGCATGGGCGACCTTCGGATCCACTTCGTCAGCGGCGAGCAGGTAATCACCCGTGCGTTTGCGAAGCGTGGCGAGTTGTTTGTCGAGTTGCTCCACGCGGTATTTCTCCATCTCTTCCTCGCGCCTCCTCTTCTCGGCGAGATATGCGGCGTGTTGGATGGCGTCGGGCTTGAGGCCGAGTAGCGGCTTCTCCGCTGGCTCGTGGCTGGAGGCGAATACTCCGTAAAGCGCGTAATACTCCTTTGTGGAAACGGGGTCGTATTTATGGTCGTGGCAGCGGGCGCACTGAACGGTCAAGCCCATCGTGCCCCGCGTCATCACGTCAATGCGGTCGTCAATGATGTCATGGGGGTTGTTGAGGAAGCGGCGGCCGAGCGTGAGAAAACCCAGTCCCGCGAGCGCGCGTTTATCTTCACCGAGTTGCAGTTGGTCCGCCGCGATTTGCTCCGTGATGAACCGGTCGTAAGGCGTGTCGGCGTTGAGCGCGTTGATGACGTAATCGCGATAGGTGTAACTGAAGGCGAAGCGCCGCTGCTCGTCGCCGGCGAGATAACCTTTCGTGTCCGCGTAGCGTGCCACGTCCAGCCAGTGCCGGCCCCAGCGTTCGCCGTAGCGCGGCGAGGCGAGCAGCCTGTCCACCAGCTTCGCGAAGGCATCGGGCGACTTGTCCGAGACGAACGCCTCGACCTCGGCCATCGAGGGCGGCAAGCCGTGTAGGTCGAAGTAAGCACGGCGGATGAGCGTGCGCGGGTCGGCTGGGGCGGAGAGTGACCAGTTCTTCGCGGCAAGCTTGGCGAGGACGAAGGCATCAATAGGATTTCCGAATGCCGATTTCCGAATGCCGATTTTTGGAACCACCGGCTCTCGCACCGGCTGGAACGCCCAGTGGTTCTTCACCACATTCGGATCCGTCAGCGGCGGGCCGGACGGCTTGCTTGTGCGCGGGTCAGGCGCGCCCATGCGAACCCATTCCTCAAGCAGTGCGACTTGTTGGGGCAAAAGTTTTTTGCCCTTCGGCGGCATTTGCAGGTTCGGGTCTGAATAGCTAATCGCGCGGATTAACAGCGACTTAGCCGGGTCGCCGGGAACGATGGCGGGGCCGTGCTCGCCGCCCTTTTGCCAACCCGCGCGCGTGTCGAGCGCGAGCCCGCCCTTGGGCTTATCCGTCGCCGCGCCGTCGTGGCACTTGAGGCAATGCTCGATGAGCAGCGGGCGGATTTTGTTCTCGAAGAAGTCGTGGCTAGCGGCGGAGTCGGCGGCGGGGACAGCGCGGGCCAGTAGAACGAAAAGGACGATTAAAATGCGGGCCATGCGGACTGGGTTAATTAATCAGCATCTTGTTCTGCGGGCGGCGGTTGTTCAACGATGTCACGCTGCAATTAAGCACTGAATACTGATTATGGAACACTTCGGCTATTCGGAATCTTTTGCTAATTTTTCAATCTTTTCCCGTCGGCCGCTGATCAGCACGACGAATTCTCCCTTTAGCGATCGCTTCGCCACCTGCGCTTGCAACTCGGCTGAGGTACCGCGAAGGAACTCCTCGAACTTCTTCGTCAGTTCGCGTGCGAGCACAATGGTGCGGTCGGGAAAGACTTCGTTCAGCTCGGTTAGCAGCTTTTCGATGCGATATGGCGATTCATAAAGCGCCAGCGTGCCGTCGAATTGCTTTAAGGCCTCGAGTTGCTTACGTCGCTGGCCGGACTTATGCGGCAGGAAGCCAATGAAGTGAAACTCGTCCGTCGGCAAGCCGCTTGCCGTCAGCGCCGCGACCAGCGCACATGGGCCGGGCACCGTCTCGACCCGCAACCCCGCCATCACGGCCGCGCGCACGACGCGCTCTCCCGGGTCGCTGATGCCCGGTGTGCCTGCATCGGTAACGAGCGCGACCTTCTCGCCGCGTTGGAGGCGCTCGAGAATTTCCTCGCTGCGCTTGGCCTCGTTAAAGGCGAAGTAGCTGACCATTGGTTTGTTGATTTCAAAGTGCTTAAGCAGCTGCCCCGTTCGCCGCGTGTCCTCCGCCGCCACGATGTCGCAATCGCGCAGCACGCGCAGCGCGCGCAGGGTAATATCCTCCAGGTTGCCGATGGGCGTGGCAACCAAGTAGAGCGTGCCGGGAGTCAGCGGCGGTGGCGTGCGTTCCATGCCGAGAGCGTGCCAGCTGACGGATGGGCAGGAAACCAATTTTCAGCTGGCTCAGTCGCTCGGCTCTCAAGGAACCGATTTACTTAAGCATACCAACTAAGGGCTCATTTTTTTCTTGGGCAGGGCCAGTAGCGTGATCTCAAAAGGTGGCTTCATAAAGCCTTTAGCGCGATGCGGTGCATGGCGTTGTTGCAGTAGCCTTCGGGGTTCCAGCCCGGGACGAGCATGGGCTGTTGGAAACCTTTTTCATCTGTGGCGCGTGCCCAGATTTCGTAATAGCCCTTGGTCGGTAGCTTCAAGGCGAGTTCCCAGTGCTGCCAAGCGTAGCGGTTCTTGGGCGTGCTGAGTTTCGCGGGCAACCACGTCGCGCCGAAGTCGTAGCTGAGATGCATCGCCTTCACATCGCCCCAGCCGCTCCAGGCGTGGCCGCGCAGGAGCGCGGGCTGGGCAGCGGGGACTTCCGCGCCGCTGGCGGGGAGCGTAATGATGGACTTGACCGGCAGTTGCTCCAAGATGGCCATGTCTGCCGGTTCGACCTTCGTGCCGGGCGCGACGGGAAACTTTGGCATCCGGTAGGAATAGCCGGTCATCTTCTCGCCATCGTGCTCGCGATCACGAACCCAGATGCGGCGGAGCCATTTGCCGGAGGTTGAGGCCGGCCAACCGGGGCAAATCAGGCGCAGCGGCCAGCCGTGGATGGCGGGCAACGGCTGGCCGTTCATCTCCCAGACCAGCAGCGTGTGCTCGTCGAGCGCCTTGGTGATGGGTACGCCGCGCGAGATGGCCTGCTTGCCGGGCGCGCGGCTCAGGTGCGCGTCCTCGCTCTCATAACCGATGTAGACTGCCGACTTCTTGACGCCCGCGCGGCGCAGCACGTCGCCGAGCCGCACGCCGGTGTATAGTGAGCAGCCCACGCCGCCGAGGGTCCACTGGTTGCCGGCGGCGGGCGGGTTGAAGGCGGCGCGGCCATTGCCAGCGCACTCGATGACGAGCGCGCGGGTGACTTTCGGGAACTGGCTTTGAAGCTCGGCGAGCGAGAGCTTCAGCGGCTTGTCCACCTCGCCGTCAACGGTTAACGACCAACCGGCGAGGTCACGCTTCTCAGCGCGCTCCGGCAGGTGGCCGTTGTTGCGGACGAAGTGGCGTTCTGTCGGCGTAATGTTGTCGTCGAGCAGCGTGACGGGTGTCTCGGCGACGAGGGGCCGGTCGCCGAGGATGCGCAGGCCGCGCTTGTCAGGCAGCAGGTCAGCGACGGTCTGGGCGAGGGCGTCGGGGAAGAGGCCGGGCGCGAGATTACGCGCGAAGGGGATTGGCCCACCGAGCGCGGTCGTGAGTGCGGCGAGCGCGGAGCCCCGCAGGAAGCGACGGCGAGCAAGGGCACGATGTAGCTTTTGCATATTTCCATTTGGACGTGAAAACAAGATTGTGACAGAGAAAAAAATTTTGCGGCCAAGCAGCGACGTGCTTTCATCGCGCAGAACTCTTCCGTAATGAAAGCTTTTACCCCATTATACACGGCACTGGCTGTCGGGCTCGTGCTAATCTTCGCTGCCAGTAAGCTCATGGCCCAGACCAACGTATCCAACGCTGAGGCGTGGCTCGCCGCCGCGCCGGTCACGCCGGAGTTCGTCGTGCCGAAGACCAAGGCCGCCTGGGAAAAGCAGCGCACCGAAGTGCGGGCGAAGCTCTGGCAGTTGCTGGGCAAGCTGCCGCCGCGCCCAAAGGTGCCCAAGGTCACTATCACCACGCGCGAGGACCGGGGCGATTACGTTTTCGAGAAGTTCAACTTTGACAACGGTGCAGGTGCGTCCGTGCCGGGCTACGTGTTCCTGCCGAAGGGAGTTTCCGGCAAGTCACCAGCCATTCTCTACTGCCACTGGCACGGCGGCCAATACGACATCGGCAAGGATGAGTTGCTCCGCACCAACGCCGTGCCCGTGCCGCCCGGGCCGACGCTCGCCAGGCGCGGTTACGTGGTGTTGGGCGTGGATGCTTACTGCTTTGGCGAGCGCAACGGTCAGGGCCCCGGCGGTCCCACTGAGAAGGGCGGCGCGGGCGAGATGACGGCCTCGAAGTTCAACCTCTGGGCCGGTCGATCGCTGTGGGGGATGATTCTGCGCGATGACTTAATGGCGCTGGATTACCTCGCGTCACGCAAGGAAGTGGACGCCTCGCGCATTGGCGTCACCGGTATCAGTATGGGCGCGACACGCACTTGGTGGCTGGCGGCGCTGGACGAACGGTTGCGCGCGGGTGTAGCCGTTGCCTGCATGACGCGTTACTCAGACCTCATCCGCACCGAAGGTCTGAAATATCACGGCATTTATTACTTCGTGCCGGGGATGCTAAACCATTTCGACAGTGAGGCTGTCATGGCGCTGGCCGCGCCGCGGCCGATGCTTTACATGACCGGCGACAAGGATTTCGGTTCGCCCGTCGAAGGCATCCGCAAGCTGGAGGCGAAGTTACGCCCGGCCTATGGCCTATATCGCGCGGAGGCAAACTTTGAGAACGTCGTTTATCCCGGCCTCGGCCACGTTTATTTGCCGGAAATGTGGGACAAGATGGTGCGCTGGATGGACAGGCATGTGCGGGATGCCAAGTGAGTCGTTATCGGGCGTGAGTTTTTGCAGGAAATCTCCGTTGCGCGTCCGGGGTGGTTAGGGTTATTAGAGAGTAAGACCAAAAGCCAATTTTAAACCGCCTCGTGCCATGGAAATTACCGACTCCGTCGCCACCATTCTTCAGTACAAATGGCCAGCGGCTGTTCAAGCTGTCGCGCCAGACACTTTTGTGTATGACGCCATCAAGCTCATGGCTGACCGGAACATTGGCTGCGTGCTTGTGATGGAGGGCGGCACCTTGATGGGCATCCTCTCGGAGCGCGACTACATGCGGAAGGTGGTTTTGCTGGGTCGTTCCTCAAAAACCACGACCGTCCGCGAAATCATGACCGTTGATGTCATCTGCGTGACTCCGCGGCACGGCGTGGAGGAGACGCTGCGCATCGTCACGGAGAAACGCGTGCGGCATTTGCCGGTAAAGGATGGTGAGCGCATCGTCGGACTGATTTCCATCGGTGATCTAGTCAAGTGGGTCATTAACGCGCAACGCTCTGCACTGAGCCAATTGGAGGCGTATGTGGCGGGCGGTTATCCCGGCTGACGCGCGAAAACTGCATTCAATTTACGCCCTTGTCAGAGCGTCTACTTCGAATTAGAAACCTCTAAACTTATACGTCTCTATGCTTCGAATCCCTGGTGAACCCGGCAAAGACCTCTGTGACAAGCACCTTGGCGTGACCCGCCGTGACATTCTTCGCATCGGCGGTAGCGGCCTGCTTGGCCTCTCGCTTGGCGGTGCGATGAAG
>Ga0194132_10004745_pt1 | contig 22845 bp, 19 predicted proteins | sample TA2KigOf80mmetaG_FD_148612 | JGI IMG/M metagenome (GOLD analysis project Ga0194132, IMG submission 148612) | Freshwater microbial communities from Lake Tanganyika, Tanzania - TA2015054 Kigoma Offshore 80m | ecosystem: Environmental > Aquatic > Freshwater > Lake | place: Tanzania: Lake... | reverse complement strand
AAGCCGGCCTCGTGATCTTGGGCTCAAATTTCCCTCCCCCCTTGCGGGGGAGGGCTAGGGAGGGGGGTGCCGCAGGCTCGGTGCGCGTGGCTTCACCCCCACCCCGTCCCTCCCCCGTCAAGGGGGAGGGGGAGTAAGCCAGTGTTCCGTTATCTGGTGATGCGCGTCGCCGGCATGGCCGTCATGGCCCTGCTGGCGACGCTCGTCGTCTTCCTGATCGCCAACCAGGTGCCGGGCGATCCGGTGCTGGCTCAGCTTGGCGATCTCGCCGCCTCCGACCCCAACATGGTCGCGCGCTACCGCGCCCGCTGGGGCCTCGACCGGCCGCTCTGGGAGCAGTACTGGATCTTCCTCAGGGGGATCTTCAACGGCGATCTCGGCATCTCGATCTCGACGCAGCGCCCGGTGCTCGACGACATCAGGCAATACGCCCCGGCGACGGTCGAGCTCGCCACCATCTCCTTTCTTCTCTCGCTGATCGTCGGCATCCCGCTCGGTGTGCTCGCCGCGATCCGCCGCGATACCTGGATCGACAATCTGGCGCGCTTCATCTCGCTTGCCGGTGTCTCTTCGCCGACCTTCTGGCTCGCCTTCATCATGCTGGCGCTGTTCTATGGCGGCCTGCAGATCGCCCCGGGCCCCGGCCGCATCGACTTGAGTGTAATGACGCCGCCCTCGGTGACCGGCCTCTATTTGATCGACGCGGCCATCGCCGGCGACTGGGAGGCCTGGCGCAACGCCGCCGCCCACCTGATCCTGCCGTCGATCGTGCTGGCCTCCGGCACGCTCGGCCTGATCACCCGCACGACGCGCGCCAGCATGCTGGAGGCTATGACCCAGGATTATGTCCGCGTCGCGCGCGCCAAGGGGCTGCGCGAGCGCAAGATCGTGCTCGGCCATCTGCTGCCGAACGCGCTGATCCCGGTGGTGACCCTGGGCGGCCTCGCCTATGCCGTGCTGCTGACCGGCGCGGTGATGACCGAGACGATCTTTTCCTGGCCCGGCCTCGGCCGCTACACCTTCCGCAGCGCCGTCGCCCTCGACTTCCCCGGCATCATGGGGATTACGCTCGTGGTCGCGGTCGTCTATCTCGTGATCAACCTTCTGACCGATCTTTCCTACGCGCTGCTCGACCCGCGCGTCGCACGCGAGCGGGCGGAGTAGATGAGCGCAACGACCGACGACGCAACCTCCGCCTGGCGCGCCGGCCGCTTCGGGCGCTGGCGCCGGCGCTTCGGCCTTGCCGCCTTCGGCGCCGTGATCGTGCTGCTATGGATCGTGATCGCGATCCTGGCGCCGGTGATCTCCCCCTATCCATTCGAGGCCGTCGACGTCACCAAGCGGCTGCTGCCACCCTCCCAGCTCCACTGGCTCGGCACCGACGCGCTCGGCCGCGACGTGCTCTCGCGCCTGCTCTGGGGCAGCCGCATCTCGCTCTTCGCCGGCATCGTCGTCGTCGCCATCGGTGCCGTTCTAGGCGTGATCATCGGCGGTGTCGCCGCCTATGCCGGCGGCAAGGCGGAAGAGCTGATGATGCGGGCGACAGACCTCGTCCTCTGCTTTCCGCCGATCATCCTCGCCATGGCGATCGCCGCGGCACTCGGCATCGGCGTGCGCAACACGATGATCGCGATGCTGATCGTGTGGTGGCCGAAATTCGCGCGACTCGCCCGCAGCCTCGTCCTCGTGCAGCGCTCGCAGGAATATGTCGAAGCCGCCGTGGTGATGGGCTACGGCCCCGGCCGCATCCTCTTCCGCCACATCGTGCCGAACGCGGTCGGCCCGCTGGTCGTGCTCGTCACCCTGGATGTCGGCCAGGCGATCATCACCTTCGCCGGCCTCTCCTTCCTCGGCCTCGGCGTCATCCCGCCGATGCCGGAATGGGGCGCGATGGTCTCCGAAGGCCGCGAGCTGGTCGACCAGTGGTGGGTTGCGACATTCCCCGGCCTCGCCATCCTCTCGGTGGTCGTCGGGTTCAACTTCCTCGGCGACGGCATCCGCGACTGGCTCGATCCGAAGTCGCGCCGGCAATGAACGAGACTGCGCCGCTGCTCGAGGTCCGGAACCTCCGGACCGAGTTCCTGACCGATGCCGGCCCGGTCCGCGCCGTCGAAGGCGTCAGCTTCGAGATGAAGGCCGGCGAGACCGTCGGCATCGTCGGCGAGTCCGGATCGGGCAAGAGCGTGACCGCGCTCTCGATCCTGCGCCTCCTCGCCGACAATGCCCGCCTCGGCGAAGGCAGCCGCATCGCCTTCCGCGGCCAGGATCTAGCCACGCTCGACGAGGACGAGATCCGCAAGCTTCGCGGCGGCGAGATCGCGATGATCTTCCAGGATCCGCTGACCTCGCTGAACCCGGTGCTGCGTATCTCGAAGCAGCTCGTCGAAGGCATGCTGGCGCATGGCAAGCAGAGCCAGGCGGAGGCGCTCAAGCACGGCATCGACCTGCTGGCGCGCATGGGCATCAACGCGCCGGAGCGCGCCGTCGCCGGGTATCCGCACGAGTTCTCCGGCGGCATGCGCCAGCGCGTCATGCTGGCGATGGGCTTCGCCAACAATCCGAGCCTGCTGATCGCCGACGAGCCGACCACGGCGCTCGACGTCACCATCCAGGCGCAGATCCTCGACCTGCTGAAGACGCTCAACCGCGAGTTCGGCACCGCCGTCCTGCTCATCAGCCACGATCTCGGCGTCATCGCCAATGTCTGCGAGCGCGTGCTGGTGATGTATGCGGGAGAAGTGGTCGAGGAGGGACCGGCGGAGTCCCTGCTGGCCGATCCCCGCCATCCCTACACCTGGGCGCTGCTGAATGCGGTGCCGCGCCTCGACCAGGAACCGCCGGCGGACAAGCGGCTGACCGCGATCGAGGGGATGCCGCCCGATCCGTCGCAGCCGCCCTCGGGCTGCCGTTTCCGCCCGCGATGCCCTTTCGCCGTCGAGAAATGCGGCGAGCATCCGCACCTCCTGCCGGTCGAGGACGGACGTCGCGCGCGCTGCTGGGTGACGCAGGCGGGCGAAAGCCTCCTCAAGCCGGCCGCACCGGCAACGGCGGCCGCAACGGCGCCGGAATCAGGCCAACCGATCCTCTCGCTCCGCAACGTGGTGAAGCACTATCCGCTGCGCCGTGACGCCTTCTTCGCGCCGCGCAGGGTCGTGCACGCCGTCGATGGCGTCGATCTCGATATCCGCCGCGGCGAGACCATCGGCCTCGTCGGCGAGTCGGGATCCGGCAAGTCGACCATCGCGCGGCTGATCACGCGCATCCAGAAGCCGACCTCCGGCTCGATCCGCTTCGGCGATGTCGATCTGGCAACCGCAGATCGCCGCGTGCTGCGTCCGCTTCGCCGCCGCATCCAGATGATCTTCCAGGACCCGTACGCGTCACTGAATCCACGGATGACGGTCGGCCAGATCCTGTCGGAGCCGCTTCGCTTCCACCGGCTGGTCCGCAGCCAGGCCGAAGCGAACAGGCGCGTCGGTGAGCTGCTGGACATGGTCGGCTTGCCGACACGCGCCGCCGAACGCTATCCGCACGAGTTCTCCGGCGGCCAGCGCCAGCGCATCGGCACCGCCCGCGCCCTCGCGGTCGAGCCCGAGCTGATCATCGCCGACGAGCCGATCTCGGCCCTCGACGTCAATATCCGCGCCCAGATCATCAACCTCTTCGTCGGGCTGCAGCAGCGCCTCGGCCTCACCTTCCTCTTCATCGCGCACGACCTCGCCGTGGTGCGGCAGGTTTCCGACCGCATCGTCGTGCTCTATCTCGGCAAGGTGATGGAGGTGGCGGCCGCCCGCGATCTCTTCGCCGAGCCGCTGCACCCCTATACGAAGTCGCTGATCTCCGCCGCCCCGATCCCGGACGTCGCGGTCGAGAGGCAGCGTGAGCGCATCCGCCTGACCGGCGAGCCGCCGAGCCCGGTCGCACCGCCCTCGGGCTGCCGCTTCCGCACGCGCTGCCCGATCGCGCAGGGGATCTGCGCCGAGATCGAGCCGCCGCTCACCGAGCACCGGCCGGGCCATCGCGCCGCCTGCCACTTTTCTGGGCAGATGTAGAAGTCACGCTCGCACGGGTAGTCGCGCTCGCCCTCCGCCGATATAGTCATCCCAAGACCGGTCATAAGAGCCGGCTGGGAGCGCACAGGGCATGTCGGAGATCGTCCTCGAGACCGAGGACCTCACGATGGAGTTTTCGGGCTTCGTTGCGGTCAAGGGGGTCTCCTTGAGAATCCGCAAGGGCTCGATCCATGCGTTGATCGGACCGAACGGCGCCGGCAAGACCACCGTCTTCAACCTTCTGACCAAATTCCTGAGCCCGACCCGCGGCCGCATCCGATTGAAGGGTGCCGACATCACGCGTGCCCGCGCCGCCGACATCGCGCGCGCCGGCATGGTGCGCTCCTTCCAGATCTCGGCGGTGTTCGGCCATCTGACGGCGCTGGAGAATGTGCGCGTCGCGCTCCAGCGGAAGCTCGATACCTCCTTCCACTTCTGGCGTCCGGAAAGCACGCTCGAGGTGCTGAACGATCGCGCCTCCGAGCTTCTGGAGGCGGTGGGTCTCTCGGCGTTTCGCGACACCGCGGCGGTCGAGCTGGCCTATGGCCGCAAGCGCGCGCTGGAGATCGCGACCACGCTCGCGCTCGAACCCGAGGTGATGCTGCTCGACGAGCCGATGGCCGGCATGGGTCACGAGGACATCGAGCGCACGGCGCAGCTCATCCGTCAGGTCGCGGCGAACCGAACCGTGGTGATGGTCGAGCACAACATGAAGGTCGTCGCCAACCTCTCCGACCGCATCACCGTGCTGCAGCGGGGAGAGATCCTCGCCGAAGGTCCCTATGCCGAGGTCAGCCGCGATCAGCGCGTGATCCAGGCCTATATGGGCAGCGGCCATCATGCCTGAGACGATGCTCAAGGTTGCCGGGCTGCACGCCTTCTACGGCGAGTCCCACATCCTGCACGGCGTCGACCTCGAGGTGCGCGCCGGCGAGGTCGTGACGCTGATCGGCCGCAACGGCGCCGGAAAGACGACGACGCTCAAGTCGGTGGTCGGCATGATCGCCGATCGTCGCGGGTCGGTCGCCTATGGCGGCGAGGAGCTGATCCGGCTGCCATCGCACCGCATCGCCCGGCTCGGCCTCGCCTTCTGCCCCGAGGAGCGCGGCATCTTCGCCTCGCTCGACGTCGAGGAGAATTTGATGCTGCCGCCCGCCCTGGCCGACGGCGGCATGGGGCTCGACGACATTTTCCGGCTGTTCCCGAACCTGAAGGAGCGTCTGCGCAGCCAGGGCACCAAGCTCTCCGGCGGCGAGCAGCAGATGCTGGCGATCGCGCGCATCCTTCGCACCGGCGCGCGCTTCCTCTTGCTCGACGAGCCGACCGAGGGCCTGGCGCCCGTCATAATCGAGCAGATCGGAGCCTGCATCGGCGAGCTCAAGGCGAAGGGCTTCACCATTCTTCTGGTCGAGCAGAATTTCCGCTTCGCCGCCGAGGTCGCCGACCGCTTCTACGTCATGGAGCATGGCCGCATCGTCGACGAGATCGCGATCGCCGATCTCGACCAAAGGCGTACCGACATCGAAGCGTATCTAGGCGTATGAGTTCGATCATCCTTACCAAGGGAGAAACGTCCAAATGAAGCTCAAGACTGCTCTCACCGCATTGGCGCTGGCCGGCATGATCGGCACCGCCCACGCCCAGCTCTCGGGCGGCGTGCTCAAGATCGGCGTTCTCAACGACCAGTCGGGCCTCTATGCCGACGTGACTGGCCAGGGCTCCGTCGTCGCCGCGCGTATGGCGGTCGAGGACTTCAAGGCCGAGGCCAAAGGCATCAAGGTCGAGATCGTCTTCGCCGACCACCAGAACAAGCCCGATGTCGGCTCGGCCCTGGTGCGCCAGTGGTTCGACCGCGACGGCGTCGACGTCGTCGCCGACGTGCCGACCTCGTCGGTCGCGCTCGCGGTCAACGAGATCGTGAAAGAGAAGAACAAGGTCTTCCTCGTCTCCGGCGCGGCCTCGGCGGCGCTCACCGGCAATGCCTGCTCGCCGAACACCGTGCACTGGACCTACGACAACTGGGCGCTCGCCAACGGCACCGCCAAGGCGATCGTCGCGGCCGGCGGCGACAGCTGGTACTTCCTGACGGCCGACTACGCCTTCGGCCACGACCTCGAGGCGCAGGTTGGCGCCGTGGTGAAGGCCGCCAACGGCCGCGTCGTCGGCGCCGTGCGCCACCCGCTGTCGACGCCTGACTTCTCGTCCTTCCTGCTGCAAGCCCAGGCCTCCAAGGCCAAGGTCATCGGGCTCGCCAATGCCGGCGGCGACACCATCAACTCGATCAAGCAGGCGGGCGAGTTCGGCATCTCCAAGGGCGGGCAGAAGCTCGCCGGCCTGCTGATCTTCGTCACCGACATCCACGCGCTCGGCCTGCAGACCGCACAGGGACTGCAGTTCACCGAGTCCTTCTACTGGGACCGCAACGACGCCAGCCGCGACTTCGCCAAGCGCCTGGCGCCGCAGGTCAAGGGCAACCAGCCGACCATGATCCATGCCGGCGTCTATGCCAGCGTGTTGCACATGTTGAAGGCGGTCGAGCAGATCAAGACCGATGACGGCGCCAAGGTCGTTGCCAAGATGAAGGAGCTGCCGACCGACGACCCGCTGTTCGGCAAGGGCGTCATCCGCGAGGACGGCCGCAAGATCCACGACATGTTCCTGTTCGAGGCGAAGGCCCCGGCCGAGTCCAAGGGACCGTGGGACTACTACAAGACGGTCCGCACCATTCCGGCGGCGGAAGCCTTCCGTCCGCTGGCCGAAGGCGGCTGCTCGCTGGTGAAGAAGTAGCCTCCTGCATCTCCATCCTCTCCCGCCTCGGCGCGGGAGAGGATGCTCCTCGCCATGGACTTCTTCGGCATCCCACCGCAGGCATTGTTCGGCCAGCTGCTGCTCGGCCTGATCAACGGCGCCTTCTATGCCATGCTGAGCCTCGGCCTCGCGGTCATCTTCGGCATGCTCAACATCATCAACTTCACGCATGGCGCCCAGTACATGATGGGCGCCTTTGCCGCCTATTTCCTGCTGCAGTATGGCGGCCTCGGCTATTGGTGGTCGCTGCTGCTGGCGCCGGTCATCGTCGGGGCGACCGGCGTCGTGATCGAGCGGCTGATGCTGAGACATCTCTACAAGCTCGACCATCTCTACGGCCTGCTGCTGACCTTCGGTCTCGCGCTGATCATCCAGGGCCTGTTCCAGAACGAGTTCGGCTCCTCGGGCCTTCCCTATCGCATCCCGCAGGAGCTGACCGGGGGCCAGAATCTGGGCTTCATGTTCCTGCCGAACTACCGGGCCTGGGTCGTCGTCGTCTCGCTCGCGGTCTGCCTCGCCACCTGGTTCCTGATTGAGCGCACCAAGCTCGGATCCTATCTTCGCGCGGCGACCGAGAATCCCGCGCTGGTCCAGGCCTTCGGCATCAACGTGCCGCGCATGATCACGCTCACCTACGGCTTCGGCGTCGGGCTTGCCGCCTTCGCCGGCGTGCTCGCCGCGCCTATCTACCAGGTGAGCCCGCTGATGGGGTCCAACCTCATCATCATCGTCTTCGCCGTCGTGGTGATCGGCGGCATGGGCTCGATCATGGGCGCCATCGTCACCGGCTTCGGCCTCGGCATCATCGAAGGCCTGACCAAGGTGTTCTATCCGGAGGCCTCGTCGACCGTGATCTTCGTGATCATGGCGATCGTCCTGCTGATCAAGCCCGCCGGGCTTTTCGGACGCGTGCAATGATCGGCTTCCAGCACCGCGTCATGATCGGCCTCGGAGTGCTCGGGCTCGTCGCTCCCTTCGTCGTCTATCCGATCTTCCTGATGAAGGCGCTGTGCTTCGCGCTTTTCGCCGCCGCCTTCAATCTCCTGATCGGCTATGTCGGGCTGCTCTCCTTCGGGCATGCGATGTTCCTTGGCATGGCCAGTTACGCGACGGGCCACGCGGCCAAGGTCTGGGGCCTGCCGCCGGAGCTTGCGATCCTCTTCGGCGCCCTCGTCGCCGCGGCGCTCGGGCTCGTCGTCGGCGCCATCGCCATCCGCCGACAGGGCATCTACTTCGCCATGACGACGCTGGCGCTGGCGCAGATGGTCTATTTCTTCTGCCTGCAGGCGCCCTTCACCGGCGGCGAGGACGGTATCCAGGCGATCCCGCGCGGACGCCTCTTCGGCGTCTTCAACCTCGCCGACATGATGACGCTCTACTACGTCGTGCTGGCGATCGTCGCCGCCGGCTTCCTCCTGATCTACCGGACGATCCACTCGCCCTTCGGCCAGGTGCTGAAGGCGATCCGCGAGAACGAGCCGCGCGCGATCTCGCTCGGATACCGCGTCGACCAGTACAAGCTGCTCGCTTTCGTGCTGTCGGCGGGACTGGCCGGCCTTGCGGGCGCGACCAAGGCGATCGTCTTCCAGCTCGCCTCGCTCACCGACGTCACCTGGCAGATGTCGGGAGAGGTGGTTCTGATGACGCTGCTCGGCGGCCTCGGCACCGTCTTCGGCCCGATCGTCGGCGCCTTCATCGTCATCACACTCGAAACCTATCTCGCCCACATGGGCTCCTGGGTCCTGGTGATCCAGGGCGTGATCTTCGTGATCTGCGTGCTCACCTTCCGCCGCGGCGTGGTCGGCGAGCTCGCCCGGCTGATCCGCAAACCGCTCTGAACGCCGCTGGCCCGGCGGTTGCACAGTCTTTGGGCGGGGAGCCACGTATTTGGAGCGCGTGGCTGTCCGTGCTAATAACGTTGCCGGCCCGGAACGGGTATCGGCAGCCCATCGAGTGCGCAGGAATTCGAGTAATTCCTCGGAGCGGGGATCGGGGTCGGTATGTTGAAGGTTGCCTTTATCGATCTGACGCATAGTGACGTCGGGATTCCTGCATACAATTTCCCTTTGGGCGTCTCCTATATTGCCGCCACGGCTATCAAACATTTCGGCGCCAATATTGATTTTCGTCTACTGAAGTACCCAGCAGAACTTTCCGCTTACTTGGATGAGAACACGCCTCACATCGCCGCGTTCTCCAGCTACATGTGGAATGCGAAGCTCCAGGAGCTCTACGCCCGGGAGATCAAGAAGCACCACCCCGAGGTCGCGACCGTCTTTGGCGGGCCACATTTCCCGGTCAACGCCAAGGAGCAGGAACTTTGGCTCAGGGAGCGGCCGGAGATCGATTTCTTCGTCGATGGCGAAGGCGAGCAGCCCTTCATCGAGCTGGCCGAGGCCCTCGTCGCCGCGTCCCACGACATCGGAAAGGTGAAGGCCGAGCGGCATGATTTGCCCAGCCTCCGCTTCTTCGACCGCGGACGCTTCGTGCGGACCGACATGTCGGCGCGCCTGCTCGATCTGGACGAGTCGATCCCCTCGCCCTTCCTGACAGGGCTAATGGATCAGTTCTTCGACGGCAAGCTGACGCCGATGGTGCAGACCTCGCGGGGGTGCCCCTACTCCTGCACCTTCTGCCATGACGGCCTCGAGTACATGAGCAAGACGAAGCGCTTCAGCCAGAAGCGCATCGATGCCGAGCTCGAGTACATCTTCGAGCGGGTGAACGTCCCCAACATCACGCTGGCCGACCTCAACTGGGGCATGTTCCCCGGCGACATCGACACCGCCCGCACCTTTGCGCGCATGAAGGAGCAGAAGGGCTGGCCGCGCATCGTCAACACCGCGACCGCCAAGAACCAGAAGCAGCGCGTGATCGAGATGGCCTCGATCCTCAAGGAGAGCATGGTCGTCGGCGCCTCGATCCAATCGACCGATGCCGAGGTGCTCAAGCTGATCAAGCGCACCAACATCGCCTTCGACGCCATCGTCACCATGGCGAAGCAGTCGAAGACGAACAACTCGACCAGCTTCTCCGAGATCATTCTCTGCCTGCCCGGCGACTCCAAGCAGAAGCACATCAAGTCGATCTGCGACATGCTCGATGCCGGCATCCAGGACATCAACAATCACCAGTTCGTCCCGCTGCCCGGAACCGAGGCGGCGGATGCCGACGTCCGGAACGAGTGGCAGTACGTGACCAAGTACCGGGTCATGCCGCGCTGCTTCGGCGAGTACCGGATCTACGGCAAGACGCACACTGTCTTCGAGTACAACGAGATCTGCGTCGCCAACCGCACCATGCCCTTCGCCGACTACCAGGAGTGCCGCTGGTTCGACATGACCGTGTCGATCTTCAACAACGGCAGCATCCTCTCGGAGCTCTATCAGTTCGCGGCTCAGTTCGGCATCAAGCGCTCGGACCTCATCCTGGTCATCCACGAGCTCGCGACCCGGCCCGACAGCCCGCTGCGCAAGCTCTACGAGGACTACCGCGCCGACGAGGAACGGAACTTCTGGGACGACGAGGCATCGATCCTCGCCTTCCTGGCAACGCCCGAGGCGCTCGCAGGCTATCGCGCCGGCAAGTACGGCACGAACCAAGTCTACATGTACCGCACCCTCGGCATGGCGACGCATCTCGAGGATGTCGTCGACATCATGACCAAGGCCGTCGAAGACCGGCTCGCCGAGCAGATGCGGAGCAACCCGAAAGTCGGACAGTACATAAGCGAGCTACGCGAAGTGATGCTGGCGATCAAGTCAAGCCCGCTCGATATCGACCGCACCTTCACACTCGATCTGCACTTCGACTTCGCCACGCTCTGGCACAACGGCTTCGAGATGGATCCGCTCGCGCTGTGGCAGGCCGAGCCGCAGACCTTCTTGATCGGCCACGACGACCTGCAGCGCCGAAATCTGGAGCAGTACTTCAGTCAGTTCGGCAGATCGCTCGAAGGCTTGTCGCACCTGATCCACCGATCGACCGCCCAGGTCCTCCACCGCACCTTCCTCGAGGGTGGCGCGTCGGTGAAGCACGAGAAGACGCCGCAGGTCGCAGCCGAGTAGCGCCCGGCGCCGTTCAGGGCGCCTCGCAGCCCTTGAAGTTCTCCTCCTCCATGCGCCGCTCGAAGGCCGTCGCCGCCGCGTCGGCGTCCACGAGCCGCGCCCTCACCGACTCCCAGTCGGCGAAGCGGAGGATCACCACCCAGGTGCCATAGGGGTCTCGGTTGACCGCGTCCGGGCGGTCGAGCAGATCCTCGTTGCTCTCGACCACGTCGGCGGCAAAGGGCGTGCGCGCCGAGGCGACAAGCTTGCCTGACTCCACCACGGCGACCGCCTGTCCGGCCTCGATCGGTCTGCCGGACCGCTTCGGCGTGATCGCGATGACCTTGCGTGCCATGGCGACGGCCACCGCCGTGATGCCGACCGCAACCAGCCCGTCGTCGCGGCGCCGGTACCACAGCATGTTCTCGGTCTCGTAGAGCCGGTCGTCGGGGACCGCACAGCCGCGCGCGTTTGCCATTCTCAGTACGTCAGGACGCGCACATCGTCCTCCATCACCTGGCGCATCAGATTGGCCGAGCCGATCAGCCCGGCGCATTCCGGGATCAGGTCGGCTTCGGTCATGTCGAACAATTCGAGGTTGGCGGGGCAGCCGTAGAAGCGGGCGCCGGCATCGTGGGCCTGGCGCATCAGATCGTAGACCGTTACCGCACCACCCGGCTTCATGGTGAGCCCGGCGGCAACGCCTTTGCGAAGAAGCCGGCCCGCCGTCGCCATCAGGACCACCTGGACCTCGTAATCGAGGGCTGCCGCGGCAGCGGCCTGGTGAAAGGGCGCCCCGAGCTCCTCGCCATTGCGGGGATCGGTGTTGATCATCACGATGATGAGCTTCTTCGGCACAGGTCGATGATCGGGCGGAAGCCCGCGACAATCAATCAGGAGAAGCCGTGCGGCTCCGCGTCATCGACCAGGGCGAATGCTCCCCGATCGCCTCCCATGCCATTCCCTACGGGATCGCTGCGACGATGGCCCCCGCCTCCGAGCCGGTGCTGACGCTCTGCAATCCCTCCTCGCCCTACGTCTCGGTCGGGGCCAACCAGGACCTCTCCCGGGAGATCGACGAGGATTACTGCCGCACGCACGGCGTCGCCGTCCTGAGGCGCGAGGTCGGCGGCGGCGCCGTGCTCATCGACCGCAATCAGCTCTACTTCCACTTCATCTTCCCCCGCGCGTTGGTGCCGGAGCGGGCCGAGCGATTGTTCCCGCGCTTCATCGAGCCCGTGCTCCGAACCTATGCCGCGCTCGGCCTCGTCGCCGACTACCGGCCCCTGAACGACATCCAGGCAAGCGGCGGCCGCAAGCTGGGCGCAACCGCCGCGGCCGAGGTCGGCGCCGCGATCGTCGTCGCCGGCAGTTTTCTCCTCGATTTCGACCGCGAGACCATGGCGATGAGCCTCAGGGTGCCCGATTCCGCCTTTCGCGACCTGCTCCGCCGCAGCCTCGCCGACCACGTGACGACGATGCGCGAGCAGCTCGACGTGCTGCCCTCGCGCGAGCGACTCAAATCGCTGTTCCTCGCTCGCTCCGCGGCGATGCTGGGCGTGGATCCGGTCACGGACCAGCCGCAGCCGGCCGAAGCCGCGGCGATCGCGGAAGCGGCGGCACGCCACGCCGATCCCGCCTGGACGCATCGCCTCGGGCGCAAGCTCGTCGCCGGCGGTTTCAAGATCGCTGAGGGCGTCCACGTGACGGAGGGTGACCGGCGAACTCCGGGCGGGCTGATCAGCGCGCGGCTCCTGGAGAAGGATGGCCGGATCGAGACCCTGGAATTGACGGGCGACGTCACCTGCCTTCCCGCCGACGGCCTCGAACGGCTAGCGCGGCGCCTCGCCGGGTTGGAGCTGGATCCGGCGGCGACTTTCGCCTCCGACGTCTCGATCGCCGTCGGCGCCCTGGCGCTCGATCTGCCTGGGGTTTCGGCCTCGGATCTCGCCCACGCCGTCCTGTCCGCGCGCGCCCGATAGGATTCGCTGCCCTTCAGCTCGCTTGGCGCGCTCCGAGGGCAGCCGGTTCATTCGCGCACGTCCGGTCAGTATACATTGCAAATCAGTCGATTAGCTTAGTTGCTAAGAAAATTGCGCCGCGTCCTGTGATTGATCGCGAGAAGCATTCGACGGTAGAGTATTCCGCCACAAAAAATGCCGAGGCGCGGGCGGGGGCCCGACACCTTGGTCCGGAGGAGGAACACCCATGACATTAAGTCGGCGTGGATTCTTCCGCCTGACAGGGACCGGGCTGGCCGGTTCCTCGCTGGCGGCGCTGGGCTTCGGCTCGGGCGAGGCCGTCGCTGCCTCGGTCCGTCCGTTCAAGCTCGCCCGAGCCACCGAGACACGGAACACGTGTCCCTACTGCTCGGTGAGCTGCGGAGTCATCCTCTACACGCAGGGTGATCGCGCCAAGAACGCCAAGTCCGAGATCATCCATGTCGAAGGCGATCCGGATCATCCGGTGAACCGCGGCACGCTCTGCCCGAAGGGAGCATCCCTCCTCGACTTCATCAAGTCGCCGACCCGTGTGAAGTACCCGATGCACCGCACCGCGGGCTCGCGCGAGTGGAAGCGCGTCAGCTGGGAGTTCGCGCTCGACCGCATCTCAAAGCTGATGAAGGAAGACCGCGACAAGAATTTCGTCGCGAAGAATTCCGACGGCGTCACCGTCAACCGCTGGCCTACCGTGGGCTTCCTCGCGGCCTCGGCCACCTCGAACGAGACGGCCTTCATGACCTACAAGGTCGTGCGCTCGTCGGGGATGGTCGTCTTCGACAACCAAGCAAGAGTCTGACACGGACCCACGGTGGCCAGTCTGGCCCCTACGTTCGGTCGAGGCGCGATGACGAATGGCTGGAATGACATCAAGAACGCCGATGTCATCACCATCATGGGCGGCAACGCCGCCGAAGCGCATCCTTGCGGGTTCAAATGGGTTACCGAAGCAAAGGCCCATAACAAGGCCAAGCTGATCGTCGTCGATCCGCGCTTCACGCGCTCGGCGGCGGTCTCCGATCTCTACTGCCCGATCCGGCAGGGCTCGGACATCGCCTGGCTCGGCGGGCTGATCAACTACATCCTCGAGAACGACAAGACCCAGAAGCAGTACGTCGCGCTCTATACGAACGCGGCGTTCATCGTGAAGCCGGGCTACGGCTTCAAGGACGGGCTCTTCGTCGGCTATGACGAGCAGCGGCGCGACTACAACCGTGCCGAATGGGACTACGAGCTCGACGAGCAGGGAATGGCCAAGGTCGATCCGACCTTGCAGGACCCGCGCTGCGTCTACCAGCTCATGAAGCAGCACTACACCCGCTACACCGTCGACATGGTCTCCCGCATCACGGGATCGCCCAAGGACAAGATGGTGAAGGCGTGGGAGATGATCGCCTCCACCGGCACGCCCGAGCGCTCGCACACCTCGATGTATGCGCTCGGCTGGACGCAGCACGCCAAGGGCAGCCAGAACATCCGCGCGATGGCGATGGTCCAGCTGCTGCTCGGTAACATCGGCATCCCCGGCGGCGGCATGAACGCGCTGCGCGGGCATTCGAACATCCAGGGCCTCACCGATCTCGGGCTGATGAGCAACCTCATCCCGGGCTACCTGACTCTGGCGAACGACCGCGAGCCCGACTACGCGACCTACATGCGCTCGCGGCAGTTCAAGCCGATGCGCCCGAACCAGACCAGCTTCTGGCAGAACTACGGCAAATTCTTCGTCAGCTTCCAGAAGTCGATGTTCGGCGCAGCGGCGACCAAGGACAACGACTGGGCCTACGACTATCTGCCAAAGCTCGACGTCGTATACGACGTGCTGCGCGCCTTCGAGCTGATGCACCAGGGCAAGGTCAATGGCTACTTCTGCCAGGGCTTCAATCCGCTTCTCTCGTTCCCGAACAAGAAGAAGCTGACCGAGGCGCTGACCAAGCTGAAGTGGCTGGTGGTCATGGATCCCCTGAAGACGGAAACCGCCGCCTTCTGGGAGAACCACGGCGAGCACAACGATGTGGATCCGACCAAGATCCAGACCGAGGTGTTCATGCTGCCGACCTCGTGCTTCGCGGAAGAGGACGGTTCTCTCACCAACTCCTCGCGCTGGATCCAGTGGCACTGGAAGGCGGCGGAGCCGCCGGGCGAGGCCAAGACCGACATCGACATCATGGCGTCGCTCTACCGGCGCATGAGGGCCATGTACGCCAAGGACGGCGGGGCGTTCCCCGATCCGATCCTGAACCTGACCTGGCCCTACATCGATCCGGATAAACCGCTCGCCGAGGAGCTCGCCAAGGAGATCAACGGCAAGGTCCTCGAGGACGTGCCCGACGCGGCCGATCCGACCCGGATCGTGCTCCGCGCCGGACAGCAGATGCCCGCCTTCGCGCTTCTGCGCGACGACGGCAAGACCGCCGCGGGTTGCTGGATCTACACCGGCGTCTACACCGATGCCGGCAACATGATGGCGAGGCGCGACACGAACGATCCCGCCGATCGCGGCCTCTTCCCGAACTGGGCCTTCTCGTGGCCGGCCAATCGCCGGATCCTGTACAACCGCGCCTCCGCCGACAAGGACGGCAAGCCGTGGAGCCACAGGAAGCGGCTGATCGAGTGGAACGGCCGGGCCTGGGGCGGCTTCGACGTCCCGGACTTCGGCGTCGCGGTCAACCCGACCGCCGGCACCATGCCCTTCATCATGAATCCGGAGGGCGTGGCGAGGCTCTTCACCCGCGGCATGATGCGCGACGGGCCCTTCCCGGAGCACTACGAGCCGTTCGAGAGCCCGATCGCCAACCCGCTCGCGCCGAAGATCGTCGGCAATCCGGTCGCCCGCGTCTTCAAGGCCGACATGGAGGTGTTCGGCAAGGCCTCCGACTTCCCGCTGGCGGCCACCACCTACCGGCTGACCGAGCACTTCCACTTCTGGTCAAAGCACGTGCCGGTCAACGCCGTGCTGCAGCCGGAGCTGTTCGTCGAGATCTCCGAGGAGCTCGCCAAGGAGAAGAACATCTCCAAGGGTGACTGGGTCCGCGTGCGATCCAACCGCGGCGCCATCAAGGCGAAGGCGGTGGTGACCAAGCGGATCAAGCCGCTGGTGTGCGACGGCAAGCCCGTCCACATCGTCGGCATCCCGCTCCACTGGGGCTTCGTCGGGGCCACCAAGAAAGGATTCGGCGCCAATACGCTTACTCCCTATGTCGGCGACGCCAATATCGAGACGCCTGAGTACAAGGCGTTCCTCGTCGATATTGAGCGCATCTCGCCGCCGGTCGCGTAAGGGGAGGAAGCCATGGCAACGCTGCAATCGCTCGACATCAAGCGGCGCTCGGCAACCACCGAGACGCCGCCTTCAGTGCGTTCCTCGATCGAGGTCGCCAAGCTCATCGACGTCTCCAAGTGCATCGGCTGCAAGGCCTGCCAGGCGGCGTGCTACGAGTGGAACGACCTGCACGAGGAGGTCGGGATCAATATCGGGCTCTACGAGAACCCGCATGACCTGACCGACAAGACCTGGACGCTGATGAGGTTCACCGAGTTCGACAACAAGGGGAACCTCGAGTGGCTGATCCGCAAGGACGGCTGCATGCATTGCGACGATCCGGGCTGCCTCAAGGCCTGCCCGGCCCCGGGCGCGATCGTCCAGTACCAGAACGGTATCGTCGACTTCATCTCGGAGAACTGCATCGGCTGCGGGTACTGCGTGAAGGGCTGTCCCTTCAACATCCCGCGCATCTCCAAGGCCGACAACAAGGCCTACAAGTGCACGCTGTGCTCGGATCGCGTCTCGGTCGGCCAGGCTCCCGCCTGCGCCAAGGCGTGCCCGACCCAGGCGATCTACTTCGGCACCAAGGAGGAGATGAAGGTCCACGCCGATGGCCGCATCGCCGACCTGAAGGAGCGCGGCTACCAGAACGCCGGGCTCTACGACCCGCCGGGCGTCGGCGGCACGCATGTCATGTACGTGCTGCACCACAACGACCAGCCGCAGCTCTATTCCGACCTGCCCAAGGATCCCAAGATCAGCCCGCTGGTGCAGTTCTGGAAGGGCGGCTTCAAGGACGTGGCGCTATTCGGCTTCGGCCTGACCGCGCTTCTCGGCTTCTTCCATTATGTGACCAAGGGGCCGAACGAGGTCGAGCGCAAGGATGAGGAGGCGGCCAAGCGCCTCTCCGGGGATCGGCCATGAGCGAAGACGAGGACAAGAACATCCTCGCCCGCTACACGGGCGGCGCGCGCGTCAACCACTGGGCCAACGCGATCATCCTGATCCTGCTGGCGATCAGCGGGCTCGCGCTCTTCCATCCGGGCCTGTTCTTCCTGACCGGGCTGTTCGGCGGCGGGCCCGAGACGCGCGCGGTGCATCCCTGGCTCGGCGTCGCCGTGCTCATCACCTTCGGTGGCCTGTTCGTCCGCTTCGTCCGCTACAATTTCTGGGAGCGCGAAGACACCAAGTGGATGCAGCGCGTCGGCGATGTGGTGAACAACAAGGAGGAGAATCTGCCGGAGGTCGGCCGCTACAATGCCGGCCAGAAGCTCGTCTTCTGGGGCATGTCGCTGTCGATCATCGTGCTGTTCCTCTCCGGCATCGTGCTGTGGGACACCTACTTCGCCCAGTACACGACGATCGACCAGAAGCGGCTCGCAGCCGTCGCGCACGCGCTGGCGGCCTCCGGCATGATCGTCATCGTCATCATCCACATCTATGCGGCGATCTGGGTGCGCGGTACGGTGCGGGCCATGACACGCGGTTCCGTCACCGGCGGATGGGCTTGGCGCCATCACCGGAAATGGCTGAAGGAAGAGGTCGCCAAGCTGACCAATGACGACTAAAGCCCCGATCGCCGATCCCGTCGATATCGGAAAGGCCGCTTCGGCGGCCTTTCTCCGTTTGCCGGACATCACGACGCTGTTTCGCCGCCGCGCGGCGCGTTTCGCAGCGCTCGCCGGCGGCCATCCGATGGAGGATTTCCTCCGCTTCATGAGCCGCCTCGCGGAAGCGCAAGCGGAGTCGCTGCGCGCGCTGAAGCCCGGCGGCCTTCCGGACGTCGAGGAGATCGAGGCCGCCAAGAGGGACGCAATGCCGCCGTTCGCCGGCGATGGGCTTCTCGATGGCACCCATTGGCGGGACGTGCTGCAGGCGATCCTGAAGTCCGTCGCCGCCGGCGAGATACCCGAGCAGACACGACAGGTGATTGCCGATCTCGGCGCGGAGCCGGCGGCGGTCCTCGACGGTCGCGCTCGCGCCGTCCTATCCGACGATGTGCCGGAGACATCCCGCGGCGCCGCCGTGTTCATCGCCGCCGCCCTGCAGGTGCGCTGGGCGGCTGCCGCCAGCATGCTGACGGCCGACGGGTTCCAGGCCTTCGACGAAGGCAAGCGCTGCCCCGTCTGCGCCCAGGCGCCGTTGGTGAGCATGATGGGGCCGGCGAGCGAGGGCCAATCCACCCGCTATCTGCACTGCCGCCTCTGCGCCTCATCCTGGAACTATGTCCGCATCAAATGCGCCGCGTGCGGCTCGACGGAGGGCATCGCCTATCACGGGATCGAGGACACGCAGCAGCCGGTCCGCGGCGAGACTTGCGACACCTGCCATGGATACGTGAAGATCCTCTCGACGGAGAAGGAACTGGGCCTCGACCCAATGGCCGACGACATCGCTACCACCGGTCTCGACCTGATGCTCGCCGAGGGCGGCTGGGAACGCGCCTCCGCCAATCCGTTCCTGCTGGCGACCTAGGGAAAGAGCCCGATGCGTGCCGCGGAGCGGTCGGCGGGTGGTGCAGACGGGACAGACGCGCGCGCGCGCCTTCCCTCTATCGATCGTCTGCTGTCGCAGCCCGACGCCCAAGCGCTGATCGCAGCCCATGGCCGACCTCTGACGCTGGAAGCCTTGCGGGCGGCGCTGGATGCGCTCAGGGAGAAGCCGCCGAGGGACGGCGCCGATCCCGCAGCGCTCGCCTTGGCCGGTGCCGCCGCGCGCCTCGCCCGTCTTGCCCAGCCCTCGCAACGCCGGGTCTTCAACCTGACCGGGACGGTGCTCCACACCAATCTCGGCCGCGCGCTCCTGCCCGAGGAAGCAGTCGAGGCGGTGGCTGCTGCCATGCGCGAGCCCTCCAACCTCGAATTCGAGATCGCCAGCGGCAAGCGCGGCGAGCGCGACAGCCATGTCGCCTCCTGGCTTATCCGCTACTCCGGCGCCGAGGCGGCGACCGTGGTCAACAACAACGCTGCCGCCGTCCTCCTCGTGCTCAACACCCTGGCCAAGGGCAAGGAGGCCGTGGTCTCGCGCGGCGAGCTGGTCGAGATCGGCGGTGCCTTCCGCATCCCTGATGTGATGGCGCGCGCCGGCGCGAAGCTGGTCGAGATCGGCACCACCAACCGCACGCATCTGCGCGACTACGAGCAGGCGATCGGCGAGAAAACCGCGCTGCTGATGAAGGTGCACACCAGCAACTACCGCATCGACGGCTTCACGACCTCCGTTCCGGCGCGCGAGATCGCGCCCGTCGCCAAGGCCAAGGGCCTGCCGCTGGTGGAAGACCTCGGCAGCGGCACGCTGGTGGACCTGAAGCCCTATGGCTTGCCGCACGAGCCGACGGTGGCGGAGTCGATCGCCGCCGGCGCCGATCTCGTCACCTTCTCCGGCGACAAGCTTCTGGGAGGGCCGCAGGCAGGGATGATCGTCGGCCGTCGCGACCTGATCGCGCAGATCAACAAGAACCCGCTGAAGCGCGCGCTCCGCCTCGACAAGATCCGGCTCGCCGCACTCGAAGCCGTGCTTCGCCTCTACGCCGATCCCGAGAAGCTGCGCCGCCGCCTGCCGACGATCCGTCACCTCGCCCGCCCCAAGGCCGAGATCGAGGCGCTTGCCAGGCGCCTGGCGCCGGTCGTCGCGCAGGCTCTGTCCGCCCATGCGACGGTCTCGGTCGCGGAGTGCGCCAGCCAGATCGGCTCGGGCGCGCTCCCCGTAGAGAATCTGCCGAGTGCCGGACTCAAGCTGGAGCCGACAGGCGGCAGCGCCGACAGGCTGGCCAAGCGGCTGCGCGAGCTGCCGATCCCGATCATCGGACGCATCGCCGACGGTGCCGTGATCCTCGATCTCCGCTGCCTGGAAGACGAGGCGGCGTTCGTCGCCCAGCTATGATCGTCGGCACAGCCGGCCATATCGACCACGGAAAGACGGCGCTGGTGAAGGCGCTGACCGGCATCGACGCCGATCGGCTGGACGAGGAGAAGCGCCGCGGCATCACCATCGATCTGGGGTTCGCCTACCAGCCGATCGAGGGCGGCGAGATCCTGGGCTTCATCGACGTGCCGGGGCATGAGCGCTTCGTCCACACCATGCTTGCCGGCGTCTCCGGCATCGACGTGGTGATGCTGGTCGTCGCCGCCGATGACGGCGTCATGCCGCAGACGCGCGAGCATCTGCAGATCATCGACCTTCTGGGACTAACGCGCGGCGTCGTGGCGCTTACCAAGCGCGACCTCGTAGACGCAGATCGCCTCGCCGATGTCACGGCCGACATCAAGCGCCTGATCGCCGGAACCTCGATCGCCGGTGCCGAGATCCTGCCGGTCTCCTCCGTGACGGGCGACGGCGTTCCAGACCTCGCGCTCTGGCTCCAGCTCGCCGCCGCCGAGCCGCGCCGCGCCGCGAGGGGCCGCTTCCGGCTCGCTGTCGACCGCTCCTTTACCATCGCCGGCGCCGGCACGGTGATCACCGGCACGGTCTTCTCCGGCAGCGTGCGTGCCGGCGACTCCGTGCTGGTCTCGCCCTCGGGTCTCGAGGCCCGCATCCGCGGCCTTCGCGCGCAGAACCGCGAGGCCGAAGCCGGTCGCGCGGGAGAGCGTGTCGCGCTCAACCTCGCCGGCCAGCGCATCGACAAGGAAGCGATCCAGCGCGGCGACTGGATCCTCGATCCGGCGGCGCACAAGCCGACCGACCGGATCGACGTTCACCTGAAGCTGCTGAAGAGCGAGGCGAAGCCGATCCGTCATTGGCTTCCGGCGCATGTGCATCTGGCCTCGGCGCATATCAACGGCCGAGTCGCGCTGATCGAAGGCGACACCCTCGCGCCGGGCGAGGAGGCGCTGGCGCAACTCGTGCTCGACCGGCCGATCGGTGCGCTCTCGGGCGACCGATTCGTGCTGCGCGACCAGTCGGCCCAGCGCACGCTCGGCGGCGGCTACATTCTCGATCCTTTCCCGCCGACGAGAGGGCGCCGCACGCCCGAGCGCCGCGCCTGGCTCGCCGCGGAGCGGACGGCCGATCCGGCGAAGGCACTGTCGGATCTTCTCGCGCTCGATCCCGGCATCGTCGATCTCGATGCCTTCCGGCGCCGGCGCAACCTGTCGGCCGATGAGGCAGCGGCCGTCGAAGGCGCTGCGCCGATGGTTGCAGCGGGTGCCTGGGGGTTCGCCGCGCAGCGCTGGACCGGCCTCCGCCAGCAGACGCTGGATGCGCTCAAGATCTTCCACGAGAAAAATCCCGAGCTCCCCGGCCTCCAGGTCGAGAAGCTGCGCCAGGCGCTGCCGGTCCGCCTTGCCGTCCCTGCCTTCGCCGCCGTCGCCGAGGCATTGGTGCGCGCCAAGGCAGTCGTCCTCGACGGCGTCTGGTACAGGTTGCCGGGCCACTCCGTGCGGCTCCAGCCCGAGGACGAGCGCCTCTGGGCTCGCATCCGCCCCATGCTGGGCGGCCAGAACCGCTTCCGCCCGCCCCGCGTACGCGACATCGGCCAGGAGATCGGCATGGCCGAGGTCAAGATCCGCACCTTGATGAAGCGGCTTTCTCGCATGGGTCAGGTGGTCGAGGTGGCGCATGACCACTTCTTCCGCACGCCCGTGGTCGCCGAGATGGTGAGGATCGCCGACCAGCTCGCCAAAACCGGCGCCGACGGCGCTTTCAGCGCCGCCGCCTTCCGCGACAAGGTCGATAGCGGCCGCAAGGTCGCGATCCAGGTGCTGGAGTTCTTCGACCGCCACGGCATCACCGTCCGGCGCGGCGATCTGAGGAAGATCCGCGCCGACCGGCTCAACCTGTTCGGCAAGCCGGAGACGCCCTAAGATGAGCCTGGAAGAGAATCGTCCCCGGTGGGGCGGCTGGACTTCAAATCCAGTAAGGGTCGCAAGACGGCTCTTCGTGGGTTCGACTCCCACTCTCTTCCGCCAATCCTCTTCCGATAACATCCAGAGACATCCTGAAACGCCCGTAAAATCGGCCGTTTTTCGGAAGATATCGTCCGGTGAGGTATGGGACGCGCCGCTGGAAGTTACCCCCAAATGGGGGTAACTATGGGGGTAACAAGTTTGACCGTCTCGGAGTTACCCCCACATGCTGACCGATACGCTGATCCGTAAGGCGAAGCCCGCCGCGAAGGCTACGAAGCTCGCAGACGAGCGCGGGCTTTATCTCCTGCTCACGCCGTCAGGCGGCAAGTGGTGGCGCCTCAAGTATCGCTTTGGAGGCAAAGAGAAGCTCCTGTCGCTGGGCACCTACCCGGATGTATCGCTGAGGAAGGCTCGGGATGCGAGAGACGAGGCACGACGGCAATTGGTGGACGGTACCGATCCCTCTGCCGCGCGCCAGGAGGAGAAGCGGGAGAGTGCCGAAGCAGCGGCCAACGACTTCGAGGCGGTGGCGAGGGAGTGGCTCGACAACGTGAAACCCCGCTGGGCGGCCGTCTATCACGACGACACCCTGAAGCGCTTCGAGGCGCACATCTTTCCCGGCATCGGCCGTAAGCCGATCGCAGACGTAACCGCGCCCGAACTCCTGGGCCTTCTGCGCAAGGTGGAGGCGCGGGGCACGGTCGAGACGGCGCATAAGGTGGGGCGTGCCTGCGGACAGGTCTTCCGCTACGGCATTGCGTCCGGCCGATGCGAGCGGAATCCAGCGGCCGATCTTAGGGGAGCGCTGAAGGCTCGCCCCAAGCCGAA
>Ga0194132_10004744_pt1 | contig 22850 bp, 17 predicted proteins | sample TA2KigOf80mmetaG_FD_148612 | JGI IMG/M metagenome (GOLD analysis project Ga0194132, IMG submission 148612) | Freshwater microbial communities from Lake Tanganyika, Tanzania - TA2015054 Kigoma Offshore 80m | ecosystem: Environmental > Aquatic > Freshwater > Lake | place: Tanzania: Lake... | reverse complement strand
TTCCGCTATTTTGATCCCGCCAGACACCGCGCGGGCATCCCCGAAGATGTCGCCGCGCTGGTGGAACGGATGACCCACGACGAAGCCACACTCACCCTGATCAACACGAACCAGATCTCGCCCAGGACGGTTGTCGTGCAGGGTGGAGCATATGGGGAACATCACATTGTCAGTATAGCAGGTCCGCACGGTGTGACGGCAATAAACGAGGCTTATTTCACCCTTCATCTCAGACCGGGTTGCGGGAGCACGTTGACAATTAAAATGAATCGCTATGCAAACCGTCCCACGCTTACGTTCCCCTGGGACAGGTAATAGCGATTTCAAGAGTAAATGAACAGCGGATCTTTTGAAACTTCTATCCCCAAGACGCAACCGTCTTGAAGAAAGGACACCGCCTGTGCCTAACCCGGCCGGTCCGGTTCTCGAGACTACCCCGAAGACGCACGTTCTCTTCCTGGACCTGCTCGAGATTCAGGAACTCGGAGGGGTCGTCCAGACCGTGACCGAAGCCGAAAAGCATCCCTTGAATCCCGTGCTCCCGCTCGGCGACCTTCACGAGTGGGACTCCGTGCAGGCCAGCCCGTGGCAGTCGAGATCCGTCATCTACGACGAGGAAGCGCGTGTCTTCAAGTGCTGGTATGCGGGCACGGGTCTGTTCAAGGATCCCACACACCAGCCGAGGTGGATCGGCGGCTACGCGACGAGCCCGGATGGGATCCACTGGAAAAAGCCGAACCTCGGGCTCTGCGAGTACAACGGCAACAAGGCGAACAACATCTGCTTCCCAGATTGGTTCGGGCCAGTGATAAAGGACAACTCCGAGCCAGACCCCGAGAAGCGCTACAAGATGATCATCCAGAACATGAAGCGCGCGCCCGGTTCTCCGGAGTTCCAGATCGGCTACTCGGCCGACGGGATCCACTGGAGCAAGGGGCAGGCCCTGGATGTTGCAGGGCTGGGACACCCGGTAGCCTTCATCAAAGACGAATCGGCGCTCGACCCGAATCGCCGGTATCTCTTGTTCGGCCAGGTCAGCGACAGCCGCGCCAATCGGAAGCCGGGGCTGGACAAGTCGCGGTCGTCCTACCCGGACGTGAGAGCCAAGTGCCTGGCGTATGGCCCGGACGAGACCCACTGGACCTTCAGCGAGGCAAACCCGGTGCTCACCCCGTTCGGCTCGTCCGAGCATGAAAACCACTTCCTGCAGATCATCCCCTATAGTGGTTTCTACATCCTTCTCTATGAATACGGCTGGTTCGTGCCGGATGGGTACGGGCTGTGCGGGACCTATGGTGCGGATATCCGGCTTGCCGTAAGTCGGGACGGCGAGCACTACCAGCGCGTGCAGTCCCATCAGAAGGTCATCCGAAGGGGCCGGTACGGCGAGTGGGACGACGGGTTCCTGGTCATCTCCGACAAAGCGGTCATCAAGGACGATACCCTCTACCTCTTCTACTGTGGCCAGGGACACGAGTGGACCTCATGGCCATCCGGCGACAACCTGCCCCGGCGTGGAGAGATACTGGGCAACTCCGGTTGCATTCGGCTGTCGCGTATGGGCCTTGCCACGCTGCCCCTCGATCGGTTCACCTGCCTTGAGACGAAGGATAGCGAGACGCCCGGGTACATGGTCACCCGCCCGATTCGGGTCGTCGATCCCGCTCGCGCCCGCCTCACCGTGAATGTGGGGAGCACGATCCCCCGGCGCAACTGGATCGCCGTGGAAGTGCTGGACGCGGAATCACAGGTGCCGATCGCCGGCTTCCAAGCGGCGGAGTGCTGTCCCGTGGACGAGGATGGATTGCGTATCGCGGTGCGGTGGGGCGGGCGGGACAGCTTTGTCGGCATCGAGGCGCGGCACATCGCGCTGCGCTTTTGGTTTTACGGGGGAGTCAGGTTATACTCATTTGCCTTTTGAGGCTCTCCATCCTTTGGGGGGAAGGGCACCAACGCCCGCCTTGACATTCAGTCGGAGGTGGGAGGAAAGGGAATAGAACACAAACACCGGCTAAGTCACTGCCAACGACGGCGTGCGGCTCTACTATGAGGACTCGGGCGTCTTTGTGGATACGATAGAAGAGGACGATAGCGGCTGGACGCTGACCGCGCACGGCTGTGGCGAGGCATGGGTATGGGTCCGGCTCTCGGGCATCAAGACCGGACCAGGGAAGAGGCGCCCATTCGTATCGGTTCCCGCAGCGTGTGCACGGTGACGTTGGGCAAATAAACGAAAAGGCAAATGATCAAATGGAATCTAATATAGAAAAAACGCCTGTATACAAGAATCCCGTCTGTTCTATCGAGGAACGGGTGGAAGATCTCCTGAGCCGTATGACGGTGGAGGAGAAGATCGGACAGCTCCGGGATGAACTGCCGGACTACAAGCTGTGGGAAAAACAGGATAACGACGTCGACCTGTCGCCGGGGCTGAAGAAGATACTCACCGACGTTGCCATAGGACAGCTGGGCATATTCCTGCGGGCGGATCCCTTCTCCCGCTATACCGCCGAAACCGCCCTGACAGCGAGGCAGGCGGCAGAGTTGTCGAACAAGGTGCAAAAGCACGTCATCGAACATACCCGCCCCGGTATCCCCGTCCTGATCACCAACGACAACAACCACTGCCACCTCGGCCTGGACAGCACCATCCTGCCGTCCGTGTTCAGTATGGGATGCACCTGGAACCGGGATCTGCAGAAAGCCGCCGGGCGTGTCATCGCGGTGGAGTCCAGAAGCCGGGGGGAGACGGTCGCCTATGCCCCTGATCTGGACGTGATCCGTGATCCCCGAATCGGGCGCAGCGATCAGAACTACGGCGAAGATCCCTACCTGGTGGGGCAACTGGGCGCCGCCATGGTGCGCGGCCTGTATGGCGCCTCACTCGACAGCGACAGCTCTATGATTGCCATGCTGCGCGCCTATCCGGGGGTGGGCGATACGGACGGCGGGCACGACTTCGGCGAAACGAGCCGCGGCATGATCGAGATGCAGGAAAACATCCTCCGACCCTGGGGGGACGCCGTACGGGCTGGCGCCGAGGGTGTCATGGTTGAGCGATCTATTTACGACGGCATCCCGGCGCCGTGCCATAAATACCTGATGACGGACCTGCTGCGGGACGAATGGGGTTTCAAGGGCATCACCATGGGGGACGCCTGGGATGTGTTGTACCTGATCCGTTGCCGCATGGCGGGCAGTGTCCGGGAGGCTGCGGCGCTGGCCCTCAAAGCCGGCCTGGACATGAGCAGTCCGGACGCGGTCTATGAGGAAAAGGTGCTCGGCAAACCGGAACGGGCGGCCTATGCGCAACTTGCCGAAGCGATGGAGGAAGGGCTCGTGTCCATGGAAGACATCGACCGTTCCGTCCGGCGTGTGCTGCGCCTGAAGTTCCTGCTGGGCCTGTTCGAAAATCCGTACGTGGATCCCGACCGGGCGGAAGCGGTCGCGCGGCGCCCGGAACATCTTCACCTGGCGCTGGAAGCCGCCCGCCAGAGCATGGTCCTTCTGAAAAATGACGATAACCTTCTGCCGCTGGGGAAGACGATGGGCGCCGTGGCGGTCGTCGGTCCGAACAGCGACGACGAATGGACCCAGCTCGGTGATTACGCGCCGGCCCATCGTCCGGAAGAGGTGGTGACGGTCCTGGCCGGTGTCCGGGCTATCGTATCGAAGGCCACAGCCGTTCATTACGCGCAGGGATGCGCTGTCCGGGATTCGTCCATGGAGGGTTTTGAAGCGGCGCTTGAAGCAGCCCGGAGATCTGACGTGATCATCGCCGTGGTCGGCGGCAGCAGCAAGGGAGAATGTGTGGAAAAGGCCGGCGCCCTCACCAGCCGGAGGACGGCGAATTCCGATTGCGGCGAGAATACGGATCGCGCCACGCTCGATCTCCTGGGCGTTCAGGAAGACCTGTTGAAAGCCCTCAAGGAAACCGGCAAGCCGCTCGTCGTGGTGCTGATCCACGGCCGGGCCATGAGCATAAAATGGATCGCCGAACACGCCGACGCGATCCTGGATGCCGGCTATCCCGGCGAAGCGGGCGGGACCGCGGTGGCCGAGACGCTTTTCGGCGACTACAATCCCGGCGGTCGCGTGACCGTATCCGTACCCAAACACGTCGGCCAGTTGCCGGTCTACTACTACCACAAGTACTCTTCACGCCCTTCCTACGTGGAGATGGACGCCAAACCGCTGTATCCGTTCGGCTACGGTCTGAGCTACACCACGTTCGCCTATGAAAACCTGACCGTCTCTCCGGAGCGGATCGGGGCGGATGAAACGGCCAGGGTCTCGGTGGAGGTGACGAATACGGGCGCTGTGGCCGGCGATGAGGTGGTGCAGCTGTACATCCGGGATGAAATCTGTTCGGTGATGCGCCCCTGGAAGCAGCTCAAGGGTTTCGATCGAGTGCATCTGGCGCCGGGCGAGACAAAGTCAGTAACGTTCGAGGTGGGATGGGAGGCGCTCTGTTTCTACGGCATGGACGACCGGTGGACCGTGGAACCCGGTGTATTTACGCTGATGATCGGCAGACATGCTTATGAGGATGAATTACGGACGACACTGAAGGTGACATAGGAATGTCTTCCATTATCGAAACGCTATCCCATAAAACCCGACATACTCATAGCAGATTTCGAAGGTCCTGATTACGGCGGTTGGACCGCAACCGGCGGGGCATTCGGCGATCGCCCCTGGCGACGGACGGACGATAAACCGTTCCATTACGGCGAAAATCGTTATATCCTCGGCCAGAAAGGTATGAGGAATCGTTCCGCTGGCCCGAATACCCCTGTCTCGTAATAGCCAGCATTAACGGCAAACCATCCGGGTACATCATGTCCGGTTCGTCCATCGTCGATGTGGACAACGAAGCCGGCCTGCAAGAAGGCGAGCACCGATGTGGAACTGCATCCCGGAGGAAATCCTCTATCGGGTATGTCCGGGCGGAGCTTTTCCGCGTCCGACCGATTCCACTAGCGGTTAACAAGTGGACCAACAGCCCGGCATGGAACTTGGCCATCGACGAGCCGATCCCGGGCTATGCGCTTGAGGACTGCCTGGGCGTTTCGGGCGACACGACCGACGGGGTCATGCGTTGGAAAGGCGGCGCCGGCATCAGGCCCCTGTCCGGAGAGATGATCGTCGTGCGTTTTGAACTCAGCAACGCGGCCCTTTACGCATTCTGGCTGGACGCGCCCACTATCACCCGATAGAACGGCCGAGACACATGTACATACGCACCATATCACAGGCGCCTGAGCGGAGCACTGCCGCCCGGCAACCCTTACGGCGCGGATCGCCCCATGGAGCAGAGACCGATACGAGAGATACACAACAATAGCTAGAGAAACTATGAAAAACTATCTGGAAGCATGCAGCGTGCCGACGACGCGCATCGGCGAAGTGGAGATACCGCGGTTGATCATGGGGATTCATCCGTATGACGGCTGTTCCTATCAGAACCGCGAACGCGATGCAGCAAATTTCCGGGCGTTCAACCCGGTGTCTGCGGTGTCAGAAGTGCTGCAGTACGCGGTACGCGAGGCGGGGATTACCGCGGTCCAGGTTGACCACATGTTACCCGCACTGGACCGGCTCCATCTGCAGGCGATCTGGGAAACCGAGCAGATCACCGACACCCGGATCGGTCTACTGGCTTACATCCTGATTCCCGTAACTCTGGACGGCGAGATGGTCGCTTACTCACAGCGTGCGCACGCCACTTTTTACGCCAAATACGAATGGATGGGCGGACAGGCGTTTCGGGACCACATCGGGAAAGACGAAATTATACGCTATGTTTTGGGTGGAGCGTTTGACGGGATGGTTACACCCGAGACCGTGCCTTCCTATACGCCTGACGAAGCCGCCCGCATGCAGATCGATTACGCGGCTCTGGAGCGCCACATCGGGTTTTTCGAAGGGTGCGAGATCCTTGTCGCTGACCCCGGCGCCGAGATTGATCTGTTGGCCATGTTGGGACGGTTCGATCTGATACGCGAATATCTCGACTTTCTTCGACGCCGTTTCAAAACGGTCATAACGAGTGTGCATCATGCGGGGGTTACCAATCCCCTGCTCGAAAGGGAGGGTATAGCGGTCGACGGTTACCTTACGACCGTCAATCAACCGGGCACGTTTATGTTCCCGACGCCCGAGCTTGCGCTCGACGCCATACGGAATGCCGGCAAGCCGATCATTGCGATCAAGCCGATGGCGGGAGGACGGTACCTGAGGCACAAAGCCTTTGAGTATGTGTTCAACGATGTCGGGGCGAAGGCAAGCCTGTTCGGGATGGGCACGCTCGACCAGGTGAGGGAGACCACGGCCGCAGCCAGGGAAGTGCTGGCTGCCAGCTGACACCTTGCCGGACGAATCCGGCCTGGCGTCGAACGGCTGCGAAAGGCGCTCTCTGCGTTACGCTGTATCGCCCTATCCTTCTGACAGGCTTCGCCTGGTTCTGAAGGCTGCTTCGCGCGCCTTGATATCGGCATGAGAAACAGGCGAATGCCTGTCGCTCGTTCTTGGGCTGACGGAGCAACTTTTAAAACAGCCTCTGCGACGCCGGAAATTATCGAAAGGGCGAGCTACGCCCATATCAGGTATCGTTAGGCAAAAAGTTCAGTGAAGCCGGAGTACCTGACTCAAAAAAGAGTTGCCATGAAAATCATTGCAGTTGAAACCATTGCCTTAGTTGACCCGGGAAAGGCCGACGAAACCCTGGTGCGGGTGCATACAGACGAAGGGATTACCGGTATCGGGCAAGCCGAATCACCGTCGCTGGTTATTGACGCTGTTATCCGTGCGGACGGCGGTTTACGGCAAATTCTCCATGGTGAGGACCCGCTGCAAGTGGAACGTCTCTGGCAGAAGATGTATGCCCGCACCGGGCTGTTCGGTCGGCGTGGCGTCACCATCGCTGCCATCGGCGCCATCGAAACCGCGCTCTGGGATATAGCAGGCAAGGCGCTCGGAAAGCCCGTGAGCGAGCTCATTTGGCATGCCTGCTGCACCGTCCGCGAAGACGCGGAAATTAAGGACAAGGTGATGCCCTATGCTACCGTATATGCGCCTGGCAAAAACGTGGAGGAGATTGTTGAGCGGTTTACACTGGCCAGATCCCGTGGCTTCCGCGCCATGAAACTGGAAGAATGGCCCGGTGGTTTCGGCCATGTCAGCATCCGGCGAGACATTGAAATCGTGCAGACCGTGCGCGAAACCATCGGCGAGGACAGGGACGTTTTGATTGATGTCCAGAACTGCTGGTATGAAGTGGGGCAGGCCATAGCCTCCATCCGTGCCATTGAGCCCTACCATCCCTTTTTCATAGAGGCGCCGCTGCCGGCAGACAATCTCGCAGGTTATGCCCGGCTCGCCGACACGGTGGAAACACGGATTGCGGTCGGCGATTGGGGATTTACCACCCGTTTCGAGTTCGAAGAGATTATGGAAAAAGGCCGGGTGGATGTCGTGCAACCGAGTTCCGTCCGATCAGGCGGCATACGCGAAATCACCCGCATCGCTGAAGCCGCCTATCGTCGCGGTCTGATCTGCGTGCCCCACGCCTGGTGCCATATGGTGGGTGTGGCCGCGGAGATTCATCTCGCTGCGGTGCTGCCGAACATGCCCTATTTCGAGATGCCGATGGCATTTCCTGACTCACCCATCATTTCCGAACTGCTCGTGCCGCAGATTCAGGTCGATCAGAATGGGTTTGTCGAGGTCCCCGAACGGCCGGGCCTCGGCTTTGAATTGAATAACGACGTTATCGAGAAATTCAGGGTTGCACCCCATTGAACAGTACACCGAGCGCATGGCTTGCGGTAAAGCAGCAAGCTTCTTCGAAAGCCCCGCAGCTTGCTGCGGGGAGTCTTCAAAAATCCCGAAGCCATGCCTGCGGGCGAAAAATACCGGTGCGAAGACGGGACCTGGCCGGCTCGTATCTATCTTGAGGGGATTCGGCTGTAGTAAGCTGTAATCCGAATCGTGGTGCGAATTCGTTAGGGCAACTGCACTCAAGGATCAGGGTCGGGATTGACCGATCTGGCCGAATTTTCAACGCGCGGATCGGAAAAAGGCGAAATCTCCTTGATTTTTCTCATAGGGACTACTTATTCGTGGCATCGTCACATCCTCAGGTATCATAAACAGGTTACAAGAAACCACAGCGACTGGTGCGGCAATCTGTTCAAGGACGACCAGCGCTGGACCTACGGCACGCCGCCCGCGGGCAACGCCAACTACGCCTGGGTGCAACACTTCGTTCATCGGCGTCCTGGCAGTCGTATGTCCCGCGGCCGGGTCACGCCCGGACTGGGAGTCGCCTGAGTATGGATCAAGCACCCACAACAAGATCGTCTCGTTCATCTGGGGCATCGCGGACGACGTCCTTCGCGACCTCTTCAAGCGCGGGAAGTACCCCGATGTCATCCTGCCGATGTGTGTCATCCGGCGCATGGATGCTGTGTTGGAGCCCAGGAAGCAGGCCGTGCTCGACACGAAGAAGATGCTCGACGAGGCGCGCATCACCGAGCAGCGCGCCGCCCTGTGCGACGCCGCGGGCCAGGCGTTGTACAACCCCTCGAAGTTCACGCTGCGCACGCTGGCGGAGATCAACGCGGACATCCTCAGCGGCGAACGCGACTACGACGCTGCTGTTCTGGCATCTGGGACGGCGACTCCTTGCTGAGAGTCTGCAGGATGAGCGGGCGCCGTACGGAAAGCGAATTCTCGCGACAGTGTCACGAGAATTGACCGTCGAGTTCGGGCAGTCATTAAAGCCTCCGCTTAAAATTGACAATGGAAAAATCCCATGAAAATTACCCGGATTAAAACCTTACGGGCAGCTTCTTACCTATTTGTTAAAATTGAGACAGACGAAGGGCTCACGGGAATCGGAGAGCTTCATCCGGCCAGTGGTACCAGCGGCACGCCTTATGCACCCATCGCGGGTGTCGAGTATTGTGCGGAATATCTGACCGGTAAGGATCCGCTGCACATCGAACGTCATTGGCAACATATGTTTCGGCGTTGCATTTTCAGGGGCGGAGCAGATACCATGTCGGCCATTGGCGCCATCGATATGGCCCTCTGGGATATTAAGGGTAAAGCGCTTGGCCAACCTGTCTATGCCTTGCTGGGCGGTCCAACAAGAGAAAAAGTCCGGGTATACGGCCATATCAACGGTGAGACACCCGAAGTGATAGTAGACAAGGCGCTTGAAGGTGTGGAACAGGGTCTTACGGCCTTACGGCTTTATCCTTTCGGGGATTTCAACGGAAAAACACCCAACAGCATCCCCCACAGACAATACGCGGCGATCGTAGATTACGCGGAGACCTGTGTGCGGGCGGTCCGTGAGGCCGTGGGTAACAATGTAGACATCATGATCGATGCGGTAAACAGGCTGACCCCACCAGAAGCCATCGCCATCGGCCATGCGCTTGCGCCCTATCATCTGTACTTTTTTGAAGACCCTGTTGAGCCGGAAAATATGTCCGTCTGGCAGCATGTGGCCGCTCAGATGCCGGTGCCCGTAGCCATGGGGGAAAGACTGTACACCATTCATCAGTTTCAGGAGCTACTCCAGCATAAAGGCGCCGCGTATATCCGCCCGGATATAGCCCTAGCAGGCGGTATCACCAATGTAAAAAAAATTGCGGCCCTGGCAGAAGCCAATCACGTGGGAGTGGTGCCGCATAATCCTCTGAGTGGTGTCTTTACGGCAGCTTGCGTTCAACTGGATGCGGCTGTCCATAACATCGCCGTGCAGGAATACCCCATGAATCAGCATATGCCATCCGCCCTCCCTTTGATTAAAGAACCCGTTAAATACGAGGCAGGCTATCTGATCGTGCCCGATGCCCCTGGCCTCGGCGTCGAATTGAATGAAGAAGCGTTCAGGCATTATCCTCCCACACCTTATAATCGCTCACCGCTTATTGGTCCTGACGGCGGTCTTCGGGATTATTAACGGAGTCGGCCGATCGGAGTAAACGCATGAAAATCAAAGAAGTCAGGGCGGTTGCCATTGATTTTGACCGGGTCAGACAAAAGCCCAAATCTCCATTGGTACGGAAGGGACGGGCACCCGCAGGGCCGATGGAACGCTATGAAGCGTACAGAACCGACAGGGGAAAAGCCGGGCCGAGCTGGAAACAATTCATCTGTGTGGCGGAAGCAGAAGACGGCACGTTCGGTGTGGGATTGAGTAATAACTCAGGCCCCTGTCTCCCTATCATTAACGAGCATTTCAGGTCACACCTGGTCGGCCATTCAGTGATGGCTACAGAAAAGCACTATGACATGATGGTTCGTCTGAGCGCGTCTTACGGCAGTCAGGGAGTCGCCTCTTTTGCCATCAGCGCGGTGGATCTGGCTTTGTGGGATTTAAAGGGCAAGCTGTTACAACGTCCCGTATACGAACTCCTGGGCGGGCCGCAAAAAGAGAAGATCTTCTGTTATGCTACCGGCTTTGACATGGAATGGTATCTGGAACTGGGATTTCGAGCGGTGAAACTGCCTATGCTCTATGGTCCGATGGATGGTACAGCGGGGTTGCATCAAGCGGAGAACATGGTGGCCGACTCCAGAAAGCTGATCGGCGATGAGGTAGAACTCATGCTCGATTGCTGGATGGCCCTTGATGTGGAATATATGGTGCGACTGGGTGACATGCTCAAGCCTTATCATTTAAAATGGATCGAAGATTTCCTCTTGCCGGATGATCTGGCCGGATTCGCACAGGTCCGTCAACGCCTGCCGGGACAGACGCTGGCGACGGGTGAACACTGGTATCTGGCTCAACCATTTTCCATGGCCGCAGAGCAACGTCTGGTGGATATCTTTCAGCCGGATCTGAAATGGGCAGGCGGTATTTCCGCCGTTGTTCGGATCTGCCATATTGCGGAAGCGGCCGGATTAACGGTCGTACCCCACGGAGGTATGAACGAACCCTATGGCCAGCATCTCCTCTTTGCCATGCCGGCCGCAACCTGGGGCGAGCGGTCTGCCGGGGTATCGCCACCCGGTGTGCCGCTCACTGAAACGGTTGACCTGCCCGGTACAGCCGTCATCCAGGATGGATACCTTATACCAAGCGATGCCCCGGGCTTCGGGATTGATGTGGATCGTGACTGGTTGAAGAGAGTAGCGGTTTAACAGGATTGAAGACTCTCCGCAGCAGGCTACGGGGCTTTCGAAAAAGCTTGCTGCTTTACCGCAAGCCATGCGGTCGCTGTACTGTTCATGAAATCAGTGATATAAAGCGTATCATCGCCGCGGACGTTCTCGCAAACAACCCACTCACCCTCATCGCCGACGTTGTTCGTTGACGCACACCTCGGCGATGTTCCTGCCCATTCAGGTCACAGGCTACGCCGCGCCGGAGGTGTGTCGACATCTATGGCGTAGCGCTGAACCTCTTCGTGGATGATCTCGATGCCGAGTCCCGGGCGATTGTTTGGAAAAAGGCAGCCCTCACGGACGTCAAACATGGGCGTGACGATCTTCCCAAACACGTCGAACCAGGTGTGCACACACTCCGCGCGATACAGGTTGGGAATGGTCATGCAGAGCTGAAAGCTGGCGGCGATAGCGACGGGACCCAGCGCATCGTGCGGTGAGACGCGGATGTAACCGGACTCTGCCAATGCCGCGATCCGGCGGAATTCGGAGATACCGCCGCACCACGCCACGTCCGGCATGATGTACTCCACCAGTCGCTGCTGTAGCACCGCCAGGTAGTCCCATCGGGTGAACTGTCGCTCACCGATGCAGAGCGGCACATTCACGCTCTCACGGAGCTGTTTCAGCGCTTCGAGGGACTCTGCGTGTGTCGGCTCTTCCAGCCATACCAGGTTGCAATGCTCAAGCGCACGCGCTCCGGCGATGGCTGATGCCACGTCAAAACGGGCGTGTGCGTCCACCATCAGCTCATAGTCCGCACCAACGGCCTCGCGCAGCGCGTCCATCCACTGCACCGACTCTGCGATTGCGTGCGGCGTCAGGCGTTCGACCAGGCTTGCGCCCTTGAACGCGGGGTTCTGGTCGCGCTGCCACTTCCACGGGTCGGTCTTGATGGCTCAAAATCCGTCGGCCTTGGCCTGCTTCGCTGCGGCTACCATATCGTCGATGTTGGCGCCAGCGGCAAACTGATCCTGCACGTGCGTGTAGAGAGGCACGCGATCACGCACCGGCCCGCCAAGAAGTTGGTAAATGGGCACACCAAGCGTCTTGCCTTTGATATCCCACAGCGCAATGTCGATCGCCGAGATCAGGTGCGAGACATAGCCACGTCCGTTCAGATTCGAGTACGCGTGAAACAGACGCTGCCACATTTCTTCGATGTTTGCAGGGTCCGAACCAATGACCAGGGGTTTTACAGCCTCCAACCCGAGTACGAGGTGTGGGTTGGAAAAGTAGTCGGTGCATTCGCCCAGACCGTTTATCCCCTCATCTGTCTCCACCTCGATGAAGAGCCACGCAAGGCCCTCAACAGGCATGGTGACGTATGTTTTGATATCGGTTATTTTCATCGCGTTGTCCCTGTCGGTGAGTAGACCACTGTGCTCTGTAGGACGTTTGCGCTTACAGCGGGTTTACCACAAATAAAGCGACATCAGTGTCCGTGCCGCTGTCATACAGCAGTCGGTACGACTTCCCGGCGTTTTCAAATGTGAATACCGCGATGGGTACCGGACATGAATACCCGCTTCCCGTGCGTAATCGAACACGCGACGCAGCAGCAGGGCGTGCCTCGGCTGACGAGGCAGTAGGGAAGATAGCGATACGTGAGATGGAACAGTGTACAGCCGTCAGTCAGCGATCGAGCGAAAGGTACTCAAAGTAGTCGAAATCCACAACCGATTCGGACGATACACCGTTGGCGCTCCCGTACATCCCGATCATCGTGCCCACGAATCCGCCTGCAACCGGCGTGCTGAGGATACGGCCGTCGACTTGCTCCGCGATCGGAACCCACGCTTCGGGGGTCGCCGCATAGTAAAACGCGTAATCCTGACCGATTGCCTCCATTTTCAGGTAGTGTAGCACGCCCACCGCCCGACAGACGCCCAGTGTCTCTTCCTCCCCGCCCTTCCGGCGGATCACCCGCGCCTCAAGTCCACCGTCCGTTGCAAGAGCCAGGGTAAACCGAAAATGGTAGTTGTTGTTCTGCACCAGCGCCAGACCCGCTTCCTCATTGGGCGTCTGCGGTGCAAAGGCCATGCTGGTTCGAACGGCACAGTCAATGTGTCGCTGCCGCTGACCGACAAACGATGGATTCGCTATGTCGGACAACCGTTCTGGGCGCAGTCGCAGTCGCAGATGACCGGGACGTTGTGACAGCGACCAAAAGTCCGAACGGGGCGTGCGGATGAAATTCCAGCAAAACGCCAGCGTCGGCGTGTCAAAATGGTCGCAGGCAGGCAGCGACGGGACCGGACACGGCTTCAGGTCGGGCGCTACCTGCTCACTTTCCAGACAGCCCCGTCCGGGATTCACGATCGGCCAGCCATCCTCCCATTTGACCCGAGCGAGAAATGTCTCCCGCCCAAGGTTGTAGTAGTAGCCCCCGTACGGTCGCGATGCCAGCGCCACCATCCACCACTCGCCCGTTTTTGTCTGGATAAGATCGGCGTGACCGGGATTGGTGATGGGAAAAGCGAGCCCGAGGTGTCGGTGCGTCAAAATCGGATTGCGCGGATTCCCCTCGTAAGGCCCGGTGACCGATGGGCTTCTGGCGATGGTCACCGCATGGTCGTGAAACGTTCCGCCCTCTGCAATCAACAGATAGTATATACCGTCTACTTTGTAGATGTGGGGCGCTTCCGGCGCCTGTGCGCCTTTGACGGCGCCGTTCCACAACAGCGTTTTCTCACCGATGAGCGCCAGGTTTTCGGCGTCGAATTCCTGCACCCAAATATCGCGGTAGCCCGGCCACGGTGGCTCAGCGACGCGGGCATTCGCCACATACCAGGCACGACCGTCGTCGTCAAAAAACAGCGAAGGGTCTATGATGCCGGGTATTTCGATAAGCGTGACCGGCTCCGACCAGGGTCCTGCGGGGTTCTCCGCAGTCACCACGAAGTTGATGTCGTTCACGCCCTGCTCTGCGGGGCGGCGCAGCGTCCCCACCACATAGAACCGTCCCGCGTGGTAACGGATCGTCGGTGCGTAGTTCCCGGCGGAACACCCGACGTCGTCCAAGTTGAGCTGGGACGGGCGGTCGAGGACGTGGCCGATCTGCTGCCAGTGGACAAGGTCCCGGCTGTGAAAGATGGGAAGCCCCGGAAAATACTCGAGCGACGAGGTGATCAGATAGAAGTCGTCACCCGCGCAGCAGATGGAGGGATCGGAATAAAACCCCGAAATGACGGGGTTGCGGAACGTGCGTGCAGCCATGGGTAAGTAAATTCCTTTCGGTTAAACTGAGGCAGACGCCCCGGTGTTTGGCATCCCGTGTGGGCGCGGTCGAACAGTCGAGCGCCGCTTCCAGCGTATACGAACAGACCGGGGTGTTCATCAGCAGATAGTCGGGACCGACGATGCGCCGGACCTCCCGGAAAATAGGGATATCCGCCTTCCTCCCTTATAGGTATGGAATTTATAGGCGTTGACGCCGTATTCTCGGCCCTTATCGATTACGTCGAGATAGACCCCCAGCGGGCTTCCCCCGCTCGTCAGATACACCGAAAAGCGCTACCGGACGCGGCTGGTCAGGTCGTACACCGGCGCGTCATGGTGGTCGTGCACATCCCTTTGACTCCGTCGTCCGTCAATACCTTGAGAAAGCTCTGCCTGAGGTATCTGTCGTTCGGTATCATCTGGCTGTCGTGGGTGTACTGGATGCGGCGCAGTCCGGGCACCTCGCGCAGGTTGAAATATCCCTGTTGATATCCGTAATTTTCATGCGCGATTCCCGTGGAGGCCACGGGTTAAATTTTCACACCTTAGTTGCTGGCAAGGTGGAACTGAAAGGCGTACAGTTTGACCGACTGTCCGACGAAACGCAACCGAAGTTGTCGTCCCATGAGCGCGGTCAGGTCCGCCCGGCCGCCCCACGTCACGCCCCGACGGACTTCGTTCCCGGCCAGTCGGTCCGCCTTGTCCTCCGTGAATCCGGGGATTGCGGCGAAGTTTTCATCCAGCAACTCGACCTTGAGCCAGCCCCGCGAACTGCCGTCGAAGTTTATCTCGAGCCGATTCCCTTCGAGGGTAAACGGCAGTGTCGTCAGACGGCCGACCGAGGATCCGACGTCCTGCGACACAAACCCGTCCATCCGGCTGCGCGCCAGCCCGATCGCCGGCTGGTACTGCGTCTCCGAGGCCTGATCGTGCAACTGATCGTATCCGCCATAATACTGACGAATCTCACCGCTGTCGGCGGACAGTCCCACGCCCATGTACAGCATCTTCGAGTCAAACGCTCCGGTCGGTCCGAGCCGCAGAAAGGGCTGTCGCCAGCGGGTAAAGCGAATGCCATCACGGCTCGTTGCGAGTTCGATGTCGAGTGTGTCGTTTGTATGATGGTATGCCGCGATAAAAAAGAAATACGCGTCGGCCGCGAAAGGATACCGAAGCGCTGCCGAGTCGTAAAGTCCTCCACCCCACTGGTCGGCGTCGTCCGGATCACTAAAGTCCGGTTCAAGGATTTTCTCCGGCACCGGGAAGTTTTCGAAGTCCGCGCTTTCCGTTCGTCCGATAGCCCGATAGTCGAACGATCCGGTCTGAATTCCATCGACCACGCGCAGATACTCGTTCCAGCGGACGTACGCCACATACCGGTCGAGACGTTCGTCCCAGAACACCACATTGGCGGTGTCGGTATACCAGGGCATGATATGACGGTCATAGATCGTCCACCGCAGTCCATCGGCGGAATACGCGCCAGCGACGCCGGGATACCGCCACCGGACCGGCAACGTCTTCTCATAGCGGAACCGCGCTCCTCCGGGAGACATCGACGCGAAGCCATACTCTCCGCCGCCGAAAATCATCTTGTATCGGCGCTCCGGACGGTCTACGGGGTCGAGAAAAACACTGCCGTGATGAGAGAAAATGATTTCTCGATTTGGCCCATCGGCGTAGTCGAGTTCCACGATGTTGGTGGCGCGCCCCCCGTAGGTTACAAGACCTATGTCGGGCCGCTCCCACCGCACACCGTCCGCCGATACAGCGCAACAAAGTCGGGATATGCCGTCGTCGCCTGTGGCGCCATACCACATCCGGTAGCCGTTCCCATCCGCGAGGACGGTCGGTGCGTAGCAACCCCGCTCCTCCCACGGGGGTTCGGGCGAGAGGACAGGTTCGCCAGTTCGGATCGCTGGATTCAACGTCGGGACAAACCCGTCCCGGTCCGTGATAAACACATCGTCGAACAACAGTTGTTTTGCCTGTCCAAATGTGGCACTCCGATGCGATGACATCTTAGCTCTCCTTTATGCGTTGAAAGGCTCGGTAAGGCGGGTGTATCAAGCGTCTCGGCTCAACTCGGCTCTTTCACCGTGTGCCCATAGACGGATATACCGTGGGAATGCCAATCCCACTAAAGATAACTTTGAACAGAATAGCGAGTGCATACCTTGCAGCAAGCTGCAAGACCAACGACTCCCCGTAGGTAGAAGCGTGAAGATGCTTCGATTGCTGCGCAATGACTGCGTGGGAGGCTTCAATATACAGTGTCCTCCGGGCAGGGCTAGAAAATTCCTACCGAACAGCGTACCACTCCGCCCCCTGAGAAACTGTGTGCCGCACAAAGCGTCTTGGAGAGAAGGCTCCAACATACTAAGACCTTGCTTTTTTCAACCATTAGGAACCATATTCATAAGACCGTTCCTGGTCCATAGTTAGCGAAACGCCTGCGGTCTGCCGGACGCTCTAAAAGGAGCATGTGTCTGCCCGTCAGTACCTATATGCTATTGCATCACGGAAGAGGTTATTTGAGCAACATGAAAGGATACATACATGGACCAAGCGACGTTTAATACGCATGCCCTCCGCATCAAACTGGAAGGCTACACAATAGTTCCGGGGCTGCTTACCTCGGAAGAATGCCGAATCGCCAGAGAAGAGCTTGAAGAACGTTATCCGGACAGAGCGCGGGGTGGACTCGAATGGCTGTTTAATAAAGCCCAGATATTTGAACGGCTCTATAAACTTCCCGATCTGCTTTGTCTTATCCGACATTTTATCGGTCCTGACGCACTGCTCAGCGCAATCTACGGATCGGTCATCATGCCCGGAGAAGGGGGACGCGGCCTGCATGCTGACGGTGGCGTAACCGGTCACAACAGAACAGCGTCTATCGCCCCGGCCGACGTAGGACGCCGGATTACGAGTCATCCCATGGCAATCAATGTGATATTCTGTCTGAGCGAGTTTACAGCAAACAACGGGGCTACGGAACTGGTTCCAGGCAGTCACCGATATCCGTTTTTTGATATACCTGAAGAAGCCTATGAGAACGCGCGCACCGCGGTTGCCCCAGAAGGCTCCGCCGTGGTCCTTGATATCAACACGTGGCATGGCGCGACCAGAAATCATACCGACCAGCCGCGCTACGCGGTACTCAGTCCCTGGCGGCGACGGTGGACAAAATGCGAATACGAGATGGCGCGTGTCGTCAAGGCGGATGTGCTTGAACGGGCGGGTGAAGAGGGTCCTGTCATTTTTGGCCTGCAGGCTCAGCCACCCTATACCGAACTATGGCAGTGGGATCGGGAAACGGGTGGCCCCAAACCGGAATTTGCGCATTTGAGACGGAATTGACTGGAGCATACCATGAAAATTACCCATGTACAGACCCATCTGGTGCAATCGTGGCGTAAAACAAAGGATATCGCTTCACCCTGGATATTTGTGGAGGTCTATACGGATGAAGGTGTCGTCGGTCTGGGAGACGCCACCAACTGGCCAGGCGGCACCATTATCAAACAGGCCATCGATGAGTTAGGCAAGCTTATTATCGGCGAAAATCCCTTTAACATCGAATTTCTGTATCACAAGATGTACCATGCGCTGCAGCAAATTGGACAGACCGGCGTGGTGATCGCAGGGATAAGTGGTATTGAAATTGCGCTCTGGGATATTGTCGGTAAAGTAACCGGCCAACCCATTTACAACTTGATAGGCGGGTGTTGTCGTGATAAGATCCGGTTCTACAGCCATTCGGCGACACTGGAAGAATGTGTCCGTCTGGCGGAAAAGGGCGTCACGGCGATCAAAGCGTATTTCCCGGCTGATATGCCGGATAATGGGGAGCGTATTATTACCCCCCGTTCTATCACCCTGCAGGAAGAGAAAATGGCTTTCGAACACCTGAAGCGCTGTCGTGAAGCCGTCGGGGACGGTATCGACATCGCCACGGATGTCGGTTGCCGATATTCCACCAGCGCGGCGATACGTCTCGGAAACCGGCTGGAGGAAATCGGCCTGTTGTTCTATGAAGAACCGGTCAGCCCGGAAAATATCGACGCTCTGGCACGTGTGACAGCATCCGTCAATGTTCCCGTGTGTGTGGGTGAACGACGATACACTCGATTCGGATTCAGGGACCTGATCGCTGCTCAGGCCGTAGATATGATCATGCCTGATGTGGTTCGAACGGGCGGTATCATGGAGACCAAGAAAATTGCCGCCATGGCAGAGAGTTATTACATGCACGTATCTCCCCACAACCCCAATAACGCGGTCTCCACGCTGGCCAGTCTGATGGCCAATATTCCCAACGCGCTTGTTTTGGAATACGTGGATGATGAGCAGGACGCCCCGTGGCGCAATGATCTTCTTACCGATCCACCGGAGGTGGATCGTGGATATTTCCGTCTCCCTCAAAAACCAGGGCTGGGCACGGAACTGGTTATGAAAGTGGTGGAGAAATATCGTTTTGACGGGTAGCTATTTTACAAAAATCCCAGAAACAAGGAACCATAATTATGAACGATAAAACGGATACGAACAAACAGGCTCTCCCCACAGATCGATTTAACCTCGAATTTCCTCCGGCCACGCCGACCTACATGGACCGCATGAAAGCGGCGGAAGAGGTGTGGCCCTATCTGAAGCCCCCCTGGCATCCGCATCTTCCGGGGCGTGAATGTCCGGTTGCTGAAGCTTTTGCGCCTCCTGAAGGGGGAATCAGTCCGGAAGAGGACTATGGATTCGATGTCCAGGGATTTCTGATTATCCGCGGGGCGCTAAGCAAGGAGGAATTGAGAGAGTGCAACGCGCTTCTTGATCGTGGGGTTGTGCCCGTGGGGCTTAGCGCCCATCCGACGCTGACGCGCTATGTCGAACAACTCTGCGGACTTGCCTACCGGGTCGATAAGCCGATAACCATGCTTGAGCGAATCCAGGCGAATACGCCGTGTCCGATGGTCGGAGGCAATGAGCCGTACAACGCCTCCCGCGTATACATAAATCAAGGACACGGTCGATTCTGCCAAGGCGTTCATGCTATTTGGGCGCTGGCGGATATGCCGGCCGGAGCAGGCGGGTACAAATTGCTTCGCGGCAGTCACACAATCAATGTTCCCGTACCCGACTGTGTGCTGAATGGCGAGGATACGTATCTCGAGTCCCTGGGCATGAGCCTGCAGCCCGTCTTACAAGCGGGTGACCTCCTGCTACATGCGAGCATTCTGGCGCACAGCCCGCAGCCATGGTGTTATGAAGGTGGTCCACAGCGGCTGGCTATCTGTGAGTTCGTCAGTGTTTACGCACGTCCGTCCGATTTTTCCGCCGACAGCCCTACCGAAGGAGGAAAATCAGCCGAATTGCCGTGGATGATTAATCTAAGCCCTGAAGAGCGCATCGTCCTGGGGTTGGCCGACACTCCGGAAAGTCCGGCTTCGCCGCTCGTGTCCGATGGAAGGCATATCCGGCTCGGCACAACCCATCCCCCCGACGGATCTTTATACCACCCGGGGCTTTATGATATGCGACCGTCTTCACCGGAAACCGTCGACCCGATGGAATTCTTTTACTGGGAGCTTACCGGATTTCTGGTAGTCCGTAAAGTTATGGATCAGGCATGGCTTGACGAGGCCAATGCGGCTGTGGACGCCAACATGCACCGAGTCGACTTTGAGAGTTCCGCCCGGATTCAGGTGGGCGGAAGTGCAAAAATGCAGGGAACAGGCCGCCCCGGCCTGGAAGTGACCGCTCTGCCTGAAGAGCATAGGACGCCATTTCAGAAGATGCTGGCCCATCCTGCCTTGGTTCACCGACTAAACTGGATGCTTGGAGGGCATTTCCGAGCCTATGGAATGGGGGGGATCATCACGACCCGACGCGGTGGGGGCGGGCAGATTCTACATGGAGGCGGGGATCCCGTTTATTCGAATATCAACTGGTGGATCTATCGGTGCCAGAATGGTCGGTGTTACACCGGTCAGGTAAATGTAACCTGGCAACTGCGCGATGTAACCGACAGGGAAGGTGGTTTTGTGGTGGTCCCTGGTTCTCACCATGCCAGATTTCCCCTGCCGTCCAACGATTCGGGAGATCCTGCCGGCCACAAGGGGGTGTTCCATCCTCAGATGCGGGCCGGCGATGTGTTGTTTTTCATGGGAGGCGCCGCCTGTCATGGCGCCTGGGCATGGCACAACGACGTAGACCGCCGATGTGTATTGAACGCGTACTGGAGCAAAGATATGGCTCGGCAGGGGTGGGTGAATAATCTTAAATAAACAGGTTATCCCGGCCCGTGTTCTCTCTATTCGGAAAAACCCGTCCTCTGGTTGGGTCGGTCTTGTGGACACCGGAACGGATATCCTTTTTGACAGACGTCGAGGTCTTGCGCTATCAACCGACGCCGTGCGTGTCGGTCCAGTTTGACCACTTTCCCGAAAGGAGTCTGTTATCTCTCCATGAAGACGTCCATCCAGGAATGGCTCAAAGCCAGCCGAGAAAAACTCCTGACTGCGGCTCTGACCGGTGATGATCTGGACCGGTTGGAGGAACTACTGGCGGACCGTCCGCCAACAATCCTCTATCTGACCGCGCGGTCGACCAATCCACGGTCCGGCATTGTCGGCTGGGTGGTGTACGATCCCCTGACCCCCAAAGAGCCGATGCCGCTATCGAGCAGCTCGCCTTACGCCTGTGTCCTCGATGCTGTGGCAGACGGTTGGCAGATCGTTCAGTATCCTATCCCCAAGCTTTACGAATACAAAGACCTCGAAAACGACTACATCGGGTTTGATTTTATCCTCGAAAAACATATCTAAGGGAACGACAGCATGGCAGATATTCTTCCTACACTGACCGATGACGCGGTTATGGACTTTATCGCCTCCGGCTACATACGTCTGGACGGAGTGATCTCCGACGCATTCAACCGGAAGTGCACTAATGTCCCGCCCGGGCCGGCCAAGGAGTTCGTCGGTTCGCCGGATTTCCTTCGTGAAGTGCTGCTTCATCCAACCGTGGCCGGGGCAGTCCGTTCCCTATTGGGGCATAATTTCCTGGTCCCCACCGGCGGTCACCACCACCTTTTTAACGCTCCGTACGCCGGGCAGGACTGGCATTCCGACGGAATTTCCGGCGCCGGATACGAGATCAAAGAACTCCAGTGCTATTATTACCCGTCAGCGGTCGGGATCGAAGACGGACCCACCATCATTCTGCCCGGGTCCCACTGCCGTTCGGTCAACCGGGATGCCATTGCGCACTATGGCGATCTTCTGGGGCAACTGGCGCTCCTCGTGATCCCGGGATCGGTCGTGCTCACCCGGTACGGCATCTGGCACAAAGCGGGTCCGAAATTCACCTCCACCCCGCGCAGCATGATTAAATTTTCGTATCATCGCAAGTCACCACCAAAACGTGACTGGCTGATTGAATCGGAAACGATTCCAGAATATGTAGACCGTCCCGGATATACTTATGCGAGTGGAGTCGAGTCGTATCGGGATTTGCGTCGCCGGATCCGGACATGGAATTGGCTCTGCGGTTTGACCGAGGCGGAATCAATGGTATTTGACCGCTGGCGGCCATCCTACGAGACGGGTGTACAGCCGGTCGAAGAGATCACCATTCACTGACGAGACACGGCGGATGCGACACAAGCATCTGCGGTTGCGCCTGTGTTCCGAAGGCTGTCCGGCAGTGCGAATCCGTCGTTTGTGGGAAGGTAGAGACGGGCAAGACTACCCGTGGTCTGTCAAGGTATCTGTCAGCCCGATGTGGCCGACGACAGGTTGGGGTCGGGCGGGACCACTGCCTGGTCCACATAGCGAACCAGGTCTCGCATGGCGATCACTGTGCAACCCCGGTTATGCAGGTAAGCCATACAACGCTCGAAGACGACCGGATCGGCATACACCCAAGGATGTTCGAGGTCGGGTACACCGTGGAAAACCAGGACCGCCGCCTTGCCCCCGCGTGCCTGGTCGACCGCCCAGACGAGATCCTCGAACCCCCAGGTAGGTCCGAATGCATTTGTGGTTGGCACCAGCAGGGGATGGTGCAGGGACGGATCGTAGACCGGTCCCCGGCCCCCGGTGTGGACCAGCGGAAACTCAGGGGCGAAGCCACGCCGCGCAAACAAAAACCCATCCTTGGCGAGGACCGACACGGCATCAGGGCAGTTGGAGTAGCCGGGATAACAGAAAGTCGTCGGCCGGGGGATGCCGTACTCCTGACAGCGGATGGCAATATGCGCGATATCGGCGCGCAACTCGTCCCGCGACTGCCTGCGCACGTCGTAGTGGTTACGCGTGTGGTTGCCGATCTCAAAACCAGCGTCGTGGAGCCCGCGGACTTGCTCCCAAGTCAGATAGTGTTCTTTATCCGCAAAGTTGAGCCCCTCGGTGATAAAGAAGGTGGCCCCAAAACCGTAG
>Ga0194132_10004743_pt1 | contig 22856 bp, 27 predicted proteins | sample TA2KigOf80mmetaG_FD_148612 | JGI IMG/M metagenome (GOLD analysis project Ga0194132, IMG submission 148612) | Freshwater microbial communities from Lake Tanganyika, Tanzania - TA2015054 Kigoma Offshore 80m | ecosystem: Environmental > Aquatic > Freshwater > Lake | place: Tanzania: Lake... | reverse complement strand
AACCGAAGCAACCCGCGTGGAGTCAAACGGAAGATGAGCAACTACAACCTGAGGCCACGCGGACGATGCCAGACCCGCCGCGTCAAGATCGTATTGCGGATCAAGAAACGTTAAGTGAACAGTATTGTGGTTAGGATGGCCTTGGATGGCGATGGCCGGATTATTGTCCCCGCCACATTCCACGCCCAAGAGGTGGGCTTGTTGCTGGCCAAGAGCGGAACGCCGGACATCGCCGACGCCCACGTCGTGATCTGTGCGCAAAGGGCTGGCCAAGCCGTGATAACGAGCGATCCCTTCGATATGAAACGCCTCGACCCGGGAATCCAGGTATTCGCTGTTTGACCGGGGAGCGCCGCTCTCCCGCGCTGCAGAAACCCCTAAGCGAGCAGAGGCTTGATCACCCTGCCATGCACATCGGTCAACCGGAAGTGCCGGCCTTGGTACTTGAACGTCAGCCGGGTGTGGTCGACGCCCAGGCAATGCAGGATGGTCGCATGCAGGTCGTGCACGTCCACCGGATCCTCAGCGACGTTGTAGCTGTAGTCGTCGGTTGACCCGTAGGTGACGCCCGGCTTAATGCCGCCGCCCGCCATCCAGATCGTGAAACAGCGGGGATGGTGGTCGCGGCCATAGTCGGTGGCGGTGAGCCGTCCCTGGCAGTACACCGTGCGGCCGAACTCGCCGCCCCAGATGACGAGCGTGTCTTCGAGCAGGCCGCGCCGCTTGAGGTCCGTCACCAGGGCCGCGGATGCGCGGTCGGTTTCGTTGCAGCGCGCGGGCAGTCCTTTCGGCAGGCCGCCGTGATGGTCCCAGTCCCGGTGGAAGAGCTGGATGAAGCGGACGCCGCGTTCCGCGAGGCGCCGGGCCAGGAGACAATTCGCGGCATAGGTGCCGGGCTTGCGCGCATCCTCGCCGTAGAGAGCGAACGTGCTCGCCGGCTCCTGGCTCAGATCGGTCAACTCCGGCACCGAGGTCTGCATGCGGAACGCCATCTCGTACTGCGCGATGCGGGTCGCGATTTCGGGATCCCCGTATTCGTCGAGCTTGGCACGGTTGATGGCACCCAGAGCATCGAGATACGTCCGGCGGTTCTCGCTGGAGAATCCGGGAGGATTGTTCAGATACAGTACCGGATCTCCGACTGACCGGAACTTGACGCCCTGGAAGCGCGTCGGCAGGAATCCCGAGCCCCAAAGGCGGTCGTAGAGCGGCTGTCCACCGCCGCCCTGCCCGGGTGAGATCATCACGACGAATCCCGGCAGGTTGTCCGTGTCCGCGCCCAGCCCGTAGACGAGCCACGATCCGATCGACGGACGCCCCGCGATCTGCGCACCAGTCTGGAAGAACGTCACCGCCGGATCATGATTGATGGCCTGGGTGTGCATCGACTTGATAAACGTCAGGTCGTCAGCAATGCTCGCGATGTTGGGCAGCAGCTCACTCAGCTCCGCGCCGGACTGCCCGTGGCGCGTGAACTTGAACTTGGTGGGCACGCACGGAAAGCTCGACTGCGTGGCCGACATCCCCGTCAGCCGCTGTCCGCGCCGGATCGAATCGGGGAGTTCGCTGCCCGCCACGTCCTTCATCTTCGGCTTGTAGTCGAACAGATCCATCTGTGACGGACCACCCGACTGGAACAGGTAGATCACGCGCTTGGCCCGCGGCTTGAAGGTCGGGAATCCCGGCATCGGCTCGTGAGTCTTGGCTCCCAGCAGAGGGCCCAACGCGAGGAAACATCGGCGGGTCAGGTTGAATGGACTCATTCCTTGGTCACCGTTTCGTCCAGATTCAACAGTAGGCTTGCGGCCGCGGTGTAGGCGGCCAGTTCGGACGCGTTCCAGCGCGGATCGGGTTTGGAGGCGCCCTGGGAAATCAGGGCTTCAGCCCCTTTGGCATCGGTTTGATACCGGCCGCGGAAGGCGGAGAGCGCCGTGGCGAATGCATCCCGCTCGGCTGGAGACGGATCCCGTCCGAGCACGAACCGGAATCCTTGGCCAGGATCGCCGCCCGCCCGGAGGATCCGCTCGGCGAGCTTGCGCGCCGCCTCGACATAGGTCACGTCGTTCATGAGGTTGAGCGCCTGCAGCGGCGTGTTGGTGCGAGTCTCGCGCACGATGCAGTTCTCGCGTGTCGGAGAATCGAATGTGATCATCGACGGAGGGGCAATGGTCCGGCGCCAATAGGTGTAGAGGCTCCGCCGGTACAGTCCTTCGCCGTCGTCAGCTTTGTAACCTCCTCCACCGGTGAGCTCCTGCCACAGGCCCGGAGGTTGATAGGGCCGGACCGGCGGGCCGCCCACCGTGCCGACCAGCAGCCCTGACACCGCCAGCGCCTGGTCGCGGATCATCTCGGCTGGCAGCCGCAGCCGCGGAGCCCGCGCGAGCAGCCGGTTCTCCGGATCGCGCTGGAGCAGCTCAGGAGCCACTTTAGATGACTGGCGGTAGGTCCTACTCATGACGATGGTCTTCAGGATATGGCGAACGTTCCAACCGGAGTCCATGAACTCGGTGGCCAGCCAGTCCAGCACGTCCTGGTGGACCGGCCAGTCGCCCTGCGAGCCGAAGTCCTCGACGGTCCGCACCAGTCCTGCGCCGAATAGCATTTGCCAGTAGCGGTTCACCGCCACGCGCGCGGTGAGCGGGTTCTCGCGCGACACCACCCACCTGGCGAGCGCCAGCCGGTCCGCGCGGGCATCGGAAGGAAGCTGCGGCAGGGCGCTCGGAACTCCGGCCTGCACCGGTTCGCCAGGTGCGTCGTAGGCGCCACGCTTGAGAATGTAGGACGGCCGGGGATCACGCCGCTCCTCCATCACCATCACCGTCGGCAGCGACGCATGGAACTTGTCGCGCGCGGCCTGGGCGTCGCGGGCTTGGCGGCGGAGCCCGGCGAGGTCCGCCGGGAGATGTGCATCGACGAACGCGAGGCGCAGCTTCGCGGTGTCCGCGGCGGAGCGGCTGGCCGGAGAGGTCCGCGCGATTTCGTTGAGCGTCCGCCGGACGGTGAGTGCGCGCACTTCATCCGGTGACAGCGCGCGGTTGTAGATGCCTGCTTCGGAAACCTGGCCGTCGAACCCGAGTCCGCCGCCGGCTCCAATGCGCAGCGGCGCCTTCTGGTTGATGGGCCACACGTGCTGGTCGAAGAGGACCTTGAGCGGCCACTCCTTGCCATCGACGTAGATGCGGGTTCCGGCCGCGAGCATGGATCCGTCGTAGGTCACGGTGACGTCGTGCCAGGCGTTGAGGGGAAGAGGATCGCGGGTCTCGACGCGCATTCCCAAATCGGTCCAGCGGTATACGAAGTGGAACCGGATCTTGCCCTCGACCAGGTAGATGCCGTAGCCGGTCCCTTCCCAGTAGTCTTCGGCGCGCGTGAGGATGGCGCCTTTCGGCGATCGCGCGTTCACCCGTACGGTCAGTGTGAGCGGATCGCGGTGGTTGAATTTCGCCTTCTCGTCACCAAAGCTGATACTGCGCTTGCCGTCAAAAGAGGGATCTTCCAGCTCCTCGCGAAGCAGCAATCCTTCCTGGGGACGCCAGTCCACACTGGGACCCGGCCGCAGCCCCTTCTCCCACTTTGCCTGTGCCTTGCGCACCGCCTGCTGGCGCGAATCCCATGCCGATCCGGCGGCGCCGGCGTTGTCATCCAACTCTTTAAGTTTCGCCGCCTGATGCGCGTCCGGCGCCGCGATGAAGGGAGGCTCGTTCCCAAAATTGTAGACGAAGCCCTTTTCCGGGACATTGTTGAAGAAAGCGAACATCCGGTAGAAGTCGCGCTGCGTGACGGGATCGTACTTGTGATCATGGCAGCGGGCGCAGCCCATCGTGAGGCCGAGCCACACGGTGGCGGTGGTCTCGGCGCGGTCCGCCACATACTCCACGCGGAATTCCTCGTCGACGATTCCGCCTTCGGCGCTGGTGCGATGGTTGCGGTGGAACGCGGTGGCGATGCGCTGGTCGAGCGTCGCGCCCGGAAGCAGGTCGCCCGCGAGCTGCTCGATGGTGAAGCGGTCGAACGGCAGGTTGTTTTGAAACGCACGGATCACCCAGTCGCGCCAGGGCCACATGGTCCGGACGCCGTCGCTTTGATAGCCGTTCGTGTCGGCGTAGCGTGCAGCTTCGAGCCAGCGGATGGCCATTCGCTCGGCGTGGCGGGGAGAAGCGAGCAATCGGTCCACTACCCGCTCGTAGGCTTCTGGCGCGCGGTCGGACACGAATGCGTCGACCTCGGCGGGCGTGGGCGGGAGGCCGGTCAAGTCAAGTGAAAGCCGCCGGATCAGGACGTGGCGGGGCGCCTCGGGGGATGGTTCGAGGCCGCTACGCGTGAGCCGGGCATGAATCAGCTCATCGATATTCCGGGCGTCTGGCCGCTTCGGCGGGATCAGTGACCAGTGCGCCTGCCAACGCGCGCCCTGTTGGATCCAGTCGCGGATGATCCGGATCTCTCCGGGCTTCAGCGCGTCGTGTCCCATGGATGCTGGGGGCATCCGGAGTGCACGGTTGGTGGAGGCGATGCGTTGATAGAGCTTGCTCCGTTCCGGGTCGCCGGGGACGATCGAAGGTGCAGCCCCGGCTTCGGTGTCAAAGCGTAGTGCTGTCTTCCGGTTTCCGGGATCCGGGCCGTGGCAGGTGAAGCAGCGGTCGGACAGAACCGGCCGGACATCGCGGTTGAACTCGATGTTTTGCGCCCAGACAGCAGGGGCGGCGGCAAGGCAGGGAAGCAACCGCGAAAGACGCATCAGTATACGAGCATACTATTTCGGATTCCAGCGGTGCGCATCGGGTGCGGGAATTCCGAGGAGATCGAGGACCCGGTCGATGGTATGATCCACGAGTTCTTCAATGGTCTTCGGGTTGTGGTAGAACGCCGGGACCGGAGGCATGATGATCGCCCCCATTTCAGCGAGCGCGGCCATGGTCCGCAGATGGCCCAGGTGAAGGGGAGTCTCGCGGACCAGAAGGATCAATTTCCGCCGCTCTTTGAGAATCACGTCCGCGGCCCGGATCATGAGGTTGGAGCTGATTCCGTTGGCGATGGCGCTCATCGTATGGATGGAGCACGGCGCCACCACCATCGCGGCGGTCTGGTATGAACCAGAGGCGAGGCGGCAGCCGATATCTTCATGAGGGTAGGAGTGGCTGGCCAGCGAACGGATGTCGGCGGCCAGGAGACCGGTTTCAAGGTAGGCCGTGCGCTCACCGCTCCGGCTCAGGATCAGGTGGGTCCGGGCCAGTCCGGAATCGCGCAGACGGCGGAGCAGCCGGGTGCCGTAAACCGATCCGCTGGCTCCAGTAATTCCGACGATAATTTCCAAAAATTAAGGCTCCTGAAACTGTTTGTTCTGATTTCAGAACAAACGGGTTGCCGGGACCCGCAGGCACCCGCTATAATTCGATCTACTACTGAGGGACCACCGATCGTTGCTACGAACCTCCCATTCTGCGACCCTGATGGAGGACGCTGGACAGCGGCTCAAACGGGTGCGGGACCGTTTAGGCCTCCGCTACCGGGATGTCGAACAAGCCAGTCTCAGTATCGCACAGCGGCACGGCAATGACGAATTTGCCATCGCCCTCAGCCGCCTCGCGGATATTGAAAACAAAGGAACTATTCCAACTCTATACCGGCTGTATTCGCTGTGTGCGATCTACCGGCTGGACTTGGCAGAAGTGCTGGGCTGGTACGGAATCGACCTTTCAAAGCTTCCCGGGGACGCAGCCCATGTGGAGGTCGCAAAGACACACGTAATCCAGTTCACGAGCCAAGTCTTCGGAACCGTGCAGGTGCCACTGTCCCTCGATCCCGGGATCGATCTCAAGAAGACCACACACCTGAGCCGGATGATCCAGAAGTGGGGCTCACTTCCGCTGATGTTGTTGAACGGAGTGGACTTGGACACCAACCGGTACGCGTTTGTGGGCTCGGACGATTTCTGGATGCATCCGCTCATCCGGCCGGGATCACTGCTCTGGATCGATGACCAGCAGAATCGGCCCGCCTCCGGGCCGTGGGCGACCGAGCACGAGCGCCCGGTGTACTTCCTCGAGCACCGCGACGGCTTCCTCTGCTCTTGGTGCCATTTGTCGGGCAACCAGTTGATTGCTGTTGGCCATCCCGCGATGGGCAACCCTCCGCTCGTTTTGGACTACCCGCGGGATGTCGACGTGATCGGACAGGTGGCAGGAGTGGCTATGCGCCTGGATCCGGCGCGGAAACGCCGAGCCCGATCCGCATCGACTCAAGAAGCGTTTCAAGGTCGGTGAGATAGAGCTGCCGCTCAGGGACCCGGACAGTGGCGGGCACGAAATTGCGGTAGGGCGCGAGCCTAAGCCAGGTCTCCACCAGCGTCGAGCGGTTCTCTGACAAGGACGCAAAGTAGAGGTCGAGATCGGCCTGCTGCATTTCCAGATCGTAGTTGAGCCATTCGGCGAACGCCCTTTTGTGGCTCTCAAATAAGGTGTTGTGGGCCTCGGATGGGCCGAACATCAACGCCAGGCCGTGGTGCTCGTACCGCCCGTTGTTGCTGTTTCGCAGCGAGGACAGGTACACCAAGCGGCCGAAGGTCGTCGGGATGTGGGCGAGGGAGTGCCTCCATAGATCCGACGCGGAACTGCGGTCGAGTTCCCTGGTCTTCCCGGTTGGCATGGGTACCTCGATCTGATTCTAATACAGGTGACCCACGCCCGGGTAGCCCCTTCTCGCACATTCGGCGTCAATGGCCGAACTTGGCTCTGTTCTGAAAACAGAAAATGACCACGTCAGCGGTGGCCGGATTCCGACAGTTCCATTACTATCATAACCACGGCAGCGGCGAACCCGCAACCGAACGAACCCAAAAGGAAATTCAACGCATGAAACTGCGCAAGCTCTTTTTCGCCGCCTTCCTCATGGTAGCCCTTGCCTCCCTGTCGTCCGCCCCTTCGGTTGCCGAAGTCCCGTGGCCGGACTGCTTCCCCTGCGACGTTTGGTAGACCCTCACCTCCACCCTTCGAATCCACTACAAAGAGGACTCTCCATGTTTAAATTCAAGCGCCTGTTCGCCGCCGCCGTGCTGGCTTTCGCCTTGGCATCGCTTTCGTCAGCTCCTTCGGTTGCCGAGGTTCCGTGGCCGGACTGCTTCCCCTGTGACGTTTGGTAGGATCAAAACCGTTTGAGGAACGGCGTCAGGCCCTCTGCCCGCAGCGCAGCACGGGCCTTGCTTTCCTCCTCCTCGGAAGCCAACGGGCCAATCAGCAACCGGACGAGTTTCTCGCCCGGATTGGGCCCTGGTGAGAGGAAGCACCGGATGTTCTTCGTCATGAGCGAAGCCTTCAGCCTCGCCAGGTTTTCAAAGTCCCCTGCGGCGATCTGAAGGTAACCGCCGGGGACTGGCGGCCGAAGCGCAGCGAGACCCGTTGCCTCCGCTACGTTAGCGGGAGGTTGAGGTTGCGCTTGCGGTGCCGCAACTTGCGATGATTCGGGAGGCTCCGGTAGTTCCGGAGCTGGTGAGAGCGGGCTGGGCTTGGTTTCTGCCTCTGGAGGACGCTGGACGGCGGCCTCCGGCGTGACAGTTCGCTGTGCCCCCACCGGCGCATCGACTGCAATGGCCCGGCTGCGCGGTGCGTGCGAAGCCGCTTGTGTGACCCCCGAGAGCCGCCCGGCCAGATAGGCCACGGTCACACAAAGGCTGACAATCGCAACCGCAACGAATCCGATCGCCGCAAGATGGCGTGTCCCAAGAACGACTTCCAGTTGCGGCGATTCCTCCGATAGGGTAGCGCGCCGGTCCTCAGAATCCATCACGGTGGTGCTCATAACGCTTCTGATTCTTGAATCGGCGGGCGCTCGGTGCACCTGTAGGGTTTAGGGGAAAAAAAACCTTACCTTGCTCAGGTGTCTACCCTAGGGACCGCCAATAGAGGTACGCGGCGGGGAGCGCGAACAGGTTCGCATCCACCCGGTCGAGCCATCCCCCGTGCGATCCAAGCATCGTGCCGCTGTCCTTCACACCCACCCCGCGCTTCAAAGCGGACTCGAACAAGTCCCCCAGTTGGCCCGCGCAGTTAACCAGCACGCTGAGTCCGGCCATGTGCCAAGGGTCCCTGTCTGGCAGCAGCCATGCGGACGCCGCGGCTCCGGCTGCCACCGAAGCGATCAGGGAGGCCGCGGCGCCTTCCCAGGATTTTCCCGGCGAGATCACAGGAGCCATCTTGTGCCTGCCCAACGCCCTGCCGGCGGCGAATGCGGCCGCGTCGCCGATCCAGTTCAGCGCCATGACGAACAACACGAGCGCCGGACTCATCTGGTGCAACTCCACCGCGCATCGCCAGGGTACGAAACAGTAGAGCAGGCCCAGGGCGAAGCCCGCCGCCGACGGAAGGACTGCGCCCGGTTCCCTGCGTAGCAGCGCCAGTGTTGCGGCAACCGCCACCGAGGCCGCGGCCGCAACCAGGTCGAACAGCGGCAGCCAGATCAGTGCCACTCCCGCGGCGTATCCCGCGGCTTCCTCAGTTTCCCCGTGCGCCCTCCGGGTGATCGCCGCGAACTCGCGGAAGCAGAGCGCACCCGCAACCGCGGCCGCGGCACGAAAGACCCAGTGTGGCGCCCAAAACACCAAGTATCCGACTGGCAGCAGCAGCGCTACCGCCACCAGAATCCGGTTCATGCCTCCGGAACCCCAGCGACCTCCACAAGCCGCTCTTCAGCGGCCTCGGGAGACCCGGTCAGGCCGCCAAAACGCCGGTCCCGCTTCTGATAATCGAGGATTGCGCGGAGCAGGTGGCTGCGCCGGAAGTCGGGCCAAAGCGTGTCGGTGACGTAGAGTTCGGCATAGGCGATCTGCCAGAGCAGGAAATTGCTCACCCGCATCTCCCCGGAAGTCCGGATCAATAGATCGGGGTCGGGCATGCCTCGGGTGTACAGGGAGTTGCTAATCGTCTCCTCGTCAATCGTGAGCCTGCCCAACGTGCCGTCGAGCCGCGCGCGGTCGAGGATCCGGTTGAACGCATCCACCAGCTCAGCCCGGCCGCCATAGTTGATCGCCAGGTTCAGGTTCATGCCGGTGTTGCGCGAGGTGCGCAAACAGCACTCCTCGAGATCGTCGCGCACGATGCCAGGCAAAGCATCGATCCGCCCGAGCGCATTCAGGCGGATGTTATTCTCCTGCAGCAGCGGAAGCTCGCGGTGCAGGTAAAATCGCAGAAGCCGCCACAGAGTCTCGACCTCGGCACGCGGCCGTTTCCAGTTCTCGACGGAGAACGCGTACAGGGTCAGCGCCCGGAGGCGCATCTGTGCGCAGCACTCCACCGACATGCGTACCGGGTCGACGCCAGCCTTGTGTCCGGCGGCGCGGGGAAGGCTCCTCTGCCGGGCCCAGCGCCCGTTGCCATCCATGATGATCGCGATGTGCGAGGGCAGGCGCTCCGGGTCAAGGGCGAGCGCCAATTCGCGGTCCGGATCCCCTGGCCGGATTGACTCCAATAGGGCAAGCATCGGCAGATCCTTTTTAGTATAAAGCACATTGGGCCGCTCCGGCCGTCATGGTATGCTGGACGCGATGAACCGGCGCGATTTCATGGGTGTTGCAGCGTCCGCGGCCATGCTGGGCGCCGCCAGCCAGGGTGTCCGTATCGGCTGCCAGACCCGCTCCTATTTCGCCCCTGTCAAGGATCGTTCCAGGCTGCTCCGTGCCCTCGACGACATCGCGGCCGCGGGATTCGCCGGGTTCGAGACCAATCAGCTTTGCTTGGCGGACGCGTTCGCCAACCCCGGTCCGATGAAGGAAGAGATGGCGCGCCGCAAGCTCGAATTGTTCGGGCTGCACCTCGGCGGGCGGCTTCACGAGACCGCGGGAGCCGCGAAAGCCCGCGAGGACACGTTGCGCGTCGCCAAGGGGATCCGGGCGCTGGGCGGCGGCGCGCTGGTGTTCAGTCCGGCGGCGGTCAATGGACTCACCGGCGCTGAGCTGCAGGCCGCGTTCCATCGCAAGGCCGACGAGCTAACCGCGCTCGGCCGGATCTGCAATGGGGAAGGCGTGCGGCTGTGCGTTCACAACCACAACGAGGAAACGCTGCGGGGGTGGGCTGAATTCCGCGTCACTGGTGACAAGACCCGGCCGCGTGAAGTATGGTTTCTTGTCGATTTGGGGCCCTCCGCGCTCACCGGCCAGGATCCGGTCTCGTTCCTGACCGACTATCACTCGCGGATCGCAGGACTGCATGTCCGCGACTACCAGGGCGAAAAGCAAGTCCGTTTGGGGGCGGGATCGGTGAACCTGAAAGGCGCGGCGGAAGCGTTGAACCGGCTGCGATGGTCCGGGTGGGTGCTGGTGGAGCAGGAGGCGGGGACCATCCCAGGGCTGACCACGGAGCAAGCCTCACGGCAGGCGCTCAAATACATCCGTGAGGAGATGAAGTTCGGCTGAGGGCCGGCGCGTGCTAAGCTCGAAAATATAGCATGTCGACTCCGGCTCCCCGCGCCACCTCTATTCCCTGGATTCCGCTCGTCGGGATCGCCTGGCTGATTCCGGGAGCAGGCCATTTCCTGCTCAAGCGGACCACGCGCGCGATCCTGATGTTTGTGTGCGTGCTGGTTTCGTTCCTGCTCGGCCTGATGCTGCGGGGCGCCTTCTTCGAGCCCCAGTACGGTGACCTGTTCACAACCCTGATCTACTGCGGCGGCTACATTGGGAATCTCGCGTCGGGAGCGTTTTACTTCATCAGCGTCTGGTTCGGATACAACCAGCCGGACGTGGCTGGCCATGTGCACGACTACGGAACGAAGCTGCTGGTCGCCGCCGGACTGATGAACCTGCTCGCCGTAGTGGATACCTACGAGATCGCCACGGGGAAGAAGGAGTAGCGCGGATGCCCAAGATGACGCTGTCGCACATGGAAGTGAGCCTGGTGTTCGCCGTGGTCTGCTCGATCGTGATGGGCATCGTGTCCAAGCGCACCAATATCGACCGGATCCAGTACGGCCTCTACACGTTCGGCTGCTTCATTGTGGCGCTGTTCGGGCTGGGCTGGCTGATGTATCTCGGCCACGGCTGAGCTCCGGCCGGTTGCGCCCGTACCAGTTCCAAGCGGTGCCGATGATCTGCTCAAGGCTCGAGTGCGTAGGCGTCCAGCCTAGCATTCGGCGGGCACGGCCGGAATCGGCGATCAGCACCGCCGGATCGCCGGCACGCCGCGGCCGCTCCACGAACGGAACGGGCCGGCCCGTCACCTGCTCCACTGCCCCGAGCACTTGCCGGACCGTGAAGCCTTCGCCCGTCCCCAGGTTGGCGGTGAGGTTGAGGCCGCCGCCGGCGAGCCAATCCAGCGCGCGGACATGGGCATCGGCAAGATCCGTCACATGGATATAGTCGCGGACCGGAGTGCCGTCCGCGGTCGGATAGTCCGAGCCGAACAGTTCGAGTGCATCGCGGTCACCGGCAGCGGCCGCAAGCGCTAACGGGATGAGATGCGTCTCGGGATCGTGGTTTTCGCCGGTCTCGCCATCCGGGTCGGCACCGGCTGCATTGAAGTAACGCAAGCGCGCCGGCCGGATCTGATGAGTCACGTTGAACCATTCAAGCAGGCGCTCCACCATGAGCTTCGACTCACCGTATGGGCTTACGGGACGAAGCGGGTGGTCTTCGGGGATGGGCGTGGTTTCCGGATCGCCATACACCGCCGCGGTTGAAGAGAACACGATGCGCCGCACGCCCGCCCCCGTCATCGCTTCGAGCAGGTTCAGCGTGTTCGCGACGTTGTTGCGGAAGTACTTGACCGGCTCCCGCATCGACTCGCCGACGGCGATGTAGGCCGCAAAATGAATGACGCCTTCAATGGGAAACCGGCGGAAGGTGTCCGCCAGTTGTGCCCGGTCAGCCAGGTCTCCCTCGACGAACGGGCCCCAGCGGACGGCCTCACGATGCCCCTTCTCCAGGTTGTCGAACACCACCGGCACGTGGCCCGCGCGCGACAGCGCCTTGGCCGTGGTGCTTCCGATGTAGCCGGCGCCACCGGCGACCAGGACGTGCATAGGTCTAGCTCACCAACTGTTCCAGACGCGACCCGCGGATCACCATCGTCTGGTTCCGTTCGGGACCGGTCGATACGCAACCCACTTCCACTTCAGTGAGGCTCTCCAGGAACTTGACGTAGTCGCGGGCTGCCGCGGGCAGTGCTTCGTAGCTGGTGGCTCCGTGCGTCGGAGTAGTCCAGCCGGGAACGGTTTGGTAAACCGGTTCGACGTCCGCCAGATCCTGGACGCGCGGCGGCATTTCGTCGAGCACGGAGCCGTTCAATTTGTAGCCAACGCAGACCTTGATCTCGCTCAGCCCGTCGAGCACATCGAGCTTGGTCAGGATCAGGCTGTCGAAACCATTCACCGCGGCGGTGTAGCGCAGCAGTGGCGCGTCGAACCATCCGCAACGGCGCGGGCGTCCGGTGACGGAGCCGAATTCGTTGCCCGCTTTGCGGATCCGCTCGCCGTAGTCGTCGCTTGCTTCGGAGGGAAACGGTCCGGCGCCAACCCGCGTGATGTAGGCCTTCGAAACCCCAACGACGCCCGAGATGCGCGTCGGAGCGAGTCCGGTGCCCGTGCATGCGCCACCGGCCGCCGCGCTCGAGCTGGTCACGAAGGGATAGGTGCCATGATCGATGTCGAGCATGGTCCCTTGAGCGCCTTCGAGCATGATCCGCTTGCCATCCCTGACGGCGCGGTTGAGCAGCAACGCCGTGTCCTTGACCATCGGCCGGATACGGGCTGCGAGGTCGAGGTACCGGTCGAGAACATCCTCGTCCGCCGCCGCCAGCCCGAACGCTTTCGCCACAGCCTGCTTGTCGCGGCGGACAGAGGCGTAGAGCGCGGAAAAGGCCTTGGGCTCGATAAAATCGGCCATGCGGATTCCGCGGCGGCCCACCTTATCTTCATACGCAGGACCAATGCCACGCGACGTCGTGCCGATTTTGACGCGGTCCGGAGAATCCTCCGAGATGCGCTCAACCAGCCGGTGATACGGCAGAATCACGTGGGCGCGGTTGCTGATGGCGAGCTGGTTGCGGACGTCGATTCCAGCCCGTTCGAGGGTTTCGATCTCCTCCATCAAGGCGGCCGGATCGACGACGACGCCGTTGCCAATCACGGCGAGCTTGCCGGGACGGAGGATCCCGCTCGGAATCAGCTTCAGGATGTACTTGTTGCTGCCAATGTAAACGGTATGGCCGGCGTTGTGGCCGCCCTGGTAGCGGGCCACAATATCGAACCGCTCGGAAAACAGGTCGACGATCTTCCCTTTTCCCTCGTCGCCCCACTGCGCTCCGAGCACAATGATATTGCTCATGATCTGGGGAAACCGTTATTGTACCGCAGGGTCCTTGCGGTCCGGCCTTACCTTGAGCACCACCAGCGTCTGATCGTCTTGAATCGTGCGTCCTTCGCGGAACCGGTCGAAGTCATCGAGGATCGCGTCAACGATTTGCTGCGCGGGCAGATGGCAGAGTCCGCGGAAGAACTCGGCCAGCCGCTGTTCGCCGTAAATCTTCTTGCCGCGGCCGGACTGGTCCTGGATCCCGTCGGAGTAGAGCAGGATCACGTCATTGTCCTGGGTCTGAAACGTAGTCTCCTCGTAGCTGCGGCCGGGGAACATGCCGAGCGGGAATCCCTCAATGTGCGGCGAGATGATTTCGCCGCCCCGGCAGACCAGTGGAGGAATGGCGGCGGCGTTTGAAAGCACGATCGCGCCCGTCGATGGCGTCCATTGCAAAACGGTAAGCGTGAGATATTTCCCGGCCACGCTCCGTTCCATCAGCGCGTCGTTGAGCGCCTGCATGAGGGCGGCGGGCGACTTCCCGCGCGGAGCAAGAGTCCGCAGCAAACCCGTGACCATCGCACTGTACAATGCCGCCGCCGCGCTCTTGCCGCTGACGTCGCCGAAGCTGATGATCGCCTTGCCCCCCTGCTCGAAGAAGTCGAAGACGTCGCCGGTGATCTCGTGCGCGGGCCGGAATCCGATGCCGATCTCGAGGCCGTCTATCTCCGGATCCTCGCGGGGGAGCAGCACGGACTGCAGCCGGCGCGCAGCGGCCAAGTCAGCCTCCATACGCTCGTTCTTGTCCGAGATCTCCTCGTACAGCCGGGCGTTGACGATCGAGATGGTCACCTGCGGGGCGATCAACTGCAACAGTTGGGCATGCTCTTCGGTGAAGAATCCGATGCGCTCGCTCTCGAGGTTGATGACGCCCACCAGTTGGTCCTGGGAAACCAGCGGAATCGCAAGCTCGCTTCGGGTCCCCGCGTAGGTCTGGATGTAGCGCGGATCATTGAGCACATCCTCGACGAGAACGGTTTGGCGTGATGCCGCCGCCGTGCCTGTGATCCCTTTGCCGAACGGGATGTTCTGCAGCTTCACTTGTTCGTCATAGCGGATGCTGAAACGGTGCCGGAGAGCGTTCAGCGACGGTTCGTGCAAAAGGACTGAGAACGCGTGATAGTTGACGAGCGTCCGGATGCGTTTGGCGACTGCGTCAAGCAGTTCGTCAACATCCAGGATGGACGAAAGCTCCTGCGCGAGCTGGGAAAGAGTCCGCAGCGTGCGGTTGCTGCGCTCGAGCCTGCGGTAGAGTTTGGCGCGCAGCAGGAACGACGATACGCGCGAGGCGATCAGTTGGAGCAGCGCACTGTCTTCGCCGGTGTAGGCATTGCGGCGCGCCGATTGGACATCGATCACGCCCACCAGCCGGTTGCCGACGGTCATCGGAACCGCCATCTCACTCTGGATCGCATCAAGCACGGGCAGGTAGCGGGGATCGGCACCGACATCGCCTACTACGACCGGCATCCGGGCCGAGGCGGCCACTCCGGTGAGTCCCTCGTCGAGTGGAATCACCATATCCCGCACAAGTGCCTTGCTCAACCCGATGGCGTGGCGCACACGCAATCCACGGTGCCGTTCCGAATAAAGCAGGATGGCCACAACGTCGCTCTCGATCACCTGGCGGACGTAATCCGCAACGCTTGCCAGGAGCGAATCCAGGTCGAGCGCCGCGGAAGTCGCGGTAGTGACTTCGAGAAGGAAGTCCAGCAACTCCGCCCGGTCGCGGAACCGCGCCTCCTGCGCCTTTGCGGCCACCTCAGTAACCGCCTGAGACCCGGGCGCCTTCGACGATCTTGACACTGGCGCTCGCGCCGATCCGGGTGGCGCCAGCCGCCGCCATTTGTTTCAAGTCGTCGAGCGAACGGATTCCGCCGGAAGCCTTGACCCCCAGCTCAGGACCCACTGCGCGCCGCATCAGGGCCACGTCGTGGGCGGTGGCTCCACCCTTCGAAAAGCCGGTGGACGTTTTCACGAAGTCGGCACCGGCGAGCTTGGATAACGCGCACGCAGCGGCTTTCTGGCTGTCGTCGAGCAACGCGGTTTCCAGGATCACCTTGACGATGGCCCCAGCTTTGTGGGCGGCCTCGACGACAGCGGCGATGTCGGCGCGGACAGCTTCCGTGTCACCCGACTTGAGCGCGCCGATGTTCAACACCATGTCGATTTCCTGCGCGCCGGATTGAAGCGCGGCTTCTGTTTCCGCGCGCTTCGATGCCGTCGACGTCGCGCCCAGTGGGAATCCAACCACGGTGCACACCTTCACCGGCGATCCCTTGAGCAGCTCCGCCACCAGGGGAACCCAGTAGGCGTTCACACACACGCTCGCGAAGCTGTGTTGGCGGGCCTCAGCGCACACTTTGCGGATTTCGGACTCGGTGGCCTCCGGCTTCAGCAACGTGTGGTCGATCATGGAGGCGACCGAAGGGTCGGTGCGTGTGAGCTTCTCACTCGCCGAAACACGGTCGGCGCCGCACGCCAGGATCTCGCGGGTCTTGCGTGCGCAGGTCTGGACGCAACGCTGGGTGCAGTCCGGGCATACCAGATCCGGGATGTTGAGCCCCTCGCCCTTCAGCGCTTTGGGAACTTGGAGACGGCCGAGCAACTCGTTGCCAATCTCGGCCACCAGCCGGTCGAGTTCGGCTTGCGTCATGAGCGGCGCTCCAACCGCATGATCTTGTCGACGCGGGCCTGATGCCTGCCTCCGCCGAACGGGGTCGCGAGCCACACGCGGAGCACGGCTTCGGCTTGCGATTCGGTCAGCATGCGTCCTCCCAGGGTGAGCACGTTGGCGTCATTGTGTTCGCGGCTGTTGCGCGCCGAGGCGATATCGTAGCACAAAGCGGCACGGATGCCGGAAATCTTGTTCGCCGCCATCGACGATCCGATTCCGGCGCCGTCAATGATCACGCCGCGGGTTGCCTTTCCGGCTGCGACCAGATCGGCCACCTGCGCGGCGACGTCGGGATAGTCGGCCGTTTTCTCTTCGTAGACACCGACGTCGCGCGCGGCCAACCCGAGCTCGTTGAACACCGGGAGCAGAGCTTGCTTCATGCGGAATCCGCCATGGTCCGCGCCGATCGCAACGGTTTTATCAGGGGGCGCGATTCCACCGAACTGGCCGGGCTGAAGCTCGATGATCCGGACACCGCGTTCGCGCGCCAAATCGCGCGCGGACGGCGTGACGATGCTGCCCGCCAGGATCTTCCACTCGCCGCTCGCGGGGACCTCCCGCTCGGTCAGAACCTGGCGCATCCGGTGCTACAGGGGCTGTCCACTGGCGTCAGGTGTCACGGCAGGAGCGCCCGGCTTGGCGTCCACCGCCCGTAGAATCCGGGGACCCTCGGGACTGAGCACCAGGATCCTCACTTCACCTGGCGGTCCGATTGGACCGACCGGTTTTCCGTCGGTTGACACTTGGATCCCGCCAGCATTCCCGATCACCATTCTTGCGTGCTCGACCCCCTTGAGGACCTTGCCGGAGTTGGGCTCAAGAACACCCGAATAGACGGGTTTGCCGTTCGCGATGATCGAGACCCAGGTGGTTTCCGAGGCGAGGACATTGATCATCATTCCGGTGGTTCCAGCGGGCGGAACCGGCAGCTCGCCCACCCGTGCCGCGGTAACCACCGGAGTGCCAGGCACGGGTTCGTTTGGCTTCGGCAGTTGCTCCGGAGTCGGCAGCTTGGTGGTGGGTGATCCGGCGGCCTGATTCGGGGCATCTGAGGCATCAATGGCAATCGATTTACCTGTGCCGAGCACAACGCGCTGCCAGCCCATGTACACCAGCGAGCATGCGCCGAGCGCCGCAACCAGAGCGAATGACGGCTTCGGGATCTGAGACCAATATCCGGCTCTCGAAGGGCCGGTCCGGAATGGGGCGGTCGCGACGAGCTCACGCGTGCTGGGTGCAGGACCGCTCGATGGCTCCTCGGGATACTGCTGGAAGAGCTGCTGGATCTCCGTCTCAATGGACGCTGGATCCAAGCCGACGTGAACGGCATACTGCCGGGCGAAGCTTCTTGCGAAAATAGATCCTGGAATGATCTTGAAGTCGCCCGACTCAAGTGCCTCAAGATAACGGCGGCTGATGCGAGTGTCTTCCGCGATTTGAGCCAGGTCCACGCCCCGGGCGAGGCGTTGCTGGCGCAGACGTTCGCCGAAATGCATGTCCAATCTTATACCAAAATGGAACACGGACGCTAGACCCTTGTCAGACCCAGTTGTGTCCGTCATCGTCGTCAATTGGAACCGGCGGGAACTATTAAAGAAATGCCTGCAATCGATTGAGCAGCAACAGGATACAAGCTTTGAAGTAATCCTGGTTGACAATGGATCCACCGATGGGAGCATCGAGGCGGCCCTCCCCTTTGCGGAGGGGCTCAGCCTGCGGATCATTGAGAATCCCAACAACCTCGGCTTCTGCGCTGCGAACAACCAGGGGATCCTCGCAGCACGGGGGGAATTCGTGGCGTTGCTCAACAACGACGCGGAGGCTGATCCGGGCTGGCTGAAGGCCCTATTGACCGCGTTCGACGGGCGGCCCGGAACAGGGATGGCTGCTTCGAAAATCCTGGTTTACGAGGATCCGGGCGTGATCGACAAGGCGGGGCACCTGATCTACCTCGACGGCCAGAACCGGGGACGGGGATCCGGACAACGGGACAACGGGCAGTTCGACACTCCGGAAGAGGTCTGCTGGCCAGACGGGTGCGCCTGCATGTACCGCAAGTCCATGCTGGATCTGATCGGAGGGTTCGACGAGGACCTGTTCGCATACGCCGATGACGCCGAACTCGGGCTGCGCGCTAGAATAGCGGGGTGGGACTGTTGGTACGTTCCGTCGGCGACGGTCCGGCATCATCGCGGGTCGACGCTCGGCGTGATGTCCCCAAGGCGGGTAGAGCTGATTGAACGGAATCGGGTTCTTCTCGCGGTCAAGCTGTTCCCCTGGAGTCTGCTTTGGCTAAACGCCGCGTATTATCTCGCAAGAATCGCCGCGGGGACCTGGGCAGCGGTCCGCGGGAAGGGGGAGGTCCGCCGCTTCCCGGGCCCGAAGGGCAAGCTCACCCTGATCTCTTCGCTGATCAAGGCGGACCTGGAGGCGGTCCGGATGATTCCGAGGATGTACCGGAAGCGGAAAGAAGTGGACAAGATCCGGAGACTGTCCCCAGCCGAGGTGCGCGCGTTGCTGATCCGGTACCGCATCCGGCTGAGAGAGCTAATGGAGCAGGCAGTCTAGTCCCGTTCCAGCCGGTCCGGCCAGAGCCGGTGCCGGTTCCGCCCGCTCCCCAGTTGGAGGACGCATGTCCGGCCTGCGACAGCGCTGAGGGGCGCGTTCTCGCCGAGGGGAGTGACCGGCTCTACCAAACAACCAACCGCGTGTTCCGGGTTGTCGAGTGCGGAGCGTGCAAGCTGATCCGGCTCTCGCCATGGCCAGATCCGTCGGATCTTCGCTACTACTATCCGCCGGAGTATTGGTACGTCCCGCGGCAGGACACCGCGTCTCGGCTTGAGGAGGCCTATCGCAGGTTTGTTTTGCGCGATCATGCCGGCTTCGTGGACCGTGCCTATGAAAACGCGGGCGGGCAGGGCGCGATCCTGGACGTCGGCTGTGGAGGCGGGTTGCTGCTCCGGCTGCTTGCCGACCGGGGACGGCCGGTTGTCGGGCTCGACTTTTCCCTGCCCGCGGCCACTGCCGCCTGGTGGCACAACGGCGTTCCGGCCATCTGTGGGTCGCTGACGCAGGCGCCTTTGCCAAGGGAGTCCTGCGCGGTGGTCACGATGTTCCACGTGCTGGAGCATTTGTACGACCCGGTGGCCTACCTGGACGCGGCAAATGACCTGCTGCTTCCGGGGGGCCGGCTGGTGATTCAAGTGCCGAATGCCGGATGCTGGCAGTTCCTCTTGTTCGGAGAGAACTGGGCGGGAATCGATATTCCGCGGCACCTGCTTCATTTCCGGCTGCGAGACCTCGAGATCCTGCTCGACCGTTGCGGCTTTGAGGCGGTCCGCACGAAGTACTTTTCGCTCCGCGACAATCCCGCCGGACTGGCGACGAGCATCGCCCCGGCGCTCGACCCGATGGCGCGCAGAATCCGCAAGACCCAGGAAACGCCCGGCCTGCGGCTGGTCAAGGATTTCGCCTACTTCGGCCTGGTGATGGCGGCGCTCCCGTTCACCCTCATCGAGGCTGCCTGCCGTGCGGGATCCACTGTCATGATCGAGGCGCGGAAGAAGGGCGCCCCGCCGGCGGCTTAGATGAACTACGCGGCGGCCAGCCAGCGGATGCCCGCCTTCCTGCGCCGCTGGATCCTGCACTTTGAGGCGGAGATCGAGGACGCCGTAGCCGCCTTCGCGCAGCGTTTGCCCGATGGTGCGCGGGTGCTTGATGCTGGAGCCGGGGAGTTGCGCTACGCCGGGTCATTCAAGCGCCATCGCTACACTTCGGCCGATCTCGCGATCGGGGATCCGGCCTGGGACTACGGCAAGCTCGACTGCATCGCCGACCTCACGCGCCTGCCGTTCGCCAGTGGCGGCTTCGCCGCCTGTGTGAACATCGTGACGCTCGAACATGTCCGCGAGCCAGCGGCGGTGATGCGGGAACTAGCCCGCATCCTTGCACCCGGCGGCGAGCTGCTGCTGGTGGTTCCGCATGAGTGGGAGGTCCACCAGGCGCCACACGACTACTACCGGTACACCGTTCATGGAGTCCGGTATTTGATCGAGCAGGCTGGAATGGCAGCGGTCGAGATCCGGCCTGTGGGCGGGTACTTCCGGCTGCTGGCGAGAAGGCTGCTCAACGGGCTCCAGTTTTTCCCCGGACTGCTCATCGTGCCCGCGGCGCTGGTGCTGGCTCCGCCCGCGCTTGTTCTGCCCCTGTTCGACGGGCTCGACCGCCAGCGGAACTTCACCCTCGGCTACATCTGCCGCGCGCGCCGTCCATGATAAGATAAGAAGAGCTTATGGCTGACAGCGTGGGCACCACACTCAAGCGGTTCGTGCTTTGGGATTATTCGCGCGGAACGTGGCAGTACGAAGTGATGGTGACCTTGATTCTGGCCTTCATTTTCCTCACTCCCCGTGAGTTCTTCCGCGATCAGCCCAAGCCGAAGAATGTCGTCATGGTGACGACCGGCCAACAGGAGACGACTTTCCTCATCGATCCGCACATGCTTGCTGGAATGCAGAGTCCGGCGATCGAGGAAGCCGCCAACCGCATCATCCACTCCCAAGCGGGTGGCAAGAAGCGGAATGTTGTGCGGGTGGAGCCGGTGTTCGACGACGAGAAGGAGATCCGGGGATTCCTGGCGTACACGAAACCCTGACACAAGCTGCCGCACCTAATTGATTTGACATGAGAATCAACTTTGCAGCTTCTCTACTCCTGGTGTGCGCGGACCTGCCGGTTTCCGCACAGAACGCGAATTCGGTGCTCGCGCGAATGGACACGGCCGCGGCGGGATTTCAGAGCGTGGCGGCGAATGTCCAGCGGGTGAGTTTCACCGCCGTGATCAATGACCGGAGCGAGGAGTCGGGCACGGTTAAGTTCTTCCGCGCCAAGAACGATGTCAGGGTGCTGATGGAGATCCAAAAACCGGATAAACGGGCGTTTGCCTTCGCCGGACGGCAGGCCCAGCTCTACTACCCCAAGATCAACACCGTCCAAATCATCGACTTGAGCAAACAGAAGTCGCTCGTCGACCAGTTCATCCTGCTGGGTTTCGGAACCCCGGGCCGGGAACTGGCCAAGAACTACGAGATCCGCTACGGGGGCGAAGAGCCGGTCGCCGGACAGAAGGCATCACGGCTCGAGCTGACCCCAAAGTCGAAAGAGGTCCGGCAGCAGTTCGCCAAGATCGAAATCTGGGTCGCGGACCCAGGCGGTTACGCCGTGCAGCACAAAATGCATGAGCCGTCTGGCAACTACCTCACCGCAACTTTTACCGATGTGAAGCTGAATTCCAGCCTTAGCCCCGCCAGTGTCGCCCTTCAATTGCCGAAAGACGTCAAGAAAGAATACCCGCAGAAATAATGCAATCCTCACTCTCCACGGAGACCCACCCTACGGCGGTTGTCCAGCAGGATCCAGCCACGGCCGGACCGCGGACAACCGCATCCCGTCTCGCCTACCTTGATTGGCTGCGGGGCCTGGCCGCGGTGACCATGCTGCAAGGCCACGTGTTCCACTCGTTTACGGACAAGGGCCTGCGCAACGGTCCGGAGTACGTGTTGTCGCAATTCTTTGGCGGAATGCCGCCTGCGATCTTCCTGTTCCTGACCGGGATCACGCTCGCTTTCCTGATGGATTCGAGCGACCGGAAGGGGCTTTCGCCTGTGGCGAAGATCGCGGCCGTCCTGCGGAGAGCCGGTTTCCTGCTGGGGATGGCCTACCTGTTCCGGCTGCAGTTGTGGCTGTTCGCCCAACCGCATTCGCCGTGGACGGATCTGTTCAAAGTGGACATTCTCAATTGCATGGGGGTAGGCATCGCGCTGATGGCGGTGCTGACCTTCTTTTCCACCTTCGACCGGATCCGGCTGTCGGCCGGCTTGGGCGTGGCAATCGCCGGGCTGTCGCCAATGGTCTCCTCGATCGGCTGGGCCGGGGAGCATTGGCTGGTCCGCAACTACGTCGCGCCGAGCTATGACTACTTCAGCTTCTTCCCCTGGGCCGCATTCCTGGCGTTCGGCGTGAGCGCGGGGAGCCTGCTGCGGTCAGTGAGGGCGGAACAAGTTGAGCGGGTTATCCAGTGGGCGGCGGTCTTCGGCCTGAGCCTGGCCTTCGCTGCCCACTATTTGTCGAACATCCCGTATTCGATCTATGCGAAGTCGGAGTTCTGGCTGAACAGTCCGGCGCAGGTCTTCATCAAGACCGGCGTGATCCTGGTTCTGATGTCGGTGGCCTATGTTTGGACACGGTGGGTGGTGCGCGATTCCTGGAACTGGTTGTGCCAGTTGGGCACGACATCCCTGCTGGTCTACTGGGTGCACATTGAGCTGGTCTACGGACGCTGGTTCTGGATGTGGAAGGAGAACCTTTCGGTGCCGCAGACGTTGGCCGCCTCGGTGGCGGTCATCGGATTGATGCTGGTGGTGTCGGTGTGGCGGACGAATCCGGCGAAGCTGCGGAACTGGATGCCACAGGTGTCCTACCGTCCGATGAGCGCCGCGGACTAGCGTCTCGCGCCCGGTTCACTTCTTCTTCTCCCGGTTCCACAGCTCCCGCGACAGCGCCCGCCCGCAGAACGGGCAGTAGTTCAGCCCCACGTAGCTCGGCCGGGCCTCGCCGAACCGCAGGTGGTACTCGGTGTCGATCTCGGTCAAAATGCGCCCGTCGCCCAACGAATGCATGGGCCCGATCCGCACGAGATCACGGTCGGAGAGATCGCTCATCTGTTCGCAGCAGTACATTAGTTTGGAACTGGGTATCCCTTTCACTCAGCCGACCCCAACCTGTTGTGCTACCTTCCGTGGGGATGTGGTGCGCCCGACTAGGGTGTCGTAGGTCTTCGGAGAAGTG
>Ga0194132_10004741_pt1 | contig 22866 bp, 31 predicted proteins | sample TA2KigOf80mmetaG_FD_148612 | JGI IMG/M metagenome (GOLD analysis project Ga0194132, IMG submission 148612) | Freshwater microbial communities from Lake Tanganyika, Tanzania - TA2015054 Kigoma Offshore 80m | ecosystem: Environmental > Aquatic > Freshwater > Lake | place: Tanzania: Lake... | reverse complement strand
GCGGCGAGGCGCGCCGCATAGCCGGGATCGGCGCGGCGCGCGCGGTAGATCGGCTTGCCGGCCGGACCCGCCGCCACCTCGATGACCATCGGCGCGTGCATCTCCATCGCGCCGAGGTCGAAGTCCTCGTCCGGCAGCACGGCGATAGCGCGCTTGCCGACGCGCACCACCACGTACTTCTGCTGCGGCAAGAGCTCGCGCGCCCACGCCTTCAGCTGCGCGTAGAAGGGCTTCTCCTTCCAGGCATCGGGGCGGCTGTGGTCGACGACGGCGGTGATGCCCCCGGATGCGTCGGCCATCAGCACGATCTTCGACTTGGCCGGGAACCAATCCTCGGACAGGTTCGACGACAGGTATCCGCAATGGAACTTGCGGCACTCCTGCGGGCGATCCGCGTAGATGCCGCAGCCTCTGCCCTGCTTCACGTGCGGGCACCACACGCCGTGCGGCTTGTCGAGCGCGGCGATGTGCAGGACCTTGCAGCACATGGTGCAGGTGCCGCACGCCTTGCCGGGAGCCGGAGCGCCGCCGTCGGCCGGATGGGTTGCAATGGTCATCGGTTCATTCGCTCTTATTGATTTGGCGCCCCATCGGCGCGTTGGTCGGTTGGCGCGCCATCGGCGCGACGCGCGCGATAGCGGGTGGTGCCCATCGGCCCGGCGGCCGTCTCGATAATGACTCGTCCGCCCGGCTCCATGGGGCCGAGATCGGCGTCGTGGTCCGGCAGGATGGCGATGGTGCGGTTGCCCACCCGCACCAGCACCTGGCGATTGTGCTGGAGGAACGCCACCGCCCACGCCTTCAGCTGCTTGTAGAACGGCTCGGCCTTCCAGGCGTCGGGGCGTCCAGTGTCCACCACGGCGGTGATGCCGTTGTCCACGTACATCAGGACGATCTTCGACGTGGCCGGGAACCATTCCGGCGACAGGCCCTCGGACACCAGGTAGCCGCAGATGAACTCGCGGCAGGCGCCCGGCCGGTCGGAATAGATCGCGCAACCGCGCCCGGGCTTGGCGTGCGGACACCACACCCCGTGCGGCTTGTTCAGCTCCTCGATGGCGAGGACCTTGCAGCACAGCGTGCAGGTGCCGCAGCTGCGGCCCGCTACCACCTGGGTCTCGCCTGCGGCGCTCACGCGCGCGCCCGCTCGCAGCGCACGCGGTACAGCGGGCCGACCGGCCCCGGCGCGATGTCGAGGAAGACGGCGTCGGCGGGCGTGACGTTGCCGACGTCCACGTCCTCGTCCGGCAGGATGACGAAGCAGCGCGCGCCGACGCGCACGAGCATGGTCTGGCCCTTGGGGATCAACTGCCGCGCCCAGGTCTTGAATTGCTCGTAGTAAGGTGCGGCACGCCAGGCGTCGGGGCGGCTGGCGTCGACGAGCGCGGTAAGGCCCGTCTCCTTCGACGACAGCACCATCTTGCAGCGCGCCGGGAACCACTCGTCGCCGAGCTCGGCGGTGGTGATGTAGCCGCAATGGAACGCGCGGCACGCCTGCGGCCGCTCGGCATAGATGCCGCAGCCCCTGCCCCGCACCACGTGCGGGCACCAAGTGCCGCCCGGCTTGCCGATCTCGTCCACCCACATCAGCTTGCAGCACAGGGTGCACTGGCCGCAGCCGCGGCCCCGCACCACCTCGGCGGGACGCGCGCTCATGCCTTGGCCGCCTTGGCTTTGACCTTGCGCGCGCTGTACACGCGCCCGATCGGTCCGCGCCGCGCTTCCCACTCGATGGTGTCGCCGGGATCCATCTCGCCGAGGTCGAAGTCGTTGTCCGGCATGACGGCGATGGTGCGGCGGCCAACGCGCACGGTGACCAGGCGGTTGCGCGGCACGCCCTCCACCGCCCACATCTTGATGCGCTCGTAGAACGGCGATGCCTTCCAGGCGTCTGGATTGGCCGGATCGACGTACAGAACGATGCCGGACGGGTCGCCGGTGACGATGAAGTGGGCCTTGGCCGGCAACCAGTCTTGCGACAACGTCGACGACTGCAGGTAGCCGCAGAAGAAGTCGCGGCACACCTGCGGACGCGTGGCGTGGATGGTGCAGCCAGTCCCCGGCTTGCAGTGGCGGCACCACTGTCCCATCGGCTTGTCCAGCTCCGGCACGTTCATCAGCTTGCAGCACAGGCTGCAGGAGCCGCAGGTGCGTCCCGGCACGGTACGGATGGGGCGCGTCGGCGCTTCGGTCACGGCCCCGCCGCTTCGCGCGCGGGGATCTTGCGCGCCTCGTACTGCATGCCGGTCGGCGACGGTTGCCAGCCGACCTCGATGCCCTCGCCGGATTCCAGGACGCCGAGCTCGATGTCGCGCTCGGGCAGGATGGCGGTGACGTGCTTGTCGACGCGCACGATGACGAACCAGCCCTCCTCCATTCCCTGCCGCGACCATGCCTTGAGCTGCTGGTAGTACTGCGGCTGCCTCCAGGCGTCCTTGCGGTCGCGATCGACGACCGCGGCGATGCCTCCGTCCACCTTCATCAGGATGATGCGCGACTGCAGCGGCCGCCATGCCTCGCTCACGCCGGGCGAGGTGAGGTAGCCGCAATAGAAGTCCCGGCATGACTGCGGCCGGGTCTCGTAGATCTTGCAGCCGGAGCGCGGAGCGCAATGCGCGCACCAGGCGCCCTGCGGCTTGTCGAGTTCCGGCACGATCATGAGCTTGCAGCAGAGGGTGCAGGTGCCGCACGACCGCCCCGCGACGATGCTCACCTCGCCGTCGCCTGTCGCCAGCGGGCCAGCGACGGAGGCCGGCGTCGGCTCGACGGTCATGACTCGCTCTCGTCCTCGCCCGCTGACTTGCTCGATTCGCCGGGCGCGACGGGTTCGCCGGGGATGGCGTACGTGCCGTTCAGCCAGCGGCCGAGATCGATCTGTCCGCACCGGACGCTGCAGAACGGCTTGTGGGCCTCCGTCACGGGCTTGCCGCAGATGGGGCAGCCGCCCTTGGCTTTGGTGCGCATGCTGGCCACGGTGCCCATGCTTTGGCCTTCTACCGCGACGGCCCCGCGGCGTATAGTCACAGAGCCTTTGGCGCGGCGATTCGGGGCGCCACGGCCGGTTCCTGCCCATGATCACCCTGCATCAGTTGCGCATCTTCTGGGCGGTGGCCCACGCCGAGTCGCTCACCCGCGCGTCCAAGCTGTTGGGCTTGGCGCAGCCTTCGCTGTCCCAGCAGATCGCCAAGCTCGAGGAAAGCATCGGCACCCAGCTGTTCGACCGCAATCGCAACCAGCTTCAGCTGACCGACGCCGGCAAGTTCCTGCTGCGCAAGTCCGAGCTGATCCTCGCCAGCGTCGACGAAGCCATGGCCGGCCTGCAGGAGTTCACCGAGGGTGCGCGCGGCGTCATCTCGGTGGGCGCGCTCAACTCCATCGCGCGCGTCATCCTGCCCCGCGCCGTGCGGCGCATGTCGAAGGTATTCCCCTCGGTCGAGCTCGACGTGCACGAAGTTTCGCCCGGCGAGGCGCTCGAGCTGCTGTACGGCCGCCGCCTGACCGTGGCGCTGGTGGCGGAGGAGTCGATCGCCAAGAGCAACGTCTCGTTCCGCAGGTTCGAGGTGTTCCGCGATCCCTATGTGCTGGCCGTGCCGAAAGGCATCGACCTGTCCAAGGTCAGCGACACCTGGAACGACCTCGGCGACGCCGAGCGCAAGGTGTTGAACAGCGTCATCCAGTTCAACTTCGGCACCGCCCATCAGCGCCGCATGGAAGAGTGGTTCCAGGCGCATCTTCCCCACCACCGGATCGTCACCCAGGTGCGCACCTACGAGGTGGCGCTGTCGCTGGTGCAAGAGGGTCTCGGCGTCGCCGTGGTGCCGGCGCTCACCGCGCGGGTCAGCAGCGCGCTCGACTTCGGCGTGCAGCTCTACAAGGTGGACCTCGCCGACCGCCACATCATCGGGCTCATCCCAAGCCAGTACGCGCGCGTCGAGCCTTACGCGACCTTCCTCGCCTCGCTGGAGCAGGCGGGGGCCGAGGTGGAGGTGCCGGCCGTTCTGCCCCAGCCCCCCTTCGTTCGTGCCGGCGCCTCCGCCGAGCGCCCGGCCCCGGCGAAAGTCGGCTGAAAGCCTGGGTTTCCGTCACTATCGCATTTGCCTATGGCCGGCATAGGCGACCGGGCAATGTCTCGCATAGATTTCGTCATGGACGGGCTTAGCCCACTCTCCCATCACCCGATCCCGCCGGATCGACTCGTTTCGTGAGGAGAGACACCCATGGCTTGGAAGACCCCGAAGATCACCGTCATCAGCGTCGGCATGGAGATCAACTGCTACGCCTGCGCCGAGCTCTAAACGCTCACCTCCTCCCGAGGGAGGAACCGAACGCCCCGGCATGCCGGGGCGTTTCGTTTTGGCGCAGGGCGATTTCGCCGCCAGCGCCGGTTATCGCTTGCATAGATTAAATCGCCGCTGCGCCGCGCGTTAGGGTGCGCCGATGCTGCAGGTGCCATGTTGCAGGTGATCGTGCTGGGTTCCGCGGCGGGCGGTGGTTTTCCGCAGTGGAACTGCAACTGCGCGCTGTGCCGGCGGGCGCGCGCCGGGGACCCCAAGGTCCGGCGCCGCACCCAGTCCTCGCTCGCGGTCTCGTCGGGCGACGGCAAGTGGTTCCTGCTCAACGCCTCGCCCGACCTGCGCAAGCAGATCGACGACAACCCCGACCTCCACCCCGATCCCGAGGTGACGCGCCACAGTCCGATCATGGGCGCCGTGCTCACCAACGCCGACGTCGACCACATCGCCGGCCTGTTGAACCTGCGCGAAAGCCAGCCGCTCGCGGTCTACGCGACGCCCCGGGTGCATGCGGTGCTCGACCGCAACACGGTCTATCGCGTGCTCAACCCCGCCTACGTCGACCGCCGGCCGCTCGAACTCGAGCGCCGCACCGAGCTCGCCGGCAAGGACGGCATCGTCAACGGCCTCGCCATCGAGCCGTTCTCGGTGCCCGGCAAGATCGCGCTCTACCTGGAGGACCCGAGCCTCGACAACCTGGGATCCGCCGCCGAGGACACCATAGCCCTCAAGGTAACCGAGCGCGCCACCGGCAAGAGCTTCTTCTACGTGCCCGCCTGCGCGTCGATGCCGCCCGATCTCGCCGAGCGCCTGTCGGGCGCCGACCTCGTCTTCTTCGACGGCACCGTGTGGAAGGACGACGAGATGATCGCTACGCGCACCGGCAAGAAGACGGGCGGACGCATGGGGCACATGCATCTTGCCGGCAAGGACGGCTCTGTCGCCGCGTTCGCCGGCCTCGGCGTCAAGCGCAAGGTGTTCGTCCACATCAACAACACCAACCCGGTGCTGGCCGAGGATTCTCCCGAGCGTGCGTTTGTCGAGGCTGCCGGCTGGGAGGTCGGCTACGACGGAATGAGGGTGACGCTGTGAACAAGCTGCAAACGATCGAACGCATTGCCGCGCCGAAGCCCGCGCCGGCCGTGGCGCGCGTGCGCACGGTGACCTGGAACGAGCTGCACCCGCCGATGCGCAACGCCGACGAGCTGGAGGCGCGCCTGCGCGAGATCGGCGCGACGCGCTACCACAACCTGCACCCGTTCCATAAGCGCCTACACGGTGGCAAGTGCACCAAGGGCCAGGTGCAGGCGTGGGCGCTCAACCGCTATTACTACCAGTCCACCATCCCGATGAAGGACGGCGCGGTGCTGGCGCGCATGCGCGATCCGCGCGTGCGCCTGGAGTGGCGCCATCGTCTCGAGGACCACGACGGCACCCACGAGAACGAGGGCGGCATCGCCCGCTGGTTCAAGCTCACCGACGGATTGGGTCTGGACCGCGAGTACGTCACCTCGACGCGCGGCATCCTGCCGGCGACCCGCTTCGCGGTGGACGCGTACCTCAACTTCACGCGCGACCGCCCCACGCTGGAAGGCGTCGCCTCGTCGCTCACCGAGCTGTTCGCGCCCGGCATCCACCGCGAGCGCATCTCCGGCATGCTGGAGAGCTACAGCTTCATCACCGACGAGGTGATGGCGTACTTCCGCAAGCGCCTGAACCAGGCGCCGCGCGACGCCGACTGGTGCCTGGACTACGTGCGCACCAACGCCCGCACCCAGGAGGAGCGCGAGGCGGTGTGCGACGCGCTGCTCTTCAAGTGCGAGGTGCTGTGGACCATGCTCGACGCCCTCGACTACGCCTATGTGCAGGGCAACGTCCCGCCCGGCGCCTTCGTGCCGGAAGGCGGAACGGGAGCCTGAGGGTGGAGCGCATCGTCATCAGCGAGGCTTCGGTGCCCGCCTTCCCGCGCGGGGTGAAGTTCCGCTTCAACAACGCCAAGCAGCAGTGGGTGATCCTCGCTCCCGAGCGCCTGCTGGAGCCCGACGAGACCGCGGTCGAGGTGCTGAAGCTCATCGACGGCAAGGTTGCGCTGGGAACAGTAATCGACAAGCTGGCGGCGATGTTCAAGGCGCCGCGCGACGTCATCGCCACCGACGTCGTCGCCATGCTGCAGGACCTCGCCGACAAGGCGTTCCTGATCGACGCGGCCGCGTCGCCGCACGCGCAAGGCGCCGCGAAGACTGCTGCCGGGGGCAAGGCATAGGACCACAGCCATGAACTTACGCGTCGAACCGCCTCTCGCCCTGCTCGCCGAGCTGTCGCATCGCTGCCCACTGCAGTGCCCCTACTGCTCCAATCCGCTGGAGTTGGAGCGCGCGGGCAAGGAGCTCGACACCAAGACCTGGCTGCGCGTCCTCGACGAGGCCGCCGCCATGGGCATGCACCAGGTGCATTTCTCCGGCGGCGAGCCGACGGTGCGCAAGGACCTGGAGCAGCTGGTCGAGCACGCCACCAAGGTCGGGCTCTATACCAACCTGATCACCTCGGGCGTGCTGCTCGATGAGGTGCGACTGCGCACCCTGGCCGACCTCGGTCTGGAGCACGTGCAGGTGAGCTTCCAGGACACCGACGAGCACAACGCCGACCGCATCGCCGGCTTCAAGGGTCATAAGAAGAAGCTCGAGGTGGCGCGGCTGGTGCGCAAGATCGGCCTGCCGCTGACGGTGAACGCCGTCGTGCACCGCCAGAACATCGACCACGTGCCGGACTTCCTGGAGATGGCTGTGGAGCTCGACGCCGAGCGCATCGAGATCGCGCAGGTGCAGTACTACGGTTGGGCGCTCAAGAACCGCGCCGCCTTCATCCCGACCTACGAGCAGCTCAAGCGCACCACCAAGATCGTCGAGGAGGCGCGCCAGCGGCTGAAGGGCGTGCTGGTCATCGACTACGTGGTGCCGGACTACTACGCCAAGCGGCCGAAGACCTGCATGGGCGGCTGGGCGCGCCGCTTCCTCAACATCAGCCCGGCCGGCAAGGTGCTGCCCTGCCACGCCGCCGAGAGCATCCCCACCCTGCAGTTCGACACGGTCCAAGAGCACAGCCTGCAGTGGATCTGGGAGAACTCCGCCGCCTTCAACAAGTATCGCGGCACCGAGTGGATGCCGGAGCCGTGCAGAAGCTGCGACCGCAAGGAGCTCGACTGGGGCGGCTGCCGCTGCCAGGCGTACGCCCTGACCGGCGACGCCGGTACCATCGACCCCGCGTGCGAGCTGTCGCCGCTGCACCAGGCGACTTTCGGACTCGCCATGAAGGAAGCGGCGGCCGAGGCCCCCGAGTTCATCTACCGCCGCATCGGCGCCGACGAGACGCCCGACGCGCCGGTGTTCGCCACGACCCGCGAGCCGGCCGAATAGCTAGCGCGCAGTGCCAAGCAGGGCCGCCGTCTCGGCGAGCGGCAGGCCGACGACGTTGGAGTACGAGCCGTGGATGCCCTTCACCAGGGCGGCGAAGCGCCCCTGGATGGCGTAGCCGCCGGCCTTGCCGCGCCACTCGCCGCTGGCGAGGTACGCGTCGACTTCGGCCGGCGTCACGCGCTTCACCACGACAATGGTGGTCACCAGGCGGCTGCGCGTCGCGCCGCCGAACACGACGGCAATCCCGGTGTGGACGCGGTGGCGGCGCCCGGAGAGTAGGTCCAAACAGCGGCGCGCGGTGGGCTCGTCGTCGGCCTTGGGCAGGTTGCGCCGGCCCACCGCGACGGTGGTGTCGGCGCCGAGCACGACGTCGTCGGGAAAGCGCGCGGCGACGGCCTCGGCCTTGGCGATGCCGAGCCGCAGCGCAAGCGCCGGCGGCAGCTCGCCCTTCGCGGGGGTCTCGTCTACTGCGGGATGCTCGACGCGATCGGGCTCGATGCCGATCTGGCGCAACAGCTCGATCCGGCGTGGCGACGCCGAGGCGAGCACGAGGGCCGGCATCGCAAGCGGCCGGCCTACTTGTAGCGGAACGTGATGCGACCCTTGGTGAGGTCGTAGGGGGTCATCTCGACCAGGACCTTGTCGCCGGCCAGCACGCGGATGCGGTGCTTGCGCATCTTGCCAGCGGTGTGGGCCAAGACTTCGTGGTCGTTGTCGAGCTTGACCCGGAACATCGCATTGGGCAGCAGCTCCATCACCGTGCCCGGAAACTCCAGTAATTCCTCTTTCGCCATTCGCTCTCCGTCGTTGTGACCGGGCGCTCATGCTTCGACAAGCTCAGCATGAGGAATTGAGAAAGCCCTCACCCAGAGCCCGTCGAGGGGTGAGGTCCTTTGGGCGCTATGAATCACCCGCCGCCCCGGGCAGTTCAAGACCTTTCCTGGAGGGCTCCGTTGCGCGGCCGGACTAGGGGCGCAAAGGCCTCGTCGATGCGCCGTGCCAGGGCATCGCGTGCCTCGCGGTAGGCGGCGACGATGGACTCGCGGCTGCCGCGGGCGGCCGTGACGTCGAAGGTGGGCCAGAAGATCAGGTCGCACGCCATGGTGCGGGTGAGCTCCACCGCCCGGTGCTGGGCGGAGGGCGACAGCGAGATGATCCAGTCGAACGAGGTGTCGTGCAGGTCCTGGAACGACTTCGGCACGTGCTTGGACATGTCGATGCCGAGCTCCGCGAGGACGGCGACCGCGAACGGATCGGGCTCGTCGCCGGCGCGCACGCCGGCCGAATCGAAATAGAGCTGGTCGCCGTAACGCGCCTTGGCGAGGCCGACCGCCAGAACCGAGCGCACTGTGTTGTTGTCGCAGGCGAACAGGACGGACGCGGGCGGACGGCGTTCCATGCTCATGCGCGCCGGTGCAGGACGCACATGAGCGTGAACAGCCGCCGCGCCGTGTCGAGATCGAGCTCGACGCGGTCCTTGAGCTTCTCGACCAGGAGCTCGGCCGCCTCGGTGTGCATGGCGCGGCGGCCCATGTCGATCGCCTCGATGCGCGACTGCGGCGCCGACTTGATCGACTCGTAGTAGCTGTCGCAGACGATGAAGTAGTCGCGCATGATGTGCCGGAACAGCGACAGCGCCAGCACGATGCGCGACAGCGGCAGGTCGCTCTCGCTGCGCACGTCGAAAGCGAGCCCGGCGGGCTCGATGCCGAGACGCAGGCGATAGGGCCCATGTGGCGCCCCGCGCGGCGAGAAATGGTTCTGCTGCAGGAGGTCGTAGATGGCGACCCTGCGCTCCTGCTCGATGTCGGGGTTGCGGCGCACGACGGTGCGCTCGTCCAGCGTCAGGTCGAGGATGCGCTGGGAGTCCGACACGGGCCCCGCGCCGACTAGGAGTCGAGGCGGATGCGCACCGACAGGGCGTGGGCGCCGAGGCCCTCGGCGTCGGCGAGCGTCGCCGCGGTGGGCCCGAGCGCCTTCAGGCTGCGCTCGTCGTAACGCATCAGGGACGTGCGCTTGAGGAAGTCGAGCACCGACAGGCCGGAGGCATAGCGCGCCGCGCGCGCGGTGGGCAGCACATGGCTCGGGCCGGCGACGTAGTCGCCGATCGCCTCCGGGGTCATGCGGCCGAGGAAGATGGCGCCGGCGTTGCGCACCTGCGCCGCCAGCACGTCGGGGTCGGAGGTGGCGATCTCGAGGTGCTCGGGCGCCAGCCGATCGACCAGGGCGGCGCCCTCGGCCAGCGTCCTGCAGACGATGATGGCGCCGAACTCGCTCCAGCTCGCCGCGGCGATCCTGTGGCGGGCGAGGCGCGGCAGGGTCTTGTCCACTGCGCGCGCCACGGCGTCGGCGAAGGCAGCGTCGTCGGTGACGAGGATCGACTGCGCCGTCTCGTCGTGCTCGGCCTGGGAGAGCAGGTCGGCGGCGATCCAGTCGGGATTGTTGGCGCCGTCGGCGATGACCAGGATCTCGGACGGACCCGCCACCATGTCGATGCCGACCGTGCCGAACACCTGGCGCTTAGCGGCCGCGACATAGGCGTTGCCGGGACCGACGATCTTGTCCACCGGCGCGATGGTCTTGGTGCCATAGGCCAACGCCGCCACGGCTTGGGCGCCGCCGACGCGATAGACCTCGCTCACCCCGGCGATCTTGGCGGCCGCGAGCACGAGGCCGTTCAGCTCGCCGCGCGGAGTCGGCACCACCATGGCGAGGCGCTGCACGCCGGCGACGTGGGCCGGGATGGCGTTCATCAGCACCGACGACGGATAGGCGGCCTTGCCGCCGGGCACGTACAGTCCGACCGACGACAGCGGCGTCCAGCGGTAGCCGAGCTCGGCCCCAAACTCGTCGATGAAGCGATCGTCGGCCGGCATCTGGCGGGCGTGGAACAGGCGGATGCGCTCGGCGGCCTTCTCCAGGGCGGCAAAGTCGGCAGCCGGCACCTGATTGGCGGCGCGCGCGATCTCGTTCGGCGAGATGCGCAGGCTCTCGGGCGTCACGGCGACGCCGTCGAAGCGCTGGGTGTACTCGGCCACCGCCGCGTCGCCGCGCGCTTGGACGTCGGCCAGGATCGCCGCGACCGCGGCATTCACGTCGGCCGCCGTCTCGCGCTTGGCGCTCAGCAATGCGCGGAACCCCGCCTCGAAGTCCTTGGACTTGGTATCAAGCCGCGTCGGCATCGCCCGCGTCCTCAATCGCGTCCAGGAAGCGTTCGATCCAGGCGCCCATCTCGTCGGGGCGCGTCTTCAGCGCGGCGCGGTTGACCGCGAGGCGCGAAGTGATGTCGGCGATGTGTTCGACCTCGACCAAGCCATTGGCCTTGAGGGTCGAGCCGGTCTCGACGAGATCGACGATACGCCGGCATAGGCCGAGGTTGGGCGCGAGCTCCATGGCGCCGGACAGCTCGATGCACTCGGCCTGCACGCCGCGCGCGGCGAAGTGGCGGCGCGTGATCTGCGGGTACTTGGTGGCGACGCGCACGTGGCTCCAGCGCGAGGGGTCGTCCCCGGCCATCATGGCGGCGGGTTCGGCCACCGACATGCGGCACCTGCCGATGCCCAGATCGAGCGGCGCGTACACCTCGGGGTAATCGAACTCCATCAACACGTCGTTGCCGGCGACGCCGAGCTGGGCGGCGCCGAAGGCGACGAAGGTGGCGACGTCGAACGAGCGCACGCGCACGATCTTCACGGCCGGCAGGTTGGTGTCGAACAGCAGCTTGCGCGTCTTCGGGTCGTCGAAGTCGGGTTCCGCAGTGATGCCGGCGCGCTGCACCAGCGGCATCACTTCCTTGAGGATGCGGCCGCGCGGCAGGGCAAGTACCAGCACGTCTTTGGCGACCGTGCCGTACGGAACAGGGGCGTCCATGCGCGGCTAGCCCCGGTCGATGGGATGCTTGGGCAGGCGCCGACCCGCCCACGGCTCGCCCATGTCGGAGAGGTTCACGTCGATGCACTCGACGTCGAGGCTGATCGACGTGCCGCCGGCGAAATCGAGACGCACCTCGGCGGCGCCGTCCTCGCGCGGCGTCGCCTCGATGGCGAGGAACTCCAGCACCTGCTCGGGGGAGCGGTCGAGGTCCTTGCTCTTCACGCCGAGCACGCCGTTGAAGTGCACGCCCGCCTTCACCCAGCGCTTCTGGCCGCCACCGTAATGGTCCTCCCAACGGAAGCGGCTGAACACGGCGGCGAAGCGCCGCTCCTTGGGCAGGTAGGTGATGTCGGAAGCGAGCGTCACCGCATCCTGCAGGCACGCCGAGAGGACGATCAGGTCCTCGGCGTCGTTCGCCGTGAGCTTGAGGGGGGCGGCTGCCATGGGGCGACAAACTAGTGCGGGGAACGGGGATGTGCCATCGGCGCAGAGGAACGCTTTGGCGGTGCTAACCCCTCGGCGGCGTCGGCACACTTCGTGTCTATGAGACGGTGCCCAGCGCATCAAATACCTGATTCTACGCAGATCACGACCCCGTGAGGCCTTCGCTGCTCAATACGAACTGTATCTAGGGCGAGGTGCGCCCCGCGTCAAGCGGCGCGCTGCTAGCCCGGCACCCGCTCGATGTCGGCGCCGCAGGCGCGCAGCTTCTGGTCGAGGCTCTGGTAGCCGCGGTCGAGGTGGTAGACGCGGTTGACCATGGTCTCGCCCTGGGCGGCGAGGCCGGCGAGCACGAGGCTGACGGAGGCGCGCAGGTCGGTGGCCATCACCGGCGCGCCCTTGAGCGTCTTCACGCCGCGCACGACGGCGGTGTTGCCCTTCACGGTGATGTCGGCGCCCATGCGCGCGAGCTCGGGCACGTGCATGAAGCGGTTCTCGAAGATGGTCTCGGTGATGACCGAGGCGCCCGACGCGGTCGCCATCAGCGCCATCATCTGCGCCTGCATGTCGGTGGGGAAGCCGGGGAACGGCGCGGTGGAGATGTCGACGCCCTGCATGCCGCCGTTGCCGGCGACGATCATGCTGTCGCGCGCCAGCGCCACCTCGACGCCGGAGTGGACGAGGCTCTCGACGACGGCGCCGAGCAGCTCGACACCGGCGCCGCCGATCTCGACGCGGCCACCGGTGATGGCGGCGGCGATGGCGTAGGTGCCGGCCTCGATGCGGTCGGCGACGACGCGGTGGCTGGCGCCGCGCAGCCTGGGCTTACCGCGGATGACGATGCGCGAGGAGCCCGCTCCCTCGATCTCGGCGCCCATCGCCACCAAGAGCTTGGCGAGGTCGCCGATCTCCGGCTCGCAGGCGGCGTTCTCCAGCACCGTCTCGCCCTTGGCGAGCGCAGCGGCCATGAGCAGGTGCTCGGTGCCGCCGACGGTGACGGTGGGGAAGCGCACTACCCCGCCCTTGAGGCCTTTGGGCGCGCGGGCGTGGATGTAGCCTGCCTCGATCTCGATCTCGGCGCCGAGCTCCTTCAGCGCGGCGAGGTGCAGGTTCACCGGGCGGGTGCCGATGGCGCAGCCGCCCGGCAGCGACACCTTGGCCTCGCCGAAGCGCGCCACCAGGGGACCCAGCACCAAGACCGAGGCGCGCATCTTGCGCACCAGGTCGTACTCGGCGGTGAGGTTGCCGATGTTCTTGGCATTCAGCGCGAGCGTGCGGCACGCGGCGCTGTTCTTGTCCCACGCCATCTCGACGGTGACGCCGAGGGACATGAGCAGGTCCATCAGCGTCTTGATGTCGGCGAGGTCGGGGACGTTGGACAGCCGCACGATGTCCTCGGTGAGGAGGGAGGCCACCATGAGCGGCAGCGCCGCGTTCTTGGCGCCGGCGATGGCGATCTTGCCGCGGATGGGGTTGCCGCCGCGGATGCGAATGCGATCCATCAGGCCTTCGTCTTGCCGATCAGGGTTGGACGCCGCGGCGCTTCGGCATCCGCCGGCCGCTCGCGGGCCTGCTCCTTGCGCTTGCGCAGGTTGGCGCGCAGCGCGTCGGACAGACGCTCGCGCTGGTCGGCACGCCCCCTTGGCACCTTGGGTGGATTTGTCTGGTGGGAGCCAGCTTTGCCAGCCATCCTCAGACCCTTTTCAGCACCAATTGCGGCCGCGTCAAGGCGTCTTGGTGCGCGCGCCCGCCTTCGCTCGCAACACCCGGGCCCGCGGCGCCTGCTCCTCGCCGTCCGGTTCGGGAGGTCGCTTGCTGGCGGGGGGCATTTTTGGCAAGGTCCGCCGTACCGGCGGATGGTCACGTCCCCTGGCCGCACTCTTCTACCCGGCGCCCACATAGCTCAGAGGTAGAGCACACGCTTGGTAAGCGTGAGGTCGATGGTTCGATTCCATCTGTGGGCACCATCACTCCCCATATCTGTGGGCGATGGCGTCGCATTGGCATGAGCCCGGCATCCGCGCGTGGACCGAGGGTGTCCCGGTGGACGAGTCCGCCTTGCAGCAGCTGAGGAACGTCGCCTCCCTGCCGTTCGTGAAGCCGTATGTCGCCGCCATGCCCGACGTGCACTTCGGATTGGGCGCGACGGTCGGCTCGGTGATCCCGACCGAGGGCGCCATCATCCCGGCGGCGGTGGGCGTGGACATCGGCTGCGGCATGAAGGCGGTGCGCACGTCGCTCACCGCCAGCGACCTGCCCGACAACCTCAATGCCCTGCGCAGCGCCATCGAGGCGGCGGTGCCGCACGGGCGCACCGACCAGGGCCGCAAGAACGACTGCGGCGCCTGGGGGGGAGGTGCCGACTGCCGTCGGCAAGCGCTGGCGCGCGCTCGAGGGCGACTACCGCGCCATCGTCGCCAAGCGCCCGCAGGCGCAAAGCAAGAGCGATGCGCGCCATCTCGGCACGCTCGGCACCGGCAACCACTTCATCGAGGTGTGCCTGGACGAAGAGCGGCGCGCCGCGCCCCAGAGGGGCGACGCGTATGGTTCCTGCTGCACTCGGGCTCGCGCGGCCCGGGCAACCGCATCGGCACGTACTTCATCTCCCGGGCGAAGGAGGAGATGGTGCGCGCGGGCGTTAGCCTGCCCGACCAGGACTGTTCGGCGTCAGGACCAGTGATACGGATTTAGCGTCTTGAGGAAGGGAGGATTTCCGGCTCATCGTGAACCCGAGAGGAAACGAGATGAGACAGAAATCCACGAAGACGACCTCACCGTCTGAGAGCCTTGTGAAGGCCATCCGCCGTGCGACCCGCAAGTCGCCGTACACGAGCGGGCACTGCCAGCGCGTGCCGGTGCTGGCCGACATGATCGCCGACGCGGCGTGCGCCGCCGACTGGGGACCGTTCGCCGGCTTCGACCTCACCGGCGAAGAGCGCTACGAGATCCACCTCGCCGCGTGGATGCACGACTGCGGCAAGGTGACGACGTCCGAGTACGTGATGGACAAGTCCACCAAGCTCGAGACGATCTACGACCGCATCGAGACGGTGCGCACGCGCTTCACCTTGCTGCAGCGCGACGCCGAGATCGATTACCTGAAGAAGCAGATCGCCAATCAGGGCAGCGAGGCCGAGCGCAAGGCGGCGCTCGACGCGCGCCTCAAGCAGATCGACGAGGACCGCGCCTTCATCGAGCAGACCAATGTCGGCGGCGAATTCCTGGCCGACGAGAAGATCGAGCGCATCAAGAAGGTCGGCGCCCAGCGCTGGCGCGACTGGACAGGCGCGGACAAGCCGTTCCTGTCCGACAACGAGATCTACAATCTCTCCATCCGCAAGGGCACGCTCACCACCGAGGAGCGCAAGATCATCTCCGACCACGTCGTGGTGACGATCGAGATGCTGGAGCAGCTGCCGTTCCCGAAAAACCTGGCGCGCGTGCCGGAGTACGCCGGCGGCCACCACGAGCGCATGGACGGCAAGGGCTACCCCAAGGGCCTCAAGAAGGAGGACATGTCGATCCCGGCGCGCATCATGGCGATCGCCGACATCTACGAGGCGCTCACCGCCGCCGACCGGCCGTACAAGAAGGAGATGACCCTGTTGCAGTCCCTCAAGATCATGAAGAAGATGCAGGCCGAGGGGCACATCGACGCCGACCTGTTCAAGCTGTTCGTCGAGGCGGGCGTCTATCGCCGCTACGCCGAGGCGCACCTGAAGCCCGAGCAGCTCGACACGGTGGACGAGCGCGAGCTTCTTTCCGTCTAGTCATGGGCCAGGCCAAGCAGCGCAGGGCGGCGATGGCGGCGGGGCGGCCGTGGGCGCCGCACATGCCCGTCGCCGTCCCCAGCGCCACCGGTACCAACCGCGAGGTGCGCGAGCTGGAGCGCCTGAACACCCTGTGCAAGGTCGCCGAAGAGAAGGCGCGCGAGGCTCTGCAGCTCGCGCGCGCCGCGACCGACGCAGCGACGCAGCTCGACCGCCTGCACGCCCTGCACGTCGGCGCGACCGGGCTGATGGAGGCCGAGGTCGAAGAAGCCTATGACCGGGCGCCGGAAGGGCCCGGGCTGCGCGACAAGGTTGCCTGCCGCAAGGGCTGCTCGTTCTGCTGCCACATGGCGGTCGAGGTGATGCCCATCGAGGCGATCCTGGTGTGGCGGCGCGCATCCCAACGCGCCGACCTCGTCGCCAACGTGCACGCCAACGCGCACACGTCGGCCAACGTCGAGGCCGGCGAGCGGTGGAAGATGCGCCAGCCCTGCCCGATGCTGGGCGCCGACGGCGCCTGCCAGGTGTACGAGGACCGTCCCGGTGCCTGCCGCGCCTTCGTCTCGGTGGACGCCAAGGCGTGCGAGCGCGCCCTGATGTCGGCCGGAACCGCCGAGCACGACACCAAGGTTCCGATCATCACCTTCCCGCGCAAGATCGATTCCGCCATCAACGTTGGTGTGCGGCGCGCCATGGCCGCCGAAAACCTGCAGAGCTGCAATGTCGAGCTCACCGCGGCGCTGCACCTGTTGGCCAACGATCCGACGGCGGCCGCCCGCTGGTTGGCCGGCGAGACGGTATTCACGCCCTATCCTTGACATGGGCGAGGCCACGCGCCGCGGCGGCGCGCCCAAGACCGACCTGGAGAAGGGGTACGACGCCGCCGAGCGCGAGCAGATCGCGCGCGTGCGCCAGGGCGCGCATCGCCACGCAGTCCTGAACCTCGGCCGCGCCCGCACCGCCGGCGACCAAAGCGCGCGCACCGATGCCGTCGCCGCCATCCACGCTGAGGCGGCGCGGGTGCTCGACGACGCGACCGAATCGTTCCTGCGCGCCGCGCGAGACGGCCCCGCCATCGCCGCGCGCATCGCCTGCCGCAAGGGCTGCGCCTTCTGCTGCTACGTGCAGGTCGAGGCGACCGTGGTCGAGGTGAGCGGCGTCGCCGCGGTGGTGGAAAAGGACGCAGCGCTGGTGCGATCGGTGCTGGAGACCGCGCCGCGCGTCGCCGGCCTCGACGCGCTCGGCCGCGCCAGAGCGCGCGTGCCCTGCCCGCTGCTGCGCGACGGCGCGTGCTCGATCTACGCCGACCGTCCGCGCAGCTGCCGCGCGCTGACGTCCTACGATGCCAGGCGCTGCGAGGACGACCTCAATCAGCCGGACGTGCCGCGCGAGCCGACGCGCACCTTCACCTGGCCGCGCGTGCTGGCGTCCGCCGCTACCGAAGGCATCCGCGGCGCCTGCCGCGACCTCGGCCTGCAGGATTGCACGGTGGAGCTGACCGAAGGCGTCGCGGCGGTGCTGCGCGACCCCGCCATCGTCGCGCGCTGGCTTGCCGGCGAGGCCGTGTTCCCGGAGTACAAAGCGACCAGGGGCGCCTAACCCATCCGCCCCAGCACCGGGAACATCTCGAGCAGGTAGTAGCCGAGCGCCGAGAACGACAGCCGGAACGGCAGGAACGGCAGCAGGTTCACGTCCACGTTGTCCTGCAGGATCAGGAATCCGACCACCAGCAGGATGACGCCGGAGCCGACCTCGACCGCGGGCAGGTAGCGGCGGAAGCCGCGCGAGAAGGCGAGGAACTGGCGCAGCGCCAGCGCGGCGAGCACGAACGGCACGCCGAGGCCGAGCGAGTACACCGCCAAGAGCGACGTGCCGAACGAGAGCAAATCGCTGCTGCCGGCGAGGGTGAGGATCGTCGCCAGCATCGGGCCGATGCACGGCGTCCAGCCGAACGCGAAGGCGATGCCGACCAGGAACGCGCCGCCGATCCCGCCCCAGGCCGGAGCGGCATGCGCGCGCACGTCGCGATCGAGCAGCATCACGCCGAGCTTCCGGAACAGGCCGAGGTAGTGCAGCCCGAACAGGATGATGACCAGGCCGGCCAGCACGCCGAGCAGCTCGCGGTAGTCGAACAGGAGTCCGCTCAGGGCGCTCGCGGTCGCGCCCAAGGAGACGAACACGACGGTGAACCCGGCGACGAAGGCGAGCGACGCCGGCAGCGCGCCCCCGGTCGAACGCAGACCCGGGGCGTGACGCGGACCCCCCGCAAGTGCGACCGCACCGCCCGACTCGGCGGTAGTCCCGGCGACGTAGCTGAGGTAGGCCGGCACCAGCGGTAGCACGCACGGCGAGAGAAAGCTCACCACGCCTGCGAGCAGGGCCGCCAGGTAACTAACTTCGGATGCCATGGAGCGCGGACCCTACGGCCGCCGTCCCAGCGGCTCAAGCGCCTGGAATTCCTCGGGATTCCGACATACTAGGTGTCCAAAGCTTAAGAAAATTGATGTCGGACTTGATTTTCTTAAGGCAGGAGCGCACGCTGCTCGCAGAAGTTCAACCGTAGGCACGGCCATGGCCCACGATTGGGAGAAACTGACGCAGCTCGTGGGCGACCAAGCCTTCGTGATCGAGCGCGTGCGCCTCTCCGACTCCGGCATCGTCATCGAAGGTCCGTTCGAGCTGCCGCCGCTCGCCCGCCTGAGCGGCGAGGACCAGGTGTTCCTATCCGCCTTCGTGCGCAGCCACGGCAACATCAAGCGCATGGAGGAGTGGTTCGGCGTGTCGTACCCGACCGTGAAGAACCGCCTCAACCGCATCGCCGCGCAGCTCGAGTTCGTCGAGACGCGCACCACTGAGTTGCCGGCACCGCTCGAGCGGCTTGCCGCCGGCGAGATCACCGTCAACCAGGCCAGCGATGAGCTGAGCGCTCGCCGACGCCGCTAGCACCGTTGTTGGGAGGTCCGACCATGAACGAAGAACGCCGCCGCGTGCTCGACATGCTCAGCGAGGGCAAGATCAACGCCGACGAGGCCGAGCGCCTGCTCAACGCGCTCAACGCCGGCGCCCGCGCCGAAGCGGACAGCGCCATAGGCAATCCGTTCGGCAACGTGCACCGCATCCGGCGGCACCTGCATCGCATGCACGAGGAGCACCGCAGCGAGCGGCGCTACCTGCGCGTAATCGTCGACCGCAAGACGCCGGAGGGGCGGACCGAGCGCGTGCGCCTCAAGGTGCCGGTGAAGCTGCTCAAGGCCGGCATCAGCCTGTCGGGCTTGATGCCCAAGGACGTGCGCGAGCAGGTGCAGGCGGCGCTCAAGGAGAAGGGCGTGGACGTCGATCCGTTCGCGTTGCGCGGCGCCGACGCCGACGACATCGTCGCCGCCCTTGCCGACCTCGAGATCGACATCGGCGACAAGGGCGAGAAGGTGCGCATCTTCGTCGCAGAAGACGACGAAGAGGACGACGACGGCGACGGCGAGGGCGTCACCGCGCGGGAGACGGAAGGCCCGGGCGGCGAGCGCACCGTCGAGCGCACCATCCGCCGCCGCTTCCGCCGCGACTCCGGACTCTCATTCGTGTGCATCGGGACGGCCCCGTTCCGCGCCGCGGGATACACGGCAGCTTACGTCTTTCGCCTCGCGCTCGTTCCGCTGGCCTGGCTGACGCTGGCCGCCCTGCGCCTGGTGATGGTCGTGGCGTGGCTGATTGGCGCGCCGTTCCGGCTGGTCGGGCGCTGGTTCCGGCGCGGCCTGATCGCACGCGCGTCATGGCGACGCGGCTCGCGCGCCCTGACGGACCGGACGATCGCGGCCTAACCTCGCCGCGGGTCCGCGGAGGGCAGCCCTACCCTAGCGCCACGCCCAGTTGCGGGTGTTGCGCATGCGCGACCAGATCGGGCCGGGCAACGCCATGCCCTCGCAGGCGCGCTGGAATGCCGCGCCGCCGAGCACGCCGCCATCCATGGCGACGCCGAGGAATTCCTGCCGGTCGATCGTTACCGACGTCGCCGCGCATGCCATGCGGTTGCCCTCGCGCAAGTCGGCGTGCGCGTACGTGGCGACGCCGATGCCGAGCAGGAGCGCCCAAGCGAGCGGCGTGCGCAGGAACTCGGTGAGGTAGCGCGCCGCCACGGCCCGCACCGTCGCGAACAGACGCTGTATGGCCGACACCGCGACCGGCTGGATGGCCATCGTCATTGGGCGCGACCTCTCAATAGACCCAGAAGTTGCCGGTGTTCTCGCGGCATTTCTGCGGGAAGAACGCCAGACGCCCGTCGGAGAAGCGGGCGCGTCCGCCGGGCGAGCAATCCGCGAGCGGCCAGTGCGCTTTCCAGCGATCCGGTACGCGGCCTTTGCACGCCGCGTAGGCGAGCGTATCGGACGGCTGCACGTAGTACTCGGGGATGTTGATGACGCCGCCGTGGATCGGCGCCGTCACCGAACAGGTGTAGTCGTAGTTGCGGTCAGCGCGCACCACCTGCGCCCACGCCAAGGCGAGCAGCGCGACGGCGAGCAAGGTCACCGGGTTGGTGAAGAACGCGCGACGGAAACCGAGACGCCGGAGCACAGAGGACATGTCTAGTACGCCCAGTTGCGGGTATTGCGCATGCGCGCCCAGATCGGTCCCGGCAGGGCCATCCCCTCGCAGGCGGCGAAGAACGCCGGGCCGCCGCCGAGGCCGCCGGCGACAATCTCGCGGAAAGTCTGCTGGTCCAGGGTGACCGAGGTGGCCGCGCACGCCACCCGGTTGCCCTCGCGGATGTGAGCGTAAACCCCGGCGCCGCCCAGCACCGCGGCGATCATCAGCCATCCCATCGGCTTGCGCAGGAACATGGTGACCGAGCGCATCGCCTCGGCGCGCACCCGCGCAAACAGCGTGCGCATCGCCGAGACTTCCGGTGTGGGCAGGACCATCGTCATGTTCAGTAGACCCATAGGTTGCCGGTGTTCTCGCGGCATTTCTGCGGGAAGAACGCCAGGCGGCCGTCCGAGAAGCGCGCCCGCCCGCCCGGCGAGCAGTCGGCTAGCGGCCATTCGGTCTTCCAGCGCTCAGGGACGCGCCCCTTGCACGCCTCGTAGGCCGCGGTGTCGGAGCGCTGCACGTAATAGGTGTCGAGGTAGATGATGCCGCCGCCGTGGATCGGCGCCATGAGCGCGCAGGTGTAGTCGAAGTGGCGGGCGGCCCGCACCACCTGCACCCAGGTGATGGCGACGATCGCCGTCACCAGCCAAGTGACGGGATTCTGGAAGAAGGCGCGGTTCAGTCCCAACCAGCTCAGCACAGCGCGGCCCTCAGTAGACCCACAGGTTGCCGGTATTCTCGCGGCATTTCTGCGGGAAGAACGCCAGGCGACCGTCCGAGAAGCGCGCCCGCCCGCCGGGCGAGCAGTCGGCGAGCGGCCACTCGGTCTTCCAGCGATCGGGGATGCGGCCCTTGCACGCCTCGTAGGCGGCAGTGTCGGAGCGCTGCACGAAGTAGTCGTCGTCGTAGATGATGCCGCCGCCATGGATCGGCGCCATCAGCGCGCAGGTGTAGTCGAATTGGCGGTCGGCGCGCACAACCTGCACCCAGGCGACCGCGATCATCGCGGTCACCATCCAAGTGACGGGGTTCTGCAGGAACGCGCGGTTCAGTCCCAACCAGTTCAGCAACGTCCGACCTCGCAGCATGAGATAGACGCCCCCAAGCCGCCTGCCAGGCTCCAGGCAGCGGCCCGGAACGCCGCGCGCGCCTGGGCGCCCTTGGCTCGGATGGCCGCTTCATAGCACGGTGTACCAAACTGCCGGTAGGAGCCGCCCGCGATTGACAGGGGGGTGAGTGGGTCTAGGCTGCCCCGATGGCCTCCCCCGCCCGGCTCCTGCGCGCCTGCCTCGCCCTCTTCGCCTTGTCGGCCGGCGCCGCCCGGGCCGACTACATGATCGGCTTCGAGGCCTTCCGCATCGAGGAGTATGCGGTCGCCGTCAACGAGCTGCGGCCCGACGCCGAGGCCGGAGACGGCGGCGGCGCCATCGTGCTGGCGCTCATCTACGCCAACGGCTACGGCCGCCCCGCTCCCGACATGCCGACCGCGCTGCACTGGCTCGAGATGGGCGCGAGGAGCGGCGACGCGGCGGCGGCGTCGGTGGGTGGCGCCCTGCTCGGCATCCGCCGCAATGCGACGCGCGAGTTCGAATCGGCGCTGGCCTGGATCACCGACGCGGCTGATCGCGGCAACGCCAGCGCGCAGTTCGTGCTGGGGTGGATGAAGACGAACGCGCTCGGTACCCCGCGCGACGTCGCCGGCGGCCTGGCATGGACCCGCCGTGCTGCCGAGAGCGGGCATGTGGACGCCGCCTACCGGCTGGCCAGCGCCTACCTCGAGGGCCGCGGCGTGCCGCGCGACGATCGCGAGGCGGCGGTTTGGTTCGCGCGCGGCGGCGAAGGCGGCCACGCGCCAAGCCAGGCGGCGCTCGCCCTCCTCTATGCCGCCGGGCGCGGCGTGGCGGCGGATCCGGCGCAAGCGGCGCAATGGGCGCGGCGCGCCGCCGAGCAGGGCTTCGCCGAGGGGCAGTACTTCCTCGCCGGCTTGTATGCGAACGGCGTCGGCGTAACGAAGGACGACGAGCTGGCCTTCAGCTGGTTCTATCGCGCCGCCGAGCAGAATTACGGACCGGCGCAATTGCGGGTAGCGCAGATGTTCGCCGGCGGCGTCGGCGCGCCGCAGGATTACCGCGAGGCGTACTTCTGGCTGATCCTCGGCGCGATCGCGTCGGTCGGCCAGGACGTGGCGCGCGCCACTTCCCTGCGCGACCAGATCATGCCCAAGCTTACCGAGCAGGAGCAGACGGCGATCGAGGGCCGGGCGCTGGCCTGGACGCCGCGTAAGCCCTAGGACCGGCCGGTTGCGGCCGCGAACGCGGCCACCAGCTGCTCGGCCGGCGTGCCGAGCCGCGCCAGCTGCCCGGACGACTCGAGCAACACCAGGCCGAACGCGAAGCACGCGCCGACCAGGGCGCGCGCGGCAACCGCGTCGGGCGGCTCGCCGGGGCGGGGGGCCGCCAGCGGCGCCAGCGCCGTGAGCAGCTTGCCGGCGACCTT
>Ga0194132_10004739_pt1 | contig 22868 bp, 16 predicted proteins | sample TA2KigOf80mmetaG_FD_148612 | JGI IMG/M metagenome (GOLD analysis project Ga0194132, IMG submission 148612) | Freshwater microbial communities from Lake Tanganyika, Tanzania - TA2015054 Kigoma Offshore 80m | ecosystem: Environmental > Aquatic > Freshwater > Lake | place: Tanzania: Lake... | reverse complement strand
TGAGCAGGTGTGGAACTACGTGAAGAACCACGGAATCGGGCGGATGTTGCTGCGCCAAGCGGACGACCTCAAGTGCGCCGTCCTGGCGCGCCTACGATCCCTGCAACGCCTGCCCTGGACTATCAAAATGTTCTTCCTGACCAAGGACACCGTGTACGCCGCAGGTTGAACTCAATGTCTACTAACCAACGGTCTGATTAATAATTAAGGCCGGGTGGTGATCTGGAACTGCTGATCGAGGGTTCCGGCAACGATCCGGAACTGGTTGGCGCCCGGGTCCGGACCGAAGGCCACGCGCAGCCGGAAAACGCCTGGATAGAGGCGGTCCACGGATTCGACGGACCGGACGGTGATCCCCCCGGAGACCGGCTCCACCCTCGGCTCCGGTGTGAACACGGGAGTGCCGGTGGAGTCGGTCACCCGGAATAAGATCTCCCCCGTTCCGCCCGCCCGGGGCGTCGTGGGAGTTTGCAGGATGGTGGTGATCGCCGGAATCCCGGTGGGAACGGCGAGCCAGTAGGGCACGGAAAGCAGGGTCTCGCCCGTGGAACTCCGGGCGAGGATCAGCCCGTGGTACTCGCCGGGCGGGAGTGCGGAGGCGTTCCAGCGCAGGGAGACCCGGTCAGGCTGGCCGGGGACCAGAGATAGCGAGGTGCGGGAGAACGTGGGCTGCACCGAGCCCTGCCGCGAGGTGGCGCTGAGGGTGACGTCCAGGGCCGCGGCACTGAGGTTGGTGAGGCTGAGTTCCCGGGTGCGGTCCACGGTGCCCTCGCTGGTGCCGAGGCTGATCGAGACGGGCGCCGCGGCGAGAGTGCCGGCGAGCGCGGCGGACACGTCCAGAATGCCCGCGCCCACGCGCTGCGGCCCCAGGGTATCGACGGTGCGTGCGGTGTTCACCAGGAGGGATTTGACCTGCTCGGGGCGCAGACGGGGGCGATCGGCCTTGACGACGGCCGCGGCGCCGGCCACGATGGGGGCTGAGAAGCTGGTCCCGTCGATCACATGGTAGCCCGCGGGGTCGTAGAGTTCGCCGCCGGGCGTGTTGGATTGCGTGGCGGTGAGGAGGTCCTGGCCCACGGCGCTGAGATCGGGCTTCACGGCGTCGTCGGGGCCGGGTCCACGGCTTGAGAATGCTGCGATGCGGTCCGGGTCGACGTCAAAGGGAGCGGGCTGGAAGTGGATCACGGCGGGGGCGGGGTCGAGCGCGAGCCGGTCCTTGATTCGGAGGCCGTCGGCTTGGGTCAACATGACGGCGGGAAGAGTGGCGTCGCCCACGGCCATGGTCACCGCCGGCCGTTCGTCGGTGAAGACCACGGCGGCGATGGCGCCCGCGCGCTGGGCCAGATTGAGCTTGAGTTCGAAGGTGCAGAGTTCTCCGGTTGGGGACGTTCCGCCTCGTAGAATCAGCACGATACGTTCTTTGAACGCGTCCGGCGGGGCCGGTGCGCAGAGGAATCCGGTGCGATCGTGCCGGGCGGCATCGATCATCAGTCCGCGGGCCGGTTCGCGGGGTGAGGGGGCGTTCGGGAGGAGCGCGGGCACGGGGTTTAGGCCCTCCACCTGAACGGCGGTGGCGAAGACGCGCGAGTTCCAGGTTGCGCCGACGGTGAGGGCCCCGGCGGCGGACCCGGGGGATCCGAGTGTGTTCGGGTTGGGCCCGGCGTTCCCCGCTGAGTTCACCACCAGCACGCCAGCCTCGACGGCGCGCTCGACGGCGCGGGCCAGAAAGTCTTCGTCCGGGCGTGGCGCCGGGGTGCTGCCGAGGCTCATGTTGACAATGTCCATGCCGTCCTTGACGGCGTCTTCCAGAGCACGGGCCACGACGCTGGTGAGGGCGGTGGTCCGGTTCGCCCCGGGAAACACTTTGTAGTTGCCCAGCCATGCGGCCGGTGCGGCTCCCGAGATCTCGACGCTGTCGGCGGTCCGGTGCATCACGCCAGCGGCGGCCATCGCGACGCCGGTGCCGTGTCCCGAGCGGTCGCGTGCCGTGCGCTGGGCTTCGTCCACGCCGTAGGCCTCCTCGTAGTTCCGGGCGACGATGACCTTGCCATTGGTAAACTCGCGGTCCGATTCGGCGTTCACCTTGGGGAAGCCTTCCGGGGTCTTCAACTCGGTGGTCTGGAAGGCGGGGTGCTGGGAGTCGATGCCGGAATCGATGATGCCGATTTTGATGCCCGCGCCGGCCCTTTGCGCTCCCATCCGCGCCCAGGCCTGGGGCACGCGGTGGATGCCGAGCGCGCGGTCGAGATGCATCTGGACCTCGAACACCGGGTAGACGCGGCGGACACCGGGCAGGGCGGCCAACGCGGCGGCTTGCGCATCGGGCGCGTCCACCACCAGGGCGTTCATCAGGGTGTCGAACGAATCGCGGACGGCGATGCCGCGGTCAGCCAGGGCGGTGCGCGCCGCAGCCTGCTGAGAAGCCACGGCGGCGTAGCGCTGGGCGTTTTTTCCGGCGGCGGGCGCGTCGAGTTCGACGACGTAGCGGCCTGGAACGGCCTGTGCCAGGGCGAACTGGACCAGAGATAGCAGAAGAGACAGGTAACGCATTACTCCACCGGGATGGAACTCACCGCCGACGATTCACCGGACTGCACCACCACTTCCTGGTAGCCCGATCCGGCATCTTCCGGCACCACCACACGGATGACATATCGCCCAATCTGACGCGGATCGAGCATCGCGCCTGCCACCCGGGCTGTCTTTCCGCCAATGGTCACAACCGGTTGAACCCGCGCCGGGGACTCCTGTTGCGCGGCCGGGGCCTCGCCGGACGCCGGACGGTTCTCCACCGGACCCAGGCCGGTGCAGCTCAGGGTGATCTCCTGGCCCTTCCCCGCGGGGCTGGCGGTGGCCACCGGCCGGCGTTCCGCATCGAACGCCTGGGCGATGCGGCGGCCGCTTTCGGCCTCATCCAGCTCGAAGATACCGGCTGAGGTCTGGGCGAGAGGCACTGTGTAAACCTGGCTTGAGTAGTCGCCGATGCTGACCTTCATCTGCACGTTGGGCAGCCCTTCCAGTTCCCAGGGCGCCTGAACGATGATCTGTTCGGGGCTTACGGAAATGATCCTGCCTGGCTCGCTGACACGCCGTTCCGGGGCGTCGAAGCTGACGCTCACGCCCATCAGGGAAACCGGCAGATACGGGGTGACGGCGGAGCGGGAGGCATCGGCAAGCCCGGCTCCGTTGATGGCAATCAGGGACCCGGCGGCCAAGCCCCTGCTTTCGCGGCCGGCGGCGGCGTTGGTGACACCATCCTGCCGGATGAGCGGGCGCTGCCGCACGCTGGCCACAAAGGCAAGGCGCAAGGGGTTCGCATCCACTTCAAACAGCTGCTCGCCGAGCGTTTCGCCCAGTGTGACGTAGGCATAGGTGACTCCGAACTCGTCCGTCTTCTCGGCGCCATCGGTGACCGTGCCGCCGCCCTGGGACGCGCGGAACCGCGTGGTCTGATTGGGCACCGGGACACCGTATTGGTCCAGAATCTTGGCCACCAGCAGCACACGGCGAAGGCCGGGAATACCGGAAGAGGAGCCCCCGCGCAAGGGGTAGATATTGTGCGCCACGCCGTCGCCCACCAGGTAGAGATAGGGCACGCGCAGGGGCACGGGGCCGCCGGTGATGACCAGGTCGCCCTCGTAGGCGCCTGGGCTGGGCGGGCGCTGGGCGGTGAGCCGGGCCACGATCTGGGTTGTGGTGCGGGCAGCCAGGTTGAAGTTCGCGGGCGTGACGGTGATTTGACCGGGATCGGAACCGCGTGGACGCACTTCGACGCGCAGGGTGACGGGCTGGGTGCCGGCATTCGAGACGCGCAGGCCCCGCGAGTTGGTGTTTCCGAAGACGCCGAACGAGAGCGTGGCGGGGTCGACTGTGACGGTGGTTTTAATGGCTTCCGCGGCGTTCAGCTTGCCGCCGCCAACGGCCGTGACGCGGGCGTCGACGGCGCGGCCGTTGTTGTCGTAATCGGTGAGGCCGCGGGAGGCGGTATTGACCAGCGCGCTCTTGATCTGCGCGGGCGTGAAGCCGGGGTTCCGCTGCTTCACCAGGGCGGCGGCGCCGGCCACGATGGGCACGGCGAAGCTGGTGCCTTGCGTGGAGACGAACCCGGTGGGGTCATGGAGGTCGCCGTTGGGATCGAAGGTTTGGGTGGCGAGGTAAAGATCGGTACCCACGGCAACGATCTCCGGTTTGATGGCCATTTCGCCGATGCTGGGCCCTTGGGAGGAGAAGTAGGCCACTTCGTCGGCCGGGGCTCGGACGGCCTGCAGGGCGGGGTCCAGGGTGATGGGGCGGTCCGGGTTGGCTCGCAGGAACGCCCGCAGCGCGTCACCGTCGCGGCGGCCGATGAGAACGGCCGGGATGCCGGTATCGCGCAGGCCGGGCATGGGGAAGACGCCGTTCGACCCGGCGAACTGCATCAGGACGACGGCGGCGGCGCCGGCCCGCTGGGCATGCAGAACCTTGAGGGCCCGGTCGCAATCGCCGCGCTCGATGAGGGCGATCTTGCCCACGAGTGTGCCGTTGCCGAGGGGGCGGCAAGCCTTGCCGTCATCCTGCAGCGTGGTGACATCCACCACCGGAGCCTGGAGCGGCTCGGCCGGGCGCGGGCCGTCGCCAAAGCGGGTGTTCACCCTTTGGAGACTGGAGGGAACGCTTTCGCCTCCGACCCGAAGGCTTTGGTAATGGATGTGGCCGTTGGTGGTGGCGCCCACGGTGATGGCCGAAGGCGCGGTGCCCGGCGATTGAATGGAGCCAAGGGTGGGCAGGTTGTAGCCGGCGTCGCCGTCGTTGCCCGCGGCCACCACGATGGCGAGCCCCAGGCGGCTGGCGGTGGTGACGGCAAAGGACTCGACGGCATCGGCCCGGCGGTCGCAGGGATACGTGGAGCCATCCTGATTCGGGCAGCGCATCAGCGGCGGCCAGTCCGCGGGCACACCCAGGCTGAGGGTCACGATGTCCATGCCGTCGAGCACGGCGTCCTCCAGCGCCCGGACCACGGCGCTGGCGAAGGCTACGTCATTCACGCCGGGTGAACCGAATACCTTGTAATTTCCGAGAAATGCCTTGGGCGCCACGCCGCTCACGGTGCCGGCGGGGCCTTGCACGCGGACGCCGGCGGCGGCCATGGCGGCGGCGGTGCCGTGGCCCACGCGGTCACGCGGCGAGAGGTCGTCGGGGCGGGTGAATTCGGCGTTGCCGGGTTCGGCCAGGATTTCGACGTAGCTGCGGGCGGCGATGACTTTGTTGTTGGTGAAGGCACATTCGGCGGGCCGGCACTTGGGGAATCCGGCGGGAACCTGGAGTGCGGGGTCCTGGAAGGCTGGGTGCTGGTGGTCAATGCCCGAGTCGATGATGCCGATCTTGACGCCCTCGCCGGCGCGAGTGGGGCCGCCAAGCGCGTTCCAGGCGGCGGGGGCCTGCACCAGGTCAAGCGCGGTGTCCATGGTGCGCCTGTAGGCCCGGAGCGGGCTGACGGCGCGGACGCCGGGCAGAGTCTCGAGAGCGGCAGCCGTGTCCGGATCGGTCTCGACGTACAGGGCGTTGACCAGGATCTGGGAACTGCCGGTGATTCGCGCGTTGCGGTCCGCGAGAGCCGCGGCGACCCGCTGCTGGCTGGCGGCCACCCGGGCCATGGCTCCCGAAGCGGCGGTGCGGGCCACGGACTTGGCATCGGCGGCGGCCTCCGCCACGGGCGGCTCATCCAGGATGATGGCGTAACGGCCAGCGAACCGCTGGGCAAACGCCGGAGCGGCAAGCACCAGCAAGGGGACTGCGATGGCCTTGAGTTTCACAGTGATAGCGACGTGGCGGCACGGCGGGCCGTTTCACCTTGAGGGTATCATTGGGGCAACGGCTCCGGGATGATGGTGCAGAGGCTGGAGCGGGTGTGCCATAATCGCTCCAATCCCGATGCCTTACCGTTATCGCGTTCTTGTCCTTCTGTTCCTGCTTTCGGTCATCACCTATCTGGACCGGGTCTGCATTTCCGTGGCCGGGCCGCGCATGCAAAGTGAACTTGGCCTATCGCCGTACCTGTGGGGCTGGGTGGTGGGGGCGTTTACGCTGTCCTACGCCCTGTTTGAGATTCCGAGCGGCGCCATGGCGGACAGGATCGGCGCGCGCAAGGTGCTCTCCCGGATCGTGCTGTGGTGGTCGGCGTTCACGGCGCTGACCGGGATGATGTCGAACTTCTGGGCGCTGCTGGCGGTGCGGTTCGCGTTTGGCGCGGGCGAGGCCGGTGCGTACCCGGGCAGCAACTCGAGTATCTCGCGCTGGTTCCCCACCACGCAGCGGGCTTTGGGCATGAGCGTGGTGTGGGCCGCCAGCCGCATCGGCGGCGCGATTTCGCCGCTCCTGGTTGTGCCCATCCAGCAGGCCTACGGATGGCGGGCGTGCTTTTACCTGTTTGGGGCGGTGGGCGTGGTTTGGGTGGTGATCTGGTATCTGTGGTATCGCGATCATCCGTGGCAGAAGAGCGGTGTGACGGCGGATGAGATCAAGTTGATCGGGTCCGGTACAGCGGCGGAAGTGCATCACGGGCTGCCTTGGGCGCGGGCGCTGCGAAACTCAAACTTCTGGATCATTCTGGTGATGTACCACACCTACTGCTGGGGGTCGTATTTTTATCTTTCCTGGCTGCACACGTTCCTGCAGAAGGGCCGTGGCATGGCCGAGGACGAGATGAAGATCTACTCGGCGCTGCCGTTTCTGGGCGGGATGCTGGGCAATCTGGTGGGCGGGGCCAGCAGCGACTTCCTCTCGCGGCGGATTGGCCTGCTGTGGGGCCGGCGAATCGTGGGTTCGGCGGGGTTGATGCTATCCGGCATCTTCATGCTGGGCACGGCGCTGCTGCCCGGCAAGATGACGGCCGCCATACTGTTGACGCTGGGCTACTTTTCGATGGATTGCATGCTGCCCGTGGCTTGGGCGGTGTGCATCGACGTGGGCAAGAAGTACTCGGGCGCGTTGAGCGGCAGCATGAACATGGCGGGACAGCTCGGGTCCTTCCTCTCAGCCCTGGCGTTCGGCAAAATCGTCGAGATGACCGGCAACTACAACACGCCCCTCATCCCGTTCTCCATGAGCCTGATGGTGAGCGCGCTGCTGTTCCTGCGCATCGATCCGACACGGCAACTCGAGCCGGAGCAGGGGGTCCGCGAGCTGCCCAAGGCGGCCTGAGAGCAGACCGCGGTAAAGGGTGTCCATGCGGTGGACCAACTGGTCCGCCGTGTAGGTGCTGAGTGCGTGCCTTCGGGCGGCGGCGCCCATCCGTTCCAATCGCTCCGGTGTCAGTGTTTCGAGGGCGGTTCGGAAAGCGCGGGCTTCGGGGCTGACGATGAGCCCGCCGCCGTGAGCCGCCAGATCGGTGACGCCACCGGCCGCGGTGCCGATGAACGGACGTCCGGCGGCCATGCCTTCAATGAGTGCTACAGGCGTTCCCTCATTGCGCGACGTCAGCATCAGCAGGCGGCAGCGGGCAAGAACCGGGGCGATATCGCGGCACCAGCCGAGCCACTCCACGCGGTGAGGATGTTGGGCCGCCAGTTCGCGAATTGCCGGTGCTTCGGGGCCGTCCCCGGCAACGATGAAACGAACCTGGGGCGTTTCGCGCACCACCTGTGCCAGCAGTGGGACGTTCTTCACCGGGACCAGACGCCCGATCCAGCCAACAGTGAGGGGTGTTCCGGGCGGTGGCGGCGGGAGTTGCGAGAATTGGTCCAGATCAAGCCCTAAGGGAACCACGGCGAACCTGGCTTGCGGGGCGACGCGGAACCTTTCCGAGAGTTCGCGGGCCTGCTGGGGCGCCAGGACACAGAGCCTGGAACTGAGCCGGGCCAAGCCGCGCTCCAACAGGGCGATGGCGGCGGAGACCGGGCGCGGGAAGTAGCCGTCGAGCACGTGGCCATGGAAGGTGTGCAGCACCACGGGCACTCCCGCCGCCCGCGCGGCCAGCCGGCCGAGCACGCCGGCCTTGGCGGTGTGCGTGTGCACAATGTCGGGCTTTTCGCGGCGGAGGATGGCAAGAATCCTGAAGAATGCGGCCGCGTCGTCGCGCGGGGAGATGCCGCGGGACATTTCGGGGACCCACTCGATGGGGTCAGACGAGCGCGCCAGGTATGACATGTCGCCTTCGCCGGGAGCGGGGCGGCCGGTGACGAGCAACGTACTGTAGCCGCGTTCGGCCAGCCCGCGGGTGAGGATGAGGGCGTGGATGGGCGGGCCGCCAGCGCCAAGCCGGGTGAGGATGCGGACGACCTTAACGGCCGGCAAGCCGGTACTCCGGACCCAGTTCCGAGACGACGGCGCGGAACTTGCCGTTGGGCCCCCGGGGGATGCCGGTGCAGGCTTCAAAGTCGAGCTGGACGCGATCCCCAACACGGCCCCTGAGGCTGGCCTCGAGATTGAGCAGATCGCGGGTGGTGAAGGCCGGATCGGCGACGTAACGGACGCGCAGACGCTGGGGATGGTCCTGAATGATCTGCGTTTCGATGAGATTTCTCAGTCCTTTAAAGACGGGGTCCAGGCGGCCCACCCAGCCTCGCTCCTCGGTCCAGACATAGTCGTCGAAGCGGCCGGCGATCTCGGCGATTACCGGCATCTGGCGTCCGCACGGACATGGTTCGCCGGACCAGCGGGCAAGGTCGCCCACTTCGTACCGGATGAGCGGCATGGCCCGATTGAGGAGACCTGTGAGCACGACGTGCCCCCATTCCCCGGGCGCGGCCGGCTCTCCGTCCGGCCGCAGCAGTTCCGTGACTCCGGCCAGAGGGTGGGCGTGCATGCGGCCATGGCTGCATTCGAACCAGAAGCTCTGCATCTCGGTCTGGCCGTACTGATCGTAGACGTGCGTGGAGAAGGCCTCCTCCATGGAGGCCCGCTGATGGGCGAGCAGTGTTTCCGCGGAGGTGAGCACGGCCTTCAAGGGCAGACGGCTGCCGGTTGCCACGAGATGGCGGGCCAGCAGGTAGATGGCCGACGGGTAGCCGCTGAGGCAGGCGGGGGCAAAGTTCCGGAGAGCCTGAACGTAGGCGGGCAGATGATCGTTGTGCAGGTGAACCGAGGAGAGAAGCAGGGCCCGGTTCGTGTAATCGTGCCGCCAGAACGTGCGGCTTCCCGCCGGGGCGATGAGGCGGCCGGTGAACTGGCCCCGGCGCTCGTGGCGGCTGACGCCGGCGCCCAGGCGGTAGAGTTCGATGAAGGCATACTGACGGGCCACGGCGGACGGGTCATAGAACAGCGTGACCGGGGTTCCGCTGGTGCCGCTGGTGTGCCAGGGGATGAGATTCAGTCCTTCGAATGCCGAGGAAAGGAACCCGCCCGGGGCAGCCCGCAGGGCGGCCTTGGACGTGATGGGAAGAGCCGGCAGGCCCGCCGCGCCGGTCACTCGCCACCAGGGCAGTCTTGCCTGCTGGCGGTAGTAGGGCACAGTCTTATAGGCGTGACGCAGCAGTTCGCGCAGGCGGCGGTTCGCTTCGGCTTCCAGTTGCCGCGCCGGGGCGTATTCGAGCGCCGCCAGTTCGTCGAGAGCCTGATCGAAGACCGCGCTGTAACGCGTGCGCCGGTGGAGCCAACCCTGGGCCGTGACCGCGAGGTGCTGTCCCCATTCGGGGAGCGCCGCGTAGGCCCGGTCACGCCAGCTCAAGCCTGGCCTCCGGCCGCAATCTTGCGCTGGCCGGGCACCAGGTTCCAGCCGGGAGGGGGCTCAAAGGGAACCTGGCCGTCCGGGAAGTAGGCCGTGGAGCAATCGATGAGGCGGTTGAAGGCGCGGGCTTCGGGGTCCCGCAGGTGAGCCAGCATGGGAATGCCGCGCCAGTCGAAGCCCATGAGGGTGGCGGCGACGATATCGAGGTTGCCTGGGTCGCCCGCCCAGAGCAGGGCGCCCAGGGCGCGGGGTTGCGGGCGGAGCGGGCCGTCACCTTCGCCGGCGACGATGGCATCGGCCAGCGTGAGCAGAGGCCGGGCGGTTTCGCGCCGTGTGCCGGTGGCGTCGTACCAGGTGGCGATATGGGACAGATCGTGGATGGTGCGCCAGAGAGTGTCGTTGCCGGGCCAGGCGCCTCCCTGTGGTACGGGGCGGGTTCTGTTGCCGGCCGCCAGCCGGTGAACTCCCTTCCAGACCCAGAACGGGGCGTGCTGCTGGAGCACTGGCCGGAGACGCGCGGCCATCATGCCGCGGAGGTCGCCGGCCGGGTACTCATCGCCGCCCCGATCGGGACTGCCGGGGCGGAAATGGGGCAGGTAGTCCTTGGAACCGTTGATTCCGACAAGGTTCTTGAGAGCGCAGGTCATGCCGGTCTTGGCGTGCGTCTTGAGCTTGGGCACGTTGAGCACGACATCTGCTTCAAGCACGGTGCGGCTGATGCGGTACCGGTGGTGGCCGTCGCGGTGATTGTCGCTGGTGACGCGTGAGGCGTAATCGGTGACGGCGAATCCGCCGCGGGAGGGGCGCAGACCGTGCAGGCGGCTGGCGGCGGCGAGGTCGATTTCGACGTAGCCACGCGGGTCACCGGGCAGCCGGTGGGTGCGCCGGATGTAGCTGGTAGCGTCGTCGATTTCGGCCCAGCGTTCGCGCAGGTCAAGAAATTCCACCGGGGCGCCGCGTTGGCCATAGTGCTCTTCCAGCCGCTCCAGTTGCTGCTGGGCGCGGATGCGCGAGAAGTCAGCGCCCTGAAGAGGCGCGTCGCAGACGGTGACGCGGCCCGTTCCGCGCAGCGCCAGCAGCGCGTAATCGATGAGCGGCCGCAGAAGGCCGGAGTGCGTGCAAAGGACGTTCGCGCCCCGGAGTTCGCCGTGTTCGTGTTTCACCCAGTTGGGCTTGACCACCACGCGCATGCCGGGGGCAATCCACTGGCCCAGCGGATTCCAGTGCGGTGTTCCGCGGTGGGCAAAATCGAGGCCCATGGCGTCGAAGAAGGCGCGCACCTCCGCGTAGAGCGTGTTCGACGGATCGGTGGGGCCGCCGGCGCCAAATTCAGGAAAGCACTCCGGAGGGTGGAATGGCGCCCGTCCGGGGTACCGGCACGTGGTTTGGTAGAGAGACGGTGTGGCATTGAGCACCGCGTCTAGCGTCTCGGAGCCGTTCATGCGGCCAGACTCCTTTCGCCGCGCCCCTGGGCAACTGCGCGCAGGGCGCGGAAGAACTCGATGCGCCGGACTTCCAGCGCGTCCCGGGAGAATGCCCGGGCCCTGGCGAGGTTGCGCGCCGACGCCTCCCGGTACCAGGCCGGGGACCCGGCCAGGCCGGCGATCCTGGCGGCGAGCGCCGCGGCATCGTTGACGGGCACCAGGTCCTGGCCGGCAACCAGATCGGGATTGCCCCCGACCGGAGTTGTGATCACCGGAAGTGCGCGCGCCATGGCTTCAACCACCGCTCTTGAAAGGCCCTCCGTCCGGGTAGCTAAAACAAAAAGATCGGCTGAGTCGAGCGCCTGCTTTACGGCTTCACCCTGCGGAAGCTCGCCGGCGAAGTGGATGCGGCCGGCCGTGCCGCTCTGTTCGGCCAGGCTGCGAAGGGCCGGGAGAAGACGGCCACCACCGACCACCGTGAGTTCGATATGCCCGTGCAGGCGAGCGAGGGCGCCGATCAGGACATCGTGGCCTTTGAGGGGGTGGTCGAACATGCCGACGGTCACCAGTTTGAGAGGGCCGCGGGGAGGCTCCTTGGGTCCGCTCGCGAGCCACTCCGGCGGCAGTTCGGCATCCGAGCATTCAAACCGCTGGCCGGCCGTGGGGAAGCGCCGCTCGAACGCCCGGGCCGAGACGTAGTTGACCACCGCGGCGTGGGCGCAGAGGTGCTTGAGGTGAGCTGTGAACAGGCGGCGCGCCACCGGACGGAGCACGGACTGGATGCCCGAGGGGCTGTACATCTCAAACGGGTCCGAGACCACCTCGACGCCGTAGGGGCGGGCGGCGAGAACAGGACCCAGGCCAAGGGAAAGAGCGGTGGGGGCGCGGACCAGGAGGGCGCTTCCCCGGGCGGCGGCCGCCCGCGTGGCGCTGAGCACAGCATGGGCCCGGCGGAGGTATTGGGCGGGTCCGAAGTAGTGCGGCAATGCCGAGATGCGGACTCCTGCGCCATCCGCCCGAAGGGATTCTTCGGGCGGTGTATCGATGGGGCGAACGCGGCCGATGACATTCACCTCATCGAAGACCTGGAGGGCAGCGCGCCAGAAGGCGGCGGCGGGGGGCACCCGGGTCCAGACGGCGCCGTCCGGGGTGCTAAGGAATCGCTGGTCGACGGCGACGGAGAGTGTGGATGGAAGCATTGGGAACCGCCCCGGCGGCGAGCATGGAGAGCCCGCCCGCCACGTAGCACCACCAGATCAGGTTGACCTTGGGGTTCTTGAACAGGAAGAGATCGAAAAACAGGGAGATCAGGGAAATAGCCAGGCTGCAGCTGAAGATCTGGGTGGCGGAGGAGCGCCAGCTGCGGCGATGCGCGGCACCCAGCGCGACGATGAGGCCGGCGAGGAAGAGCACTCCGGGCAGCCCCAGTTCGACGCCCAGTTCGAGGATGGTGGAGTGGGAGTGATAGAGGCTGATGCCGTGGGCGGTGCGGGTGAGATTATCCCCGGTGGCCAGGCGTTCCGGGCGATGCACCTCGGGCTCATACCACGGCCAGACCCCGCCATAGCCGGCGCCCAGAAGGAGAGAGGGCAGGGAGGTGCCGGCCACGGTGCGCCAGGCGGTGAGGTGCGTGGCGCGGCGCGAGTCGTCTTCCAGGCTCCAGAGGCGGTCCGCTACGGCGCGGGAAAAGACCAGACCGGCCGAGCAGGCGATGAGCACGACGGTGACGCCCATCATCACCACCTTCTTGCGCCGGTTCCGCACCAGGAGCATCAGGGTCCCGATGAAGGCGGCCAACAGGATGAGCGCGGCGCGGGACCCGAGCCCGAGCATGGCGACCAGCAGAGCGAGGAGCACAACCGCGGCTGCGCCGCGCCGGCGTTTCTGGCCGACCAGGGTCTGGAGGGCGAAGCCAAGCGCGGGCACCAGGGCAAGATAGCCCGTGCTGGCACCAAACAGGGGTCCGCGGACACGCTGCATGCCGAAATCGGTGAGGAGGCTGGCGCTGCGTTCACTGCGGAGGCCAAGCGAGAGCAGGCTTTCGGCGGCGTAGATCACCGAGACCAGGCCCAGGAACCCGGTGAGGCGCCAAAGGAACCGGCGCACCTCCTCCGGCGGTGTGCCGGCCAGAACGCCCCAGGCGAGCAGGGGTCCAGCCGCGGCCGGCAGGAGGGTCCAGCGCATGCCGGCCAGGTCCTCGCCATCCAGACCGGACCAACTGGTGGAGAGCCAGGCGTAGGCGATGAGCAGGAGCATGCCGAGAAGAACGCGCCGGGAGGCCCCGGCCCAGGGTGAAGGCAGCCGTTGGCGGGCCCGCAACCCAATGAAGGCGGCGGCCAGGTACCAGGCGCTGCCCAGCGTGAGGGCCACATCCTGCAGGTTGACTTCGACACTCCAGAGATTGGCCACGCCAACCAGGCTGGATGGAACGAGCGAGCAAGACAGAAGAATCAGCCAGAACGGCAGTTCCCAGGCGATGCGCGCCGGACTCGGCAGGGCGAGCAGGCGCGGTTCCGGCGGGGCATTGCGCAGCCGGACCGTGGCCCAGTTCGAGGGTGAAGCCCATCCGCCGGGGGCGGGCAGGCGCGGGGGCGCGGAGAAATCAAGGCCCCGGGCCGCGAATACTCCGACCTGAGTAAATCTGCTGACAAATCCGAGCGCTGTGCCGGACATCGTAAGCCGAACCTTCAAACGCCCTCCGTATCCGATCGATTCCCGGGCGGCGGCCGAAGCCCCGGGTGAGGATTCGCTGTGCCCACTGGGTGGGATCGGCTGAATCGACGCGTTCCACCAGTTCCGGCACCACGGCGGCTTCGGCCGGCACAGCCGCCGACACGAAACAGAGCCGTCCCGCCGCCTGGGCTTCGATCAGCGCCAGGCCAAGCCCCTCGGCGGTTGAGGGGAAGAGAAAACAGTCGAGTGAGGCGAGGATCTCGGGAACGTCGCGGCGGACGCCGAGAAACCGCACTCGTTGAGTCAGGCCCAGCCGGGCCGCCATGCGCTCGGCTTCCGGGCGGCAGGGTCCTTCGCCGGCCAGGATGAGACGCGCATCGACGCCCATGTTGAGCAGGGAGTGCAGCACGGGCAGCAGAAAGGTCTGGTTCTTCTCCGCAGAGAAGCGGCCGCAGTGGCCCAGGACCAGATCGCCGGGTCCGGTGGGCGGGGCGCCGGCGCGGGCGAAGTAGGGCGCCAGGTCGGCCGCGGGCGGCACGATGTGAATTGCGGGGTCCTGCTGCCAGAGGGGACCAAAGAGAGACTCGGCCGCGCCGGAACTGACGGCCAGACCGTGGGTCTTGTGGCGCGCGATCGCGCCGCCGCACCAGCTTGTGTAGAAGCGGCGCACCAGGCCACGGGCCGGTCCGCTGGTGGAATGGCTGTGGGCGATCCGCACGGGCACGCCCGCATGGGTGGCCTGGCTGAGGACAAAGCCCGAGAAGTGGTGCACATGGCTGTGCACGGCCTGGAACGGCCCGCCCTGGTGGAGCACCCTCGCGAGCGAGCGGGCGGCAAGCCAGGGACGCGCCGTGGCATCCCAGTGAAAGATGCGGGCGCCGCGGGAGCGGAACTCCTCTTCAAGCATTCCAGGCTGGCGGTCTTCGAGGAGGAAGTCGAATGCCCACTGGTCCGGGTCTCGAAACGAGTCAAGCGCGTGGAGCCAGTTTTCAACCCCGGCCGGGTCCAACTTGCGGAGAACGTGGAGAACGCGGCGCGGCATCTCAGAGGGTCTCCCTGTTTCGGCGTAAGAGCCAGGCGGCGCCAGCCAGTTGCGTGATGCCCGCAGCGGCCTGGGCCGCGGCTGCACCCGGCAGTCCGGCAGCGGGGATGAGGGCGAAGCTGGCGAGCAGAGCCGCGAGCGCTGTGGCGGCGAGCAGCCACACTTGCGGTTGAAGAATGCGCCGCGCGGTGAGCGCGTACCCCAGCATGGAGGCGCCGTGCAGAGGGATGGCGGCGGCGGCGAGCCAGACAAGCAGCCCTTTGTGCTGACCGAATCCGGAGCCGAACAGGCTGAGCAGCCAGTCTTCGGCGAGGACCGCGGTGAGGAAGACCGCCAACCCGGCGGCGACCGCGAGCGCGAGCCCCCGGAGGAGGTGGTTCTGGAATGCCGCTTCATCCCGATCGGCCGCTGCGCGCGCCAGATCGACGGCCAGCGCCTGCCCCAGGGCGTTGACTCCCAGACTTGCGGCCATCACCAGTGTTCCGAGAGCGGCGAGGGCGCCCAGGTTGGCCATGCCCACCCACTCACCGGCGACGTAGCGGGGGATGTAGGCGGTGAGCGAAACCAGGAGCACGGCCAGCCCGAGCGGGGAAGCCTGGTGGAGCAGTTCAAGGACCTTGGCCCAGCGCACGGCATTCTCCTGGGGGGGACGCCGGCGGGCGCCTTTTGGATTCTCGACGAGCACCAGCAGGGCCACGCTTGGCAGCAGCGACCAGGACATGGCGGCGGCCGGGTTGGCCGTGCCGGCGAGCACCGCGAGGAAGACCGCGGCTGAACCGAGGGAGCGGCCCATGGCGCAGAAGGCGCCGGAGGCCGCGTCGCCTGCCCGCAGCCAGCCGCCGTGGTGGATCTCGGCCAGGCCTTCGAACGCCTTGTGGACGGCGAAGAGCAGGGCCATAGGCACCCAGAGTGACCCGGGGGCCGCGGCCCATCCGGCCGCCATCAGCAGCAGGATGGCCGCGAGAAACGTGATCCGCCTGGCGTTCATGTATTCGGCCAGGCGGAAGCTCCGGGCAGGATCCGTGGAGACCAGGGCCCGAAGCTGCAGCCCGGCGAACATCATGAGCGGAACGGCCACCGCCTGCCCCAGCGCCATTTCACCGGTGATGGTGGGACCGGCGAGACGGGCCGTGGCCGGCAGCCACACCCACTGAGCGCCGGCGGTGATGGCGTTGGCGGCCGCGAGCCAGCCCGTGTGGCGGACGTGGCGGGAGCGGCCGGTGGCGGCGGCCATGCTAAGCATGGGAAGCTCCTGGCTCTAGACGGGCGCCGTGACGGTGGAGTTGACGCTGCTGGAGTTGACGGTGCTGGAATTCTCCTGGCCCGTCCCGGAGGAGACGGAACTGAGCAGGGCAAGCAACTGATCGACACGTGCTTCCAGGCTGGTGACGGACTCGGCCAGCCTGCCGAACGAAGGCGTACCTTCATCCGATTCCGCGATGAACGTCGCCGGGCGATATGTGCTGATGGAACCGAGCACGGCGCTTCTGGCGAAGTCCGAAATGCTGCGGGCACCGTTGGTGGCGCAGGCGCTGCGCAACTGATCGAACTCTTCTTCGCTCAACCGGAAGTTCACCAGACGGTTGCGGGGTTTGGTTACAGACATTAAGCTCTCCTTTGGAGTGGTACGGCATTCCGCCGCAATTTCGGACGCTTCCCTGCGTCAAGCCATGAATCGGATGTGGCGGGGAAAAACTTGAGGGCAATCGTTTGACTGGCTATTGTGGAAAGAGCCACAATGCCGCACACACCTCGCCCGGCCCCGGAATGGGAGATTGACGAATGGTTGAACACCGAAGCCCCGATCACAATTTCGGGCTGCCGGGGGAGGGTGGTGGCGGCATTCGCCTTTCAGATGCTGTGCCCGGGCTGCGTGCAGTTGTCGATTCCCCAGGCCGCGAAGGCGTACCGCCGGTTTGACCCGGGCGATGTGATGGTGGTGGGCCTGCACACGGTCTTTGAGCACCATGCGGCGATGACGAAAACCGCGTTGACGGCCTTTCTGCACGAGTACCGGGTGCCGTTTCCGGTGGGGATCGACCGGCCGTCGCCGGACCAGCCGATTCCGGCGACGATGCACCGGTACGCCATGCAGGGCACGCCGACGCTGCTGCTGATCGACCGCCAGGGCCACCTGCGCCTGCAGAGATTCGGGCACGTTGACGACCTGGAACTGGGCGCGATGCTGGGGCGGCTGATCGCCGAGACGTAGGGCGTTACTCTTCGCGCAGCAGGCGGAGCGGGTCCGCCGAGAGGGCTCGCTGAGCGGGCACCCAGGCGGCCACGATTCCGAGGGTGGCCATGACGGCGACAGCGCACAGGACCACCAGCGGATCGCGCGGCGAGGCCTGGTACACAATGGCGGCAAGGACGTTCGAGGCGAGCGCGCCGAGCACGAGCCCTGCTCCCGCGCCGAGGGCCAGGATGCGGAAGACGCGGCCCACGGCGGTCTGGAGCACCTGCGGGGCGCGGGCGCCGAGGGCGATGCGGATGCCCAGTTCCTTGAGGCGGCGCGAGACCGAATAGGCGGCGAGACCAAAGATGCCGGACACCGTCAGCATGGAGCCGATGATGCCGAGGACGCCGAGCGTGAGCGCGGCCATGCGGGAGGGGAAGAGAGCGAAATCGAGTTGGGTGTTCCAGCTTTCGATCTCGACGGGCAGGGCGGAATCCTCGCGGTGCAGCGTTTCGCGGATGGTGCCGGCGATGGCATCCTGGCCGTCGCGGGCGCGCACAACGAACCGGACTTCGCTTCCGGGCGACTGGGTGGTGCAGAGGAAGAGAGCGGGCTTGAAATCCTCGGTGAGATTGGCATACTTTCCGTTGCGCGCGATGCCCACCACCTGGTAGCGATGGCCCACGCGGGTCTTGAAGTAGTTGCCCAGGGCCTGGCGCGGGCTGCCAAAGGCCAGCCGGGCGAGCTCTTCATTGATTACGGCCACTTTGGGGGAGTCCGCGGAATCGAGCCACGTGAATTCCCGCCCTTGCGTGAGGGGTGTCCTGACGGTGGTGAAGTAGTCCGGTGACACCGCGAACAGATAGGCGTTGGCCAGGGCGTTGGCGGCGCGGAGGTCGGTGGTTTGATCGGTGAAAATGAGGGCCGTCCTCATGCCTGCCGAGAGGGGGAGCGGGTTGGCGAAGGCGACGGATTCGGCGCCGGGCACGGACTTCAAGGCGTCGTAGAGGCGCTTCTGGACGGCGGGGATCTGTTCGGTGTTGTATCCCGCCATGGTGAGGTCGGTCCAGCCGAGGAAGGCGCCGCGGCGGTCAAAGCCCATGTCTCCATCCAGGGAGTTCGCCAAGCCGCGCACGGCGACTACCGAGGAGGTGACCAGCAGGGAGCAGATGGCGATCTGGACGCCGAGGAGAACATCGCGGAGAGTGAGACGGCCGGGCTTGCCCTGGCCGGGCCCGGCTTTTACCACCTGGTAAGGGTTCGTTTGCAGCACCTGCCGGACCGGGACGAGGGCAAAGAGCGCGCCGCTGAGCAGGGCGAGCACGATGGCGGACAGATAGACCATCTCATCGGGCTGCACGGGAATCAGGATGGGGTACTTGGGGAGTGGCTGCCAGGAACTGAGGGCGCGAAGCAGAGCGGTGCTGATCCAGAGCCCGAGGGCGCCACCGGCCAGGGAGAGCAGCATGGCTTCGGTGAAGAGCTGGCGGAGGATGCGGCCGCGGCTGGCGCCCAGAGAGAGACGCAGTGCCACTTCCCGGGAACGGTCGGAGGCGCGGGCCGCAAAGAGGCTGCCGAGGTTGGCGCAGGCAGCCAGAAGGATGAGACTGGCCAGGATGGCGAGGCCGGTGACGAAGGCCCGCATGGGTTGGCCCAGGTAGTTGCCGTAGAGGCCGGGGTTGACCACCTTAAAGGTGGTGTTGTTGTGGTCCTTGGGATAGGTGCGGTCGAACCAGGCGCCGACGGCGTTGAGGTCGCTTACGGCCTGATGAGGGGTGACGCCGGGGCGCAGGTGGCCGAGGCTCATGAAGACGGTGTGGGTGGCGCGGGAGTCCAGGCGGTATGGGGCTTCGAGTTGTCCCTGTTGAATGAGCGGGACGAAGATGGAGGGCGAGAGGAAGGTGATGACGCCGCGGAAGCCGGGCTGGGCGACGCCGATGATGGTGAACGGGTGTCTGTTGAGGCGTACGACGCGGCCGACGACGGTGGGGTCACTTTGGAAGTGGGTGCGCCAGTAGTCGTGGGCAAGGACGATGTAGGGAGCGCTGTTGCGGCCGCGGTCGTCGGTTTGGTGGAATAGGCGGCCGAGGAACGGCTTGACGTGGAGGGCGTCGAAGTAATTGGCGCTGGTGGCGATGGCCCAGGCGCGGGTGGCGCCGGAGCCGGCATCGATCCCGGCCATGTGGATGGTGAAGCCGGCCAGGTCTTCGAACGAGCGGTTGCGTTCGCGCAGATCGAGAAAGTCCGGGTACGACATGTACATGGAGTGCTGGCTTCCCTGCTCGATCCCGTAGAGGGATTTGGGATCGGGGACATTGAGGGGGCGCAGGAGGATGCCGTTGATGACGCCAAAGACGACGGCGTTGGCCGCTATGGCGAGGGCGAGTGTCGTGATGGCGACGAGGGTGAATCCCGGCGAGCGGAGAAGGGCTCGCGTGCTGAAACGGGTGTCCTGCAGGAGGGAGTGGAGGAAGGCGCCCCCCATTTCGTCGACGCACTCTTCCCGGGTGGGGAGCGTGCGGCCAAACTCGCGGCGCGCCTGGACCTCGGCTTGGGCGCGGGGGAGGCCCTGCTGAACCAGGTGATCGGCGCGGTGGGCGAGATGGGATTCGATTTCGTCGGTGAGGGCGGCGTCGACGCCGGGGCGGCGGAGGAGACGGGCGGCGAGGGATCGAATGCGGGCGAGCATGTCAGGCCTCCTCGGGGGTGGCGGCGAGGGCCGCGGACATGGCTCCGGCGAAGAGATTCCAGCCTTTGGTCTCCTGCTCCAGGCGGAGGCGCCCGGCGGCGGTGAGCTCGTAGAACTTGGCTTTCCGGTTGTTTTGGGAGACGCCCCAATCGGCGTCGAGCAGGCCCTGGCGGACAAGACGGAACAGGGCAGGGTAGAGGGCTCCCTGTTCGATGAGGAGGGTTTGGCCGGTGATCTGGGCGATGCGGAGGAGGATGCCGTAGCCGTGGAGGGGGCCGAGGGAGACGGCTTTGAGGATGAGAAGGTCGAGGGTTCCGGGGAGCAGTTGGGCTTGATCTGGCATGTGCACTCCTAATCTGATAAGGAGTGTAGCGGGGTTCTCCTAAGTTGTCAAGGGGAATGCGGCGGCGGTGGGGTGTGATGACTGGGTGTGCGTCGTGAGGTTTGCCTATACAACGGCGGACAAACATGGTATTCTCTATAGGGAATAGGGAGATTGTGCGATGAGTGCCACTACCACGCCTGATATCGTTGCGTCCACGGGGATCCGTGAGGCGGTGGAAGCAAGCTATGACCTGACGGTGCGGGAGGACATTGAGCTTTTCCGGCGTCAGGCGGTGCAGTACACGGCGGGCGAGTTGACGGCGGATGAATTCCGGCCGTTCCGTCTGCGCCGTGGTGTGTACACGCAGCGTCAGGAAGGCGTGCACATGATCCGGACGAAGGTGCCGGGCGGGCAGTTGACGGCGGCGCAGATGGACCGGTTGGCCGAGGTGGCGGAGCGCTGGGGCGGCGGCCGGGGCCACCTGACCACGCGGCAGAACATGCAGTATCACTTTGTTCCGCTGGCACAGGTGCCGGACGCGCTGCATGCGCTGGCGGATGCCCGGCTGACGACGCGGGAAGCCTGCTACAACACGGTGCGGAACGTGACGGGCTGCAACTGGGCGGGGCTGCTTGAGGGCGAGATCTTCGATGTGACGCCGTATGTCCGGAAGATCGCGTTTGCGTTTCTGCACAAGGAACTGACGGACAACCTGCCGCGGAAGTTCAAGATCTCGGCGTGCGGATGCCCGAAGGACTGTTCGGCGGGGGCGATGCACGACGTGGGCCTGCGGGCGGTGGTGCGGGAAGAGAACGGGGAGTTGAAGAAGGGATTCCGGATTCTGGTGGGCGGGGGACTGGGTCCGCTGCCGACTGAGGCGAGGATTCTGGATGAGTTCCTGCCGGTGGAACAGGTTGTGGGCCGGATTGAGGCTGTGATCCGGGTGTTCAATCAGTTCGGGAATCGCGGCAACAAGAACAAGGCTCGGTTGAAGTTCGTGATGCGGGAGCGCGGTTTTGACTGGCTGCGGGAGCAGATTGAGCGGGAGTACGCGGACATTCTGACCAACGGCGGCATCGCTTCTCCGGGCGCGCTGCCGGATGGGTTCGGCGGGTATCAGGCCGCACCCGCGCCGCTGGGTCTGGGCGCGGAACTGCCGGTGCTTTCCAACGGCCACCACGACGCCGAGTACGAAGCCTGGCATGGGACCAACGTGACTGCGCAGAGGCAGGCCGGGTTCAGCGTGGTGACGGCGTACATTTCGCAGGGCAACATGACGGCCGAGCAGATGCACGGGCTGGCGGAACTGGCCCGGAAGGCCGGTGACGCAGCGCTGCGGTTCACCATTGAGCAGAATGTGGCGCTGCCGTGGGTGCCCACGCAGCGGGTGAAGCAGGTCTACTCGGAACTGAAACGGCTGGGTCTGGCGAGCGGCGGGGCGCGGGAGATTTCGGACATCATCACCTGCCCCGGGGCTTACTCCTGCAACCTGGCGTTGACTAAGACCATGAATCTGGGCTGGGCGCTGGTGGACGCGGTGAAGGGCTATGACGACCCCGGCGTGCGCGCATTGACAATCAAGGCCAGCGGCTGCCCGAATTCGTGCGGCCAGCATTGGATTGGGGATCTGGGTTTCTATGGAAATTCCCGGAAAGTGAACGGAAAAGAGATCCCGTATTATCTGATGCTGTTGGGCGGCGGCTATGACGAGACGGGCGTGATGCGATTCGGCCTGGCCGTGCAGAGCATTCCGGCCCGGCTGGCGCCGGAGGCGGTGAAGCGGGTGCTCGACCACTTTCTGGCGAACCGGCAGGAAGGCGAGACGTTCCGTCAGTACGTGCTGCGGCACAAGATGGAGACGTTCAAGCAGTTGACCGCCGATCTGGCGAAGCCGGCCGAGATGTTCCCCGAGATCTATAAGGATTGGGGTGACGACGTTGACTTCTCGCTCCAACTTGGGCGGGGCGAGTGCGCCGCGTAGCAAATCCTCCGGCAAACTGAAGACGCTGGACCGGGTGATTTCCCGGCTGGGCATCGGTTCCAGGACCGAGGCCCGGAGTTGGATTGGCGCCGGGCGGGTGCGTGTCAACGGGCGTGTGATCCAGACTCCGGATCATTGGCTGGACCCGGAGCGCGACTCGGTGAGCCTGGACGGGCGTCCGCTGCGGGCGGCCCGCAAGGTGTACCTGCTGCTGTACAAGCCCAAGGGGTACATCACCACCTATCGCGACCCCGAGGGACGGCCCACGGTGTACGATCTGCTGGCGGGCGTGGAGCAATGGGTGTTCCCCGCCGGGCGGCTTGATCAGGACACCAGCGGGTTGCTGATTCTGACGAACGACACGGAGTTCGCGGACCGGATCACGAGTCCGGATTTCAAAGTTCCAAAGACTTATCTGGTGAAAACGGCTTCGATTGTGGACGATGCGGCCGTGGAGCGTCTGCGGGCGGGCGTGGAACTGGAGGATGGGCCGACGCGGCCGGCGGTGGTGCGGCGGGTGCGGGACTCGGAATCCAAGTCGTTCCTGGAGATGATCATCACGGAGGGGCGCAACCGGCAGGTGCGGCGGATGATCGAGGCTGTGGGGAGCCGGGTGTTGAAGCTGGTGCGGACATCGATTGGGCCGCTCGAAATAGGAGATTTGCCGATCGGGCATTTCCGGGAATTGACCGCGGCGGAGATCGTGGCCCTGTGGCCGGGCCGGAGCCGGGGGAAGAGTTCCGGCAAGCGTAAACATTTGTCTTGCGTTTAGCGGGTCCCTTTCCTTATATTAATGAGTGCATAAGTAGGTAGACATCTGGTAAAATGGATCATGCCCAAGCGAGATGCCCGATCTCTTGATCACAAGACCTTGGAAGAGATCCGCATCCGCGCCGTCGAGCGAGTGCAAGCGGG
>Ga0194132_10004738_pt1 | contig 22871 bp, 19 predicted proteins | sample TA2KigOf80mmetaG_FD_148612 | JGI IMG/M metagenome (GOLD analysis project Ga0194132, IMG submission 148612) | Freshwater microbial communities from Lake Tanganyika, Tanzania - TA2015054 Kigoma Offshore 80m | ecosystem: Environmental > Aquatic > Freshwater > Lake | place: Tanzania: Lake... | reverse complement strand
GACTGGGGCCATCAACCGTGCTGAGCCGCGGGGAAGTTGAACCTGCTCAGGCGGCTCGGAACGCCGAGTTCCTCGTGCCTTCGTGGTTCACCGTCAGAGCGCGGGATTGCGCGGGAACTTGGCGTAGGGCAGGCGCGCGCCGCGATAGCTCATCTTGTCCGCCCGGATCGCGTCCGGGGGCGCGAACAGCGCCGCGCCGCTCGCACCCACGATGTCGTCCTGGTCGATGCCGTCACCCGAAACTCCCACCGCGCCGATGAGCACGCCGCCGCGATAGAGCGGGAATCCACCGGGAAAAATCGTGATGCCGTTCGGAAGGTTTGGGTTGGGCGTGCCGGGCGCGAGCGTGTTCGCGGGCGTCGTCACCGTCGCGCCGTTGAGCGGATTGACGCCGCCGATTGGAAACAGGGAAAAGCGCTCCTGCAATCCGAGGAAGATCCCGGGCGCCGTGTTCAGAAGGCCCGGCGGATACATCGACTGCCCCATGAACCCCACGGTGCGGCTGCTGAAGGCGCGCGTGGCGTTGCTGAAAAAGAGCGCGGTGCGGGCCTTCTGCACGCTGACATCCCAACTGAAACGGGTCGTGTCCGGCGACGTGCAGATGCTGCCGAGCACGATGGGCGCGGTGTTGTTGCCGGGATTGTTCACCACGCTGATGAACACCTGCATCGGGCGTCCGCGCGGCAACCGGATTCCAGCGCGTGTGGTTCGGGCGCGGTTTGCCCCGGCTGTCAGGATGGCGGTGACTTCGGGCGCCGTGAGCCGCAGCGCGGACGCGAGCGTGGACGTAGTGTCTGCGATGATCGGGAATCGCAGTTCGCCCGTGACCCCTCCGATGGTGAGGGCGGGATACGTGATGACCGGACTGTTCGTGAGCGGAAAGGCGGCGAGCGAATTCCCGTTGCCCGGCGCCGTGAGCGATACCGCAGCGCCAATCGCGGGCGGTGAATTCTCGAGGTAGGCGAAGCGCACGCCATCCACCGTGACGCGAGACCCAAAGATCGTCGGCGAGGGCGCGAAGCCGAGTTGCCCCGCCAGCGCGACGTCTTCCTGCACATACGGACTCGCGATGACGGACGGGGAGATGTTCGCCGGGCTTTCGCCGTCAAAGGCGACTCCCACTCCCCCGATCAACACACCGTTCTTGTAGAGCGGCACCCCGCCGGGGACGCCTGCGAGCCCGCCAGTCAGGGGCGTGGTGACGGCGCCACCGTTCGTGCCGTTCGTCAGCGCGGGGTTGTAGCCCGCCGGATTCTTGAAACGATTGATGTCCGTGAAGTCGAGGTTCGAGAAATTCACGCCCACGAGCGGGCCGGGCGGCTTGTTGTTGACGCCGGGCGGATAGTTTTGCTGGACGATGAAGCCCGCCGTGCGCGTGCTGAACGCGTGCTGGTCGCTGCTCAGGAACGCCGCCGTGCCCGCCTTGGCGATCGCCAGCGGAACGGGACCGGTGACGTCGGTAAGGGAACTGTTTCCGGTGCCAGTCACGCTCCACACGCCAAGCACGTAACCTTCCCGATCCACGACGGCGACGAAGGCGTTCCCCACGGCGAGCTGCTGGGCGCGCGTGACGGCCTGCGCGATGACGTTGGTGACGTCCGAGGCCAGCGGGATGAACTGCGCGGCGCGCGCCGTCGCGCCAGGCAACACGGCAAGGAGGATGAGCGCGAGAAGTCTCACGGACGCGAATCTTGTCGGAGATTTTCCATGGCGAGGCAAGTGCAAAGGCGGCGGGAGCGCAGTTGCGACTTGCTTTCCGGCACGAAACCGCGACTCAATCTCCCACGCGATGACGAGGCCGACCGACTCCCACACGGGCGCATGGAAGCGGGACTTGACCCGCGCGTTCTGGTCGGCAGTCGGGCTCGCGTTTCTCGTCGCTCCCGGACCGGGACTTGCGCAGGACAAGCTCGCGACCAAGCTCCTCCAAGGTCGCAAACCAAAACCCGTCAACCCCGACACCGAACCGCCGCGCGATCCGGCGGCGTTGAAGTTCAGACAGGAAATCACCTCGGGCCCGGCCCCGCTCGATCCGGCGGAATTCAGCCCCGACTTTGGCTCACGTCTCTTTCTATCGCCCGCCTTCGCCGTGCCCGATCCGAAGCTCGAGCTGCGCGTTTCCACCAACCGAAGCCGCGCCCTGCCCCCGTCGGTTTTCAATCCGGACCTCTCGCCGTCCCCCGCCCTGCCGCCGTGGATTCGTGACGCCCAGACATTGCGCGCACAGTCGCAACGCACGACAGCCGTCCCGCCGGCACCGCCCGCCCAGTTCAACCCGGACCCGGGCGCGGGGAAAGGCACGACGTCGCCGACGCAGTCCCAGCCGTTTTTCCGAACCGAGCCGTGGACCGCACCCCGCCCATTTGGCAGCGAGCCATTGCCCCATGCACTCGAACTGCCCCGGATGCGCGTGCGCGTGGGCGATTTCGTGCTGGAGCCCGAGCCGCCGCCGACGGGTTTTGGTTTCGACCCGGTGCCGCGCGGACTGGCGCCGCCGCGCGCCCAGTCGCGCAGGAATGACTTCACGCTCAGTCTCGACGCGCCGCCGCCGCGTTACGGACTTGAACCGCTCGCGGGAGAGCTCACCTTGCCGCGCCCAAACACACGCCGAAATCTTCGCATCGACGATCAGTTGCACCCGCACGATTACGCGAGCCCCGGCGACTACCAGAATCCGCCCGCGAGCGAGCCGCGCCCCGACCGGTGGCGCGTGCCGTTCGCGCAATGGAAGCGCTATCCGAAAAGCGGCGTGGAGTCGCCGCTCTTTTACGACAAGCCCGCTCTGTGGCATCCGTATCGGCAGAGCCTGCTCAAAGGCGACCTGCCCGTGATCGGCGACGACATTTTCCTCAACGTGACCGCGACATCGCTCACGGATTTCGAGGCGCGCACCGTGCCGACTCCATCCGGCGTGAGCGCGGCGCAACCCGGCGCCGCCGAATTCTTCGGCCGCAGCGAGGCGATGAGCGTGTCGCACAACCTCTCGTTCTCGTTCGAGCTGTTCAAGGGCGAGACCGTGTTCAAGCCCGTCGAGTGGGCGCTGCGCGTCACGCCGGTTTACAACCTCAACTATCTCCACGCGCAGGAGACGGGCGTGGTTTCGCCGGACCCGCGCGGCGCGATCGGCGGGGCGAACCCGGCGCTCAACCAGCCGCCTCCGAGCAACGCGGGCATACAAAACCCGCTCGACCTCGACACGCTGCTCACCGGACAGGTGGCGCCCGTAAGCGACGACCTCGCGGGCCGGCGCCACACGGTCCGCACGCGGGACTTCTTCGCGTTGCAGGAATACTTCGCGGAGCTGCACCTCGGCGACCTTTCGGACAACTACGACTTCTGGGCGGTGCGGCTCGGCAACCAGTTCTTCAACTCGGACTTTCGCGGGTTCATCTTCAACGACGTGAACTTCGGGCTGCGCTTCTTCGGCAACCGCGACAACAACCGCTGGCAATACAACGTCGCCGGATTCGACACGCGGGAGAAGGACACGAACTCCGAACTGAACACATTCAACGCGCGCAACCAGCAACTCCTCATCGCAAATCTCTACCGGCAGGACTTCCTCGTGCACGGTTACACGGCGCAGTGGAGCCTGCACTTGAATCAGGACGAGGGCACGATCCAATACGATCGCAACGGAAACATCGTGCGCCCCGCCCCGATCGGCGCGGTGCGGCCGCATGATGTGCGAGCCTACTACTTCGGCTGGGGCGGCGACGGCCACGTCGGCCGATGGAACATCAGCCACCAGTTTTATCACGTCATCGGCGACGAGGGTTTCAACGGCATTGCCGGCAGGCCGGTGGACATCAACGCGCAGATGGCCGCGGTCGAATTGAGCTACGACCGCGACTGGTTGCGCTACAAGGGCACATTCTTCTGGGCGAGCGGCGACGGCAACGCGGACGACCAGCACGCGACGGGTTTCGACACAATCATCGACAACCCGAACTTCTTCGGCGGTCCGTTCAGCTATTGGGTGCGGCAGGGCTTCAACCTCGCGGGCTCCGCAGTCTCGCTCAAGCAGCGCTCGAGCCTCGTGCCCAACCTGCGCACGAGCAAGACGCAGGGCCAGGCGAACTTCGTGAACCCCGGCGTGTTCATCTACGGCCTCGGGCTCGAGGCCGAGATCACGCCGAAGCTGCGCGGATTTTTCAACGCGAACTACATCCAGCTTGCCGAACCCGACCCAATCCAGACCGTGCTGCTCACCGACAAGATCGGCCGGGAGATGGGCTTCGACCTGAGCCTCGGCTTCGTCTACCGCCCGCTGCTCACGGAAAACATCATCCTCACGACGGGCTTCGGCTCGCTCATTCCCGGTCGCGGCTATCGCGACATTTTCCGGCGCAACACCGATCCCGTGGCCAATCTGGACCAGGCCGGCAAGGCGGGGCGCGTGGATAGTCTTCTCTACAGCGGAATCATCACACTGACATTCACCTACTGACCCATGAAAGCGCCAAAGCCCGCAGGTTTCCCTCCTGCTCCTAATCCACCGTGGCACGCCCCCGTCGGAGCGGGAAGATCAGGATCAAGATCACGATCGGGAACCGCTCTGTGCGGATTGCTGATCGTGTTGGGTTTCGCGCCAGGCAGTCATTCCGCGGAAACTGGTTTCGGCCCGAAGATTTCCGTCCCGCTCGACTCGCCCGCCGCACGCTCTCCCAAGCCTCACAACCTCGTCGATCAACCGCGCGACGCCGCGAGGTTGAAGAGCCGCGGCTGCATCGAGTGCCACCTGCCGAAGGGCGCGACGCCGACGCACGCCGAGATGTCCATGCACAACTCGCCGAATGTCGTGCTCGGCTGCACCGACTGCCACGGCGGCAACCCCTCGCCCGGCCTCACACAGCGCAAGGCGCACGTGCTCCCGCGCAACCCGCTGTTCTTCGAGTCGAGCGCGAACCCGAACGACTCCACGATCCTGCTCAACCACGAATCGCCCGAGTTCGTCCAGTTCGTGAATCCCGGCGACCTGCGCGTCGCGCAGAAAACCTGCGGCGTCTGCCACGAGAAGGAGTTGCGCGATGTCGGCCACTCGATGATGCGGCACGGCGGGATGCTGTGGGGCGCGGCGCTCTACAACAATGGCGCGGTGCCGTTCAAGAACCCGCGCTACGGCCAGGCCTACGGACCGAACGGTGTCCCGCTGCGGCTCGTCGCGCCCACGCCGGTCACTCCCGAGGACACACGCCGCTACGGCGTGCTGCCGTTCATTGACCCGCTCCCGATGTGGCACGTCTCGCACATCAGCAACATCCTGCGCATCTTCGAGAAGGGCGGCGAGAAGGCCCTGCAACTCGGCGTGCCCACGGTGAACGAACCGCCCGGCAAGCCCGCGCGCCGCTTTTCTGACCGCGCGCTCGGCACGAACCTCCGCACGGACCCGGTCTTCCTCAACCTGCAGAAAACGCGCCTGCACGACCCGATGCTGGACTTCATGGGCGGCAACAACCACCCCGGCGACTATCGCTCGAGCGGCTGCTCCGGCTGCCACGTCGTTTACGCCAACGACCGTTCGCCCTCAAACTCCGGCTGGTATTCCAAGTATGGCCATCAGGGGCTGTCCTTCAGCCGCGACCCGGCCATCCGCAAGGACGAGCGCGGGCATCCCATCGAGCACGCGCTCACGCGCAGCATCCCGAGCGCGATGTGCATGAACTGCCACATGCACCAGGGCAACCTCTTCGTGAACCCGTATCTCGGCTACGTGTGGTGGGACCAGGAAAGCGATGGCGAGTTCATGTATCCGCATCCAAAGAATCCGCTCGCGGACAACGCGCACTTTCGCGGCAACAAAAAGCGCGACGACCTGCTCAAGCAGAAGAACCCGACCGACGAGCAGATGGTGGACGCCATCCGCAAGAACCCCGAGGCCGCCGCCGCGCGCGGTTTGTGGGGCGACATCGAGTTCCTCGAAAAAGTCGCCGAGCTCAACCCGCAGTTGAAGCAGACGCAGTTTGCCGATTACCACGGCCACGGCTGGATTTTCCGCGCCATCTTCAAGAAGGACAAGAAGGGCAACATGACCGACCTGCACGACAACATCGTCGCGCACGACGACCCGCAGAAATGGCAGAAAGCGGTTCACCTGAAGGACGTCCACCTCGCGAAAGGCATGCAGTGCGTGGACTGCCACTTCCTCACGGACGTGCACGGCGACGGCAATCTCTACGGCGAACCGCGCGCGGCGTCGACCATCGAGTGCATTGACTGCCACGGCACCGTGAACGCGCGCCCGACGCTCATCACCACCGGCAACGGCGGCAAGTTCGGCAACGGCGACCGTGGCGTGGACCTGCGCGCGAGCAACACGCCGTGGGGCGCGCGCTTTGTGTGGGAAGGCAGCCGTCTCTTCCAACACTCGACCATGTCGCCCGACATCCGATGGGAGATTCCGCAGACGATTGACGTCATCAATCCGCAGCACCCGCGCTACAACGCGAAGGCCAGCCACGCGAAGACCCTCCGCCGCGATGGTGAGCATTGGGGCGACGTCCCTGCTGCTGCCAGCTGCCCGCAACAACTCGCGCACGACAACAGCCGCATCACCTGCCAGGTCTGCCACAGTTCGTGGGCGACGAGCTGCTTCGGCTGCCACCTCCCGATGCGCGCGAATCAGCGCACGCCACGCAACAAGTTCGATGGCGCCATCACGCGCAACTTCACCGGCTACAATCCGCAGGTCGTCCGCGACGATGTCTTCCAACTCGGCGTGGACGCGACCTACAAGAGCAACCGCCTCGCGGTGCTGCGCTCATCGAGCGCCATCATCGTCGGCTCGCAAAACGCGAACCGCGAGTGGGTTTATTCGCAGCAGCAAACGGTCAGCGCCGAGGGCTACAGCGGGCAGGCTTACAACCCGCACTTCCCGCACACGACCAGCAGCGTCGGCACCACGAAAAACTGCACCGACTGCCACCTTTCGAAGGCGAACGACAACAATGCGTGGATGGCTTCGATGCTCGGCTTCGGCACGGGCACGGTGAATTTCTTCGGCCGCTATGCGTGGGTGGGCGCGGGCACGGACGGCTTTTACGGCGTCGTGTGGACCGAGCAGGAGGAACCGCAAGCTGCGTTCGGCAGCCACCTGCACAAGCTCGCTTACGCGGACAACTTCAAGAGGCACGTCGAGCAGCACAAGGGCGTCTTGCAAGCGAAGGATGGCGCGAAGCACCTCGTTCACCATCATCACGCGAAGGAGATTCTCGACCTCACCCTGCGCGGCGAATACCTCTACACCGCCAACGGCGCGGACGGCTTCGAGGTCTTCGATGTCGCGAACATTGACCAGAAGGGCTTCAGCGAGCGCATCGTCACCGCGCCCGTTTCGCCGCTCGGCCAGCGCACGTGGGTGCGGACGAAATACGCCACGAGCGTCACGCTGCCGAGCACGCTGGGCATTGACCCGCTGCGCCTGCGCAAGTCCGGCACCGAGCAGCACCCGCAGTTCGGCGAAATCTACGTCGGCAACGAAGAACAGCCCATCAGCCTCATCTACGCGTGGGTGTTCATCACCGACCGCGAGGAAGGGCTCGTGATGACGAGCGTCGGCACGCTCGTGGACGGCGACCCCAACAACAACTTCCTCGGCGGCAAGGGCGAGGTGACGCACCGATTCAATCCGGAGAACAAGTTGAAAGGCGCGATGCATTCGTTCATGGCGGGCACAAACCTCTACGTTGTCAGCGAGAAGGGATTGTTCGTGCTCGGGTTGAGCAACACCGACCTCGGCCCGCCGAAGCTGCTCGCCGAACTCGGTGGTTTCAAGAATCCGCGCGCGGTCGGCGTGCAGTTCCGCTACTGCTTCGTCACGGACGACGAGGGGCTCAAGGTTGTGGACATCACCGAACCGGCGAAACCGCGGCTGATTCCCGGCGCCACAGTCAAGCTGCGTGACGCGCGGCGCTTCTATCTCGCGCGGACGTATGCCTACGTCGCAAACGGCGCGTCCGGCCTCGCCATCATTGACATCGAGAATCCGGAGCAGCCGCGGCTCGACCAGGTCTTCGACGCCGACGGCCAGATGAACGACACGCGAGCCGTGCAGGTCGGCTCGATCAACGCCTCGATGTTTGCGCTCGTCGCCGACGGCAGGAACGGCCTGCGCGTCCTCCAACTCATCTCGCCCGACACCGTACCGGGGCACATGGGCTTCAGCCCCAAGCCGAATCCGAAGCTCATCGCGACGTATCCGACGAAGGGGCCGGCCGTCGCCGTCTCGCGCGGGCTCGACCGCGACCGCGTCGTGGACGAAACCGGAAACCAGACTGTCGTGTTCGGGCGCCGCGGCTCGCGCCCCTTCAACCTCGACGAGATGTCCGCGTTCCTCCGGCACTTCTCCGGCCCCGCACCCTCGGACCCGAAGGCCCGTCGCTCCGGCGCGCTGAACCTTGTCTCGGACACAGTGCTGAAGGACGGACAACTGAAGACCAAGAGCGGCGTCGCATTGAAAGAACCGCAGCCGTTCAAGCCCTTGCCGGAGATCACGACCACCCCGCCGCCGAGCGAGCGGCTGGTGCGACGCGGGAGATAGCAGCGAACTCAAACGACATGCACATCGGCCGCAAAGCACGAGAAACGGGCACCGCGCTCCTGACGGGGCTGCTGCTTCTCGGTGTGCTTTGCAACGGCAACGCGCAAGACAAGGTCACGACGCTCGCCGGTTCCGCTGCCCTGCCCGGCGCCGCGGATGGTTCGCTCGCCGTCGCGCGGTTCGGTGATCCGACCGCCATCGCAGTGGATTCGATCGGCAACATCTACGTTGCGGACACGGCCAACAACACCATCCGCAAGATCACGCCGCTCGGCATCGTGTCCACCCTCGCCGGCCTCGCCGGTGAACCGGGATCTGCTGACGGCACGGGTGCGGCCGCGCGGTTCGACGGACCGACCGGCATCGCCGTGGATGCGGCGGGCAACGTGTTCGTCGCGGACACGGGCAACCACACGATCCGGCGGATCACGCCCGGCGGTCTCGTGACCACGGTCGCGGGCGCGGCGACGCAATCCGGCGCCGATGACGGCACGGGTGGCGACGCGCGATTCAATCTGCCCCTCGGGCTCGCACTCGACCCGCTCGGAAACATCTTCGTCGCAGACTCGGGCAACCACACCGTCCGCCGAAGCTCGCCCGCGGGCATCGTGACCACCTTCGCGGGAACACCGGAGAATTTCGGCTTCGCTGACGGGATGGGCACGAACGCGAGTTTCAACAATCCGGTCGGGCTTGCGCTCGATGCGGGTGGCAACGTGTTCGTCTCCGATGCAAACAACCACGTGATCCGCCGCATCTCGGCGGCGGGCGCCGTGACCACGTTCGCAGGTTCACCGGGAGGCGACGGCAGTTCGGATGGCCCTGCGCCGGCGGCCCGGTTCGGAAAGCCGGCGGAACTGGCCTTCGACCGCCGCGGCAATCTCTACGTGGCCGATTCGCTGAACAACACGCTGCGCAAGATCACGCCCGCGGGCGACGTCCTCACCGTGAGCGGCGTTGCTGGAGAAGACGGCGCGGGCGATGGCGCGAACCGTTCGGCGCGATTCTTGAATCCCTACGGCGTTGCCTTCGACGCGCAGGGGCACTTGCTCGTAACGGACACTTACAACCATACGCTCCGTCGCGTTCTCGTTCCGTTCACGGTGGGGCTCGGCTGCTCGCAACCGGGCACGATCGCAGTGACGTGGGACGCCGTCGTCGGCAAGACCTATCAGTTGCAGTTCAAGGCCGGCATGGCCGGTGCGTGGCAGAATCTCGCGAGCCCGGTCACGGCGACCGCGCAGTCTGTTTCGCAAGGCGACCCGTCCCCTGCCCCGCTGCGGTTTTATCGCATTGTCCTCGTGGACTGAGTCGGCGCGTTCCACCGCCTGTTCCAAAGCCTCACAGTTTGCAACCTCGATACACTGTGACCGTCGAACCGTCAGCGAGAAATGCCGACACCGGCTTTGAACGCAGGCACGCCGCAACCCCCGCGCCGTAGAGTCCCGCGACATCGCAATCCAGCGACGACTCGCGCGCATCCACCACGCGCCAGCGCGGGTGCTCGACCTGATACTCGATCGTGCCGCCGTCGCGCTGGCGGGTGTAGCCCCAATAGTGTTCGGTGATGAATTCAGCCTCGGAACCAGGTTCGAGTTCGCGCCAGTCGCCTTCGGCCCGCACATGCAGGCGGTTCTCGCGGCTGCGGAACGTCCACGAGTAAGTGAACTGCTTCTTGGATCCGAGCATCGCAAGTTCGCGTCGCATCGGGACCGTCTCGTAATTCTCGTTGTAAAATGCGCGGGCGACGAAAGTCACGAGCGCCTTGGGCACAAGCTCCTTCACGAACACCACGCCGCGCCGCCAGCCGTCGGCAGCCTTGCGGCGCACGTAGAACCGCAGGTTCACCTCCTCGAAGTCCTGGTGAAACCACCCCGGCACGCCAAGCACGCGCGTGCGTTGGAACGCGAACCCGACGATGCTGGCGTAGTGGCGGCCGTTCCACGAGTCGAGTTCCGTGCCGCGCGGCACGAACGGCGAGAGCACCGCGGGGGCCGCCTCGTAGTTCAGCATCGCGAGCCAGCGCCATTCGGCAGTCAGGAACGGGCGAGCGTCGGCCATGCGCGCAGAGTAGACTCGTCCCTCAAGGCGGGGAAGCGGCAACCGTTTGCGTGACTTCTCCAGGCCATCACAAAGTCTGTGACCTCGGCAAAGCCAGGCCGGGGCAGAAAATCCTTGCTGCCATCCGGCTATTCTGCGCCAAATCAGCGTCGTTCTCCAATCCAGTCACCCCACGAACAATCACAATCATGGAACCGAAAGCCTTCGTCAGCGGACTCGGCATCCTCGCCATTGTCGCCATCGTTTTCTTTGTCATCGTCGTCTGCTTCCTTTTCGTGAGCTACTGCTACAAGCGCATCTGCGCGAAGTCCGGCCATGACGCCGGGGTGATGATTTGGATTCCGATTGTGCGGACAATCCCGCTCGTGCAGGCGGCAGGGCTGCCGATTTGGACGTTCATCCTCATGCTCGTGCCTGTGGTGAGCTTTTTCTTCTTCTTCTTCCTCTTCTGGAGACTCTTCGAGCGCGCCGGGCATCCCGGCTGGTTCGCGCTGTTGCTCATCATCCCGATCGTCGGCTTGTGCATCTTCCTCTACGTGACCTTTTCCGCGCGGCCGGACGGCTCGGAACCAGCGCTTGTCACCAAGTCGTGACCGCGGTTGCGGTTCGAAAAAGAAGCATTGAAATTCACCGGCCCAGCCTGCACTTTTTCTGCCCCATGGTCCGGGGCGTAGCGTAGTCTGGCTAGCGCGCTTGGTTCGGGTCCAAGAGGTCGTGAGTTCAAATCTCACCGCCCCGACCATCTCATCGAGTTCGACTTCACCCGAATTGCGCCGGGCGCGGCGATCCCCCTTATGAATCCACAAGGCAAAGCGGCACTGATCACGGGCGCGAGCCGCGGCGTGGGCGCGGCCACCGCGCTCGCGCTGGCGAGAATGGGATGCTCGGTCGCGATCAACTGCAACCAGTCCCGTGACCGGGCGGAGCAGGTCGCATCGGAGGCCCGCGCGCTCGGCGTCGAGGCCGTCGTCGTGCCCGGCGACGTCGCGTTGGATGACGACTGCCGCGCACTCGTGGAAACTTCCGCGCGCGCATTTGGCCGGCTCGACATCCTCGTGAACAACGCGGGCACGACACACTTCATCGAGCACCAGGACCTCGACCCGGTCACGGACGAAGTCTGGTCGCGCATCATCAACGTGAACCTCAAGGGGCCGTTCCAGTGTGTGCGCGCCGCGCGGCCGCACCTCGAGGCAGGCGGGTGCGGTGTGGTTGTGAACGTCGCGAGCGTCGCCGGCATCATCGGCACCGGCAGTTCAATCCCCTACTGCGCGTCCAAGGCCGGGCTGATCAACATGACGATCGCACTGGCCCGCGCGTTGGGGCCCAAGGTGCGCGTCAACGCCGTCGCCCCCGGATTCATCGCCGGGGAGTGGCTGCAACGAGGGCTTGCCGACCATTACGATTCCGCCAAAGCCGCGAGGGAACGATCCGCGGCACTCGGCAAGGTCTGTGAGCCATCGGACATCGCCGCCGCCATTCTTTCGCTCATCTCAGCAGATCTCGTCACCGGGCAGACGCTCGTCGTGGACGGCGGCGGGCTGGTCGGCACGAAGGGGCGCTGGCCTTGATCGCCCGATCAGGATTTCCTCGGGGCGCGAGAGACGGATGAAGTCAGTTCCAACCGGGGCGCGTGAAGGGCGGAGAGTGGATTCACGGCGAACGCCCCGGTTTCGAGTTGCTCCAGCCAGTGCCTCGCCATGTCGCGCACCTGGGACAACGCGAGCGAGTCATGAGTCGCCGGATACGCCTCGAAGTTCGTGAGCGCCAGCCGGAGCAGCGCCGCGGCGGGTTGCAGTCGCGGCCGGGCGTCACTGTGCTTTTGCATGTGCACGAAGGCGCCCGCGAACTGAATCAGCCCCTTGTAAAACGGCCCGTTGGGTCCGTGGCGGTCGGCAAGCCAGAGTTCCTCGAGCACGTCGTGCGCCTCGTAGTAAAGCCCCCGATTGAAGCACTCGAAGTAGCCGAGGTAGTGCGGGTCGAGGTCGCGCCCGCGGCAATCCTCGATCAGCGCTGCGATTCGTGGGGACTTCTTGCTCACGCGCGTAAGCTAGCGGCCCTGAAACCGCCACGCACCCATTCTCTCGCGGAGATTCGGCTCGCGACGGGCGGCGGAAGGGATAGGCTCCGCGCATGACCAACGCGTTCTCGCGCACGCTTCCAGGCGCGGCAGTCCCGTTTCTCGCCGGGGTGCTCGCGCTCTTCCCGCTCCGCGTCACCGCGGAGATCATCGTCCCGCTGTCGCTCGACCAGTTGGCTGCGCGCGCCGAACTCGTGATCCGCGGTTCCGTCGTCGCGGTGGAGTCCGCGCGGGACGATGCCGGACGCATTTTCACCCGCATCGAAATCGCTGTGGAGGAAACCTGGAAGGGCACGCTGGCGACCAACCGCTTCGCCGTGGTGCAAGGGGGCGGCGTGCTCGGCGACCGTCGCACGACCGTCACGGGCCAGGCGGAGTTCAAGATGGGCGAAAGGGCCGTGCTCTTCCTCGTGCTGAATCCGCGCGGCGAGGGCGTCACGCTCGGGCTCGCGCAAGGGAAGTTTCGCGTCGAGCAGGATCCGGCCACGGCGGAGTTGCTCGTTCACAGCCCGTTCCATGGAACCGGCGCCACCGCGACTTCGCGCGCGAAATCATCGCCGGGCGATGCCGCGCCAACCCGGCTGACGCTCGCCGCACTGAAGCAGCGCGTGAAAGGAAACGCGCAATGAGACGCACGCTTCTTGTCGTGCTCGCGCTCGGCCTTCCGCTGCTGTGGATGCGCGCGTTCGTGCCCAGTTACACGAATGACGGCGCCGTGGTGCGGTGGGACCTGTCGGGCACGAACACGCTCGTGCACACGAACGTGGTGAACCGCACCACGAGCGCGATCCGCTTCTTCCTAGCTTCGGACGCCTACTCCGCCACGAACACCGCCGCGGAACTCAACGCCGTGCGAGCCAGCTTCGGCCAGTGGCAGGCGATCACCGGCACCTGGCTGAAGTTTGAGGACGCAGGCTTGGTGAATCCGCCGGTGGACGTCAGCACTGCGGACAACACGAACGTCGTCTACTGGACAAAGTCCACGACGATCGTGAACGGCGGTCGCGACAACATCTCCGGCGCGCTGGGCGTCGCGTTCACTTCGTTCTACTCGGACGGCGTGCTGTCCGAGGCTGACATCGTTTTCAATGGCGTGGAGTTTGCGTGGTTCACCGACTTCTCGGATACGAACAACGCGGGACGGTTCGTGGAACTGGTGGCACTGCACGAGATCGGCCACTTCCTCGGCTTGCAACACTCGCCGCTCGGCGGTGCAGTGATGCTCGCGCGCAGCGCGGCTTTGCCCGCGAACGCCTCCGGTCTCTCGGATGACGAACTCGGCGCGGCGCGCTGGCTTTACACTTCGACGCCGCCGCTCACGAACTGGGCTGTGCTGAAGGGCCTCGTCACCAAGGCCGGCGAGGGCGGAGTGTTCGGGGCGACGATCACGGTCGAGGACGCCGCGGGCAACGCCATCGCGGGGACCGTCACGAGCACCAACGGCGGCACGCAGGGCACCTACGAGATTCGCAGCCTCCCGCCGGGCACCTTCAAGGTGCGAGTCTCCCCGGTGGACCCGTTCACCGCGCTCGCGCTCGTGAGCGGCGCGGATGTCTCGTTCGATTTCCTCGGCGCAGACGCGAACTTTCTCGCGAGCACGAACTTCCAAGTCGTCCTGACCGCCGGGCTCACGAACACGCTCGACGTCGTCGTCACCAATGCCACGCCGCCGTTCCGCATCTCGCGCGTCCGGCCGCCGACGGCGAATCCGCTGTCATACTCGCTGGTAAACTCGCCCACTTCGATTCGCGTCGGCCAGAGCAACATGACCGTGGGCGTCTACTCGCCCGACTTCACGACCAACATGACGCTCTCGATCACCGGCAACGGACTTTCCATCGGCGTCACGGCGTTTGAAACCAACCTCTTCACGATCAACGGGTCGGCCATGCACCTGCTCTCGGTTCCGTTGAGCGTCAGCAGCAATGCCACGCCCGGCATGCGCACGTTCGTCGTGCAGCGCGGCACGAACATCGCCTACGCGAACGGCTTCATCGAGGTCGCGCCCGCGGTGCCGGACTTCAACTTCGACGGACTGGACGATGTCTTTCAACGCCGGCACTTCCCGCTGTTCACAGCCACCAACGCCGCGCCGGCCGCCGACCCGGATGGCGACACATTCAACAACCTTGCGGAATACACCTCCGGCACGGACCCGACGAACGCCGCCTCGTTGCTGCGCATCGAGACCGTGCGGCAGGACGCGGCCGGCTGCACCATCACGTGGCAAAGCGGCGCGGGGCGGCGGTATCAACTCACCAGCAAGCCGCTCGTCGCCACGGGGAGTTTCACAAACGTCGGCGGGCCCATCACCGCGACGACCAACCTCACGAGCGTCCTCGATCCGTCCGGGACGAATGGCATCGCGTTTTATCGTGTGCTCGCGCTGCCGTGAGGGGCATCCCGGGCGTCACGCCGCCGGCCCGTCCGGATTCTTCTTCAACTCGCGCAGCGCCCGCGCGCCACGATTGGAGGCGCTGGGCAACTCATGGGGGGACGCCCGCGCGCTGCTGGCGCGGCGCGCCATGAGTCGGGCCTGGACGGCGGCGCTGAATAAATGGCAGGGGCGCGGACTCCAACGGCCGCACGCATTCCCAAACGATGAAAATCACCGACGTCCTGCTCGCGGAGCATTTCGTGTTTCACAATCTCTTCGACTCGGTCGAGGCGGGCGCGCCGCGGATGCGCACGCTGGCCGAGGTGCGGTCGCAGGCGGCATTGCTCGAGTCCATGCTCAAGGCGCACTCGGAGATGGAGCACGAGTTATTGATGGACCCGCTGGATCATTGCATGGACCAGATCGGGCAGCGCGAGACGTTTCATCACGAGCACGAGGCGATCGAACACGCACTCGAGGCGGCGCGCAAGGCGCGGACGGTGGCAAAGGCGCGCGAGAAGTTGGTGGAAGCGGTGCTGGCATCGCGCAAGCATTTCGACAGGGAGGAGCGCGTGGTGTTTCCCCTGGCTGAACGATTGCTCAAGACGCGGACGTTGATGGAACTGGGCAGCCGTTGGATCAAGCACCGGCAAACCGCGCCACGGTGAGCGTTCGCTGGCGCGCTATCCCACGCTGCCGCGCCCAAGGACGAAGCAGGTGAGCATCAGCAGCGCGACGACGATCACGGGCCATTTCAACTCGCAGCCACACCCTGCCAGACATTTCACCACCGGATACGCGATGAAGCCGAGCGCGAGCCCGTCGCCGATGGAATAGCCGAACGGGATTCCCACCATCACGAGAAATGCCGGCACGCACTCCGTGTAGTCGTCCCACGCGATACGCGTGACGCTGCGGAGCATCATCGCGCCCGACAACACCGCCGGCTGCACGAAGATGATGTAAGCCATCGTCAGGAACGTCGTCGTGCCCGCGAGCAACTCCGTGCGGACGGATGTGTCATTCGCGCGCAGGTCGAATCGCCGCTCGAGAAGATTCGTGATCACGTGTCGGTTGGGCGATTCTGTCCGAACCGGTCGCCGCCGCCCATCACGGGGCGACGCGCCCGGTCCGAGTGTCGTCCGCTCGCTTGACACTTCCCGGTCTGAAACGTCATTTTGCCACCGCCCTGCACCTGAGACGCGACGGGGCGCCCTATGAGCACATCCAACTTCTTCAACACGCTGCAACCCTTCGACCTCGGCAACGGCACGCAAGGCTCCCTCCACTCGCTCCCCGCACTCGGCTCCGCGCTCGGCATCCAGATTTCACGGCTTCCGGTTTCCATCCGCGTCGTGCTCGAGTCGGTCCTGCGCAACTGCGACGGCTCGCGCGTCACGGAGCAAAACGTGGGCGCGCTCGCCGCGTGGAAGGCCAATGCGGCGCGCACGGAGGAAGTCCCGTTCGTCGTCGCGCGCATCGTGTTGCAGGACTTCACCGGCGTGCCGCTGCTCGTGGACCTCGCGGCGATGCGCTCGGCCGTGGCGAAGCTCGGCAAGAACCCGAAGATCATCGAACCGCTCGTGCCGGTGGACCTCGTGGTGGACCACTCGGTGCAAGTGGACTTCGCGGGCAACACGCAGGCTTACACGCGCAACCTCGACCTCGAGTTCCAGCGCAACCGCGAGCGCTATCAGTTTCTCAAGTGGGGCATGCAGGCGTTCGACACATTCAAAGTCGTGCCGCCCGGCATCGGCATCGTGCATCAGGTGAACCTTGAGTTTCTTGCGAAGGGCGTGCTCAGCGCGGGAAACGTCTATTATCCCGACACCCTCGTCGGCACGGACTCACACACGACGATGATCAACGGCCTCGGCATCGTGGGCTGGGGCGTCGGCGGCATCGAGGCCGAGGCGGGCATGCTCGGTCAGCCGGTTTATTTCCTCACGCCAGATGTCGTGGGCGTTCACCTCACCGGCGCGCTTCAGGAAGGCGTCACGGCGACGGACCTCGTTCTCACCATCACGCAGATGCTGCGCAAGGCAAAGGTCGTCGGGAAGTTCGTCGAATTCTTCGGCCCCGGCGCGGCGGGCTTGTCCGTCACCGACCGCGCAACCATTGCGAACATGGCGCCCGAATACGGCGCGACGATGGGCTACTTCCCCGTGGACGAGGAGTGCGTGAAGTTTCTGCGTGCGACCGGCCGCAGCGACGAGCTTTGCCGCGCTTACGAGAACTACCACCGCGCGCAAGGCTTGTGGGGCATCCCGAAGAGAGGCGACGTGGACTACTCGCAATCCATCGAACTCGACCTCGGCACGATCATTCCGAGCGTCGCCGGCCCCAAGCGGCCGCAGGACCGCATCGAGCTGAGCCGTCTCAAGTTTGAATTCCAGTCGTCGCTCACGCGCCCGCTCACGGAGAACGGCTTTGGTCAGGACGCCAACGACCTTTACTCCGCCGTCCGTGTGCAGAGTCCGGCACACGCGCACGAGACCGACCACAGCTACGGCCACCGCAAGGACGTCGAGCCGAGCGAATCCGAAATGCGCGACCAGCACCCGACTCCCGACGTGCCGCAGGAGCTGCCGCTGTCGGCATTTCCGCGCTTCAACACGCACATCGGCCACGGCAGCGTGCTCATCGCCGCCATCACAAGCTGCACGAACACGTCGAACCCGAGCGTGATGCTCGCGGCCGGCTTGCTCGCGCGCAAAGCCGTCGCGCGCGGCCTCACGGTGAATCCCGTCGTGAAGACCTCGCTCGCGCCCGGCTCGCGCGTCGTCACCGACTACCTGGAAACGACCGGCTTGCAGGATGACCTCGACAAGCTCGGCTTCCACACCGTCGGCTACGGCTGCACCACGTGCATCGGCAATTCCGGCCCGCTGCCCGCGCAGGTCGAGGCGGCCATCGCGGACAACGACCTCATCGCCGCGAGCGTGCTCTCCGGCAACCGCAACTTCGAAGCGCGCGTGCATCAGGCGGTGAAGGCCAACTTCCTCATGTCGCCACCGCTCGTCGTCGCGTTCGCCATCGCGGGCCGCGTGGACGTGGACCTCTCGACCGAACCGCTCGGCACCGGCAGCGACGGCAACCCGGTGTTCCTGCGCGACGTGTGGCCGACGATGAAGGAAATCCGAGACCTGCTCGGCGCGGCACTGCGTCCGGACGTGTTCCGCAAACTTTACGGCGACTTCGCGAAGGCGAACCCCAAGTGGAACGAAATCCCGTCAAGCGCCGGCAACGCCTACGAGTGGGACCGCGAGAGCACCTACATCCAGGAACCGCCGTTCTTCGAGGACTTCTCGCTCCAACCCGGCAGCCTCGCGGAGATCCGAGGCGCGCGCGCCCTCGGCATCTTCGGCGACAGCGTCACGACCGACCACATCTCCCCCGCGGGCTCGATCAAGAAGAGTTCGCCCGCCGGCCGCTATCTCATCGAGCACGGCGTGAGCGTGGCGGACTTCAACAGCTACGGCTCGCGGCGCGGCAACGACCGCGTGATGACGCGCGGCACCTTCGCCAATGTTCGCATCAAGAACCTGATGGTCCCCGGCACCGAGGGCGGCGTGACGAAGCTGCAGCCGTCCGGCGAACTCATGCCCATCTACGACGCCGCCATCGTGTATCGCGGCACGAACACGCCGCTCATCGTGATTGCCGGACAGGAATACGGCACCGGCTCTTCGCGCGACTGGGCTGCGAAAGGCACGAACCTGCTCGGCGTGAAAGTCGTCGTCGCGCAGAGCTTCGAGCGCATCCACCGCTCGAACCTCGTCGGCATGGGCGTGCTGCCGCTGCAATTCAAGGACGGCACCACCGCGCAGTCGCTCGGCCTCGACGGGACCGAGACCTACGACGTGCTCGGCCTCACCGCGGCCATCAAGCCGCAGCAGGACCTCACGCTCCGCATCACGCGCGCGAACGGCCAGTCGCAGGACGTGCCAGTCCGCTGTCGCATTGATACGCCCATCGAGGTGGACTACTACCAGCACGGCGGCATCCTGCCCTTCGTGCTCCGGCAGTTGATCGCGAAGGCGTGACGGCGCTATTTCGCGCCGCGTGCGGTCGCGGCGTTCTCCAAAATCTTCCCGACGATCGCGGTCATGTCCGGCGGGGCCGCCGATGGCGCGCAAGAGAAGGGACGCGCACCCTCGCTCATGCCGGGCTTCGCGCCGAGTTCCAGGCAAGGCAGCGGCGCGCGCGCGCCCATGAGACAGCCCTTGAGCGCGTCGAACAACCCGGCCTTTCCCGCGGCCGCGCTCACTTCGTAGGATCAATCTTCGGCGGGATGGCCGCGGGCGGCGGCGCAGGCGGCGGCACGGCGACCGGCGGTGGAACTTTCACGCTTTCCACGTCCACCACGTGCGGGCCACGGCCGCGCAGGAGGATGACAGCCATCACGCAACCGGTCCACGACGGCAGCATGTCGGCCAGCGGCACGAGCTCGAGAATGAACGTCGGCAACAGCAGCGGGTGGAAGCCAATCACCAGCGAAGTCACGACCATCGTGATGGCGTCCACGATTTGCGGCGCACCGGGCACGGCGGTCAGCGGGATTTGGGCCGCGTCGGCGATGACCGCGACTGCCAGCGCAGCCCATTTGCGTTGAGTCGTCAACGGGGGCGGATTGAACAGGGCCTTGAGCATGGCTTCTACTTCACACGGGTCACACCCTATTCACCCGCCACCCCCGGCCGGTGTCGCAACATCTCCGCCTTGAAGTCGCCGAGGCTTTGCCAGTGCAGGCGCTTGTTGAGGTCCACTTCGACCACGGCGACGGTGCCACGCCTCGAACCGATGATGCGCGCCGCCCGTCACGGGAAAGTTCTTCGTCCAGCAACCAATGAGTCCCTCGCGCGAGTCGCTCGATGTGACGAAGCTTCCATTGCCGTCGGGCGCAGGCGACGCGGCAAGGGAGACGAGCGCGGCGAAAAGGGCGGGTGCCGGGAATGCGAGACGTGCGAGCATGGCGCGGGAACGGATTGCCCGATCAAAGCACGGAGTTGAGGGGCGAGTCAAACAGGGCGACCGGACTGGCCGGGGCCGCCCGCAGTCTTGCGGATTCTCATTGCGTCGAATCTCATGTATGGGTTGGGCCGGCCGCTCGAATTGCCCGGGCGCCATGGAACGCGGCGTGCCGAGCGTCATGCCCGTGGCGGTGAGCGTGAAGTCCGACGCCTCCGCGACGATCAGCGCGACGGCGCCGAGGCCGGGCACGAGCAAGAGGATGATTTCCCCGGCGCCAAGGCCGACGAGTGCGAGGTCCGGATGCATAGGGTTGCCTTTCTTCTGCTGCGTTCAGTTCACCCCTTGCAGAAAGAGACTCGGCCGGAGGTTGCACGCAGACCCGCGCGACGGGTTTCGGGGCGAATTCCTTTTGACTGCCCCCTGCCCTTGGCTATCCTGTCGCGCCTGTTTTTCCGGACGATGGCGAAACTCAGCGTCAGAGACCTCGATGTGCGCGGCAAGCGTGTGCTTGTCCGCGTGGACTACAACGTGCCGATGGAGGAAGAGGACGGCGTGATGGTCATCAACGACACCACACGCATCCGCGAGACGCTTGGGACTCTCGACCTGCTGGTGGGCGCGGGCGCGCGGGTCATCCTTGCCGCGCACCTCGGCCGGCCCGGGGGCAAACGCGAACCGTCCATGTCGTTGCGGCCTGTGGCGGCCAAGCTTGCCGACATGATCTGCCGCCCGGTGGCTTTCGTGGATGAATGCACCGGCGAGAAGGTCGAGAAGACCGTCGGCGCGTTGCAGAACGGCGACATTTTGCTCCTCGAGAACACGCGCTACCACGGCGAGGAGGAGGCGAACGCGGAGTCCTTCGCCTCGCAACTCGCGCGCCTCGCGGACGTCTATGTGAACGACGCGTTCGGCGCGGCCCACCGCGCGCATGCCAGCACGGAAGGCGTCGCCCGCGCCATCGCTTCGCGCGGCGGCCGGTGCGCCTCGGGCCTGTTGATGGAACGCGAACTCAAGTTCCTCGGCGAGGAACTCGAAAGTCCCGCCAAGCCGTTCGTCGTCATCCTCGGCGGCGCAAAGGTTTCCGACAAGATCGCCGTCATCGACCGGCTCATCGAGAAGGCCGACACCCTCCTCATTGGTGGCGCGATGGCCTACACGTTCAAGCTCGCCCAAGGGTTCAAGGTCGGGAAGTCGCTCGTCGAGCCGGACAAAACTTCCGTCGCGCTCGCCGCGATCGAAAAGGCCAAAGCCCGCGGCGTCCAATTCCTGCTGCCGACCGACAACGTCGTCGCCACACCCGTGGACACGGGCAAGGTCGACAAGAAGGGCAAGCCGGTGTTCTCCTATGAAAATCCCCGCGTGCTCGGCACGCCCGACATTCCCGATGCGGAGAAAGGCTTCGACATCGGTCCCGCCACGTCGGCGCGCTACGCCGAGGTGATTCGCACGGCGAAGACGATCCTGTGGAACGGCCCCATGGGGATGTTCGAGGACAAGCGCTTCGCCGGCGGCACGAACACCGTCGCGCGCGCCGTGGCCGAAGCCACGCAGCAGAACCGGGCCACAAGCATCATCGGCGGCGGCGACAGCGTGAAGGCGCTGCACCAGTCCGGCCTCGGCGACAAGGTGACGTTCATGAGCACCGGCGGCGGCGCGAGCCTCGAATTCCTCGAAGGCGCGGTGCTTCCCGGCGTCGCGGCGCTGACGGATGCGTGAGGTTGACACGATGAGGCTGATCCCATGGACAAAGAGCGCAAACTGATCATCGCCGGCAACTGGAAGATGAACAAGACCGTCGCCGAGGCGCTTGCGCTTGTGGATGGCCTCAAGCGCGAACTTGCGAACATCAAGGAAGTCGATGTCGTCGTCTGCCCGCCGTTCACCGCGCTGGAAGCCGTCTCGCAGGCCATCGAGGGGTCGAGTCTCCGGCTGGGCGCGCAAAACATGAGCGAGCAGAACTTCGGCGCCTTCACCGGTGAAATCTGCGCCGGCATGCTCAAGGAGTTCCTCGTGCGTTACGTGATCCTCGGCCACTCCGAGCGCCGTCAGTTCCAGCGCGAGTCCAATGAAACCGTCTCCAAGAAGGCGCTTGCCGCTCATGCGCAATCCATCAAGCCCATCGTCTGCGTCGGGGAGACGCTGGCCGAGCGCGAGGCGAATGAGACGGAGAAAGTCGTCGGCACCCAGGTGCGCGGCAGCCTGGCCGGGCTTTCGAAGGAACAGATGACGGAGACGATCCTTGCCTACGAACCGGTCTGGGCGATCGGCACCGGACGCACCGCAACCAGCGCCCAGGCGCAGGAAGTCCACGCCTTCATCCGCCGGCAGCTCGCGGCGATGTTCGACGATTCCGTTGCGCGCCGCGTCCGCATCCAATACGGTGGCAGCGTCAAGCCCGCGAACGCGCGTGAATTGATGAGCCAGCCGGATGTCGATGGCGCGCTCGTCGGCGGTGCATCGCTCGCGGTGCGAGATTTTTCGGACATTGTGAAGAACTCGATTAGCGAACAACCAACCTCATGAACTTCCTGACCGGACTGATGACCTTCGTGCTCGTGGTCGACTGCCTGCTGCTCATCCTGCTGATCCTGATTCAGCTCCCCAAGAAAGAGTCCGGCCTCGGCGGCGCGGCGTTCGCGACCGGCGCGACCGACGCGCTGTTCGGCGCGGGCTCCGGCAACGTGCTGACCAAGGTCACCAAGTATGCCGCCGCTGTTTTTCTCGGCCTCTCGCTCACGCTCTACGTCATCGACGCGCGCGCGAAGCAGGGCAAGAGCGGCGTCGAAAAGGAACTCGAGAAGGCCGCCGGCGAAGTCACGCCCGCCTCGACAAACGCAACG
>Ga0194132_10004737_pt1 | contig 22871 bp, 21 predicted proteins | sample TA2KigOf80mmetaG_FD_148612 | JGI IMG/M metagenome (GOLD analysis project Ga0194132, IMG submission 148612) | Freshwater microbial communities from Lake Tanganyika, Tanzania - TA2015054 Kigoma Offshore 80m | ecosystem: Environmental > Aquatic > Freshwater > Lake | place: Tanzania: Lake... | reverse complement strand
ATGGTGCATACAGATTTATGCTGAGGGATTTTGATCTGGACAGCGACCTTGATATGGTAAGTATTTCATACTTTGCCGATTACCTGCAGCAACCCGAAGAAGCGCTGGTTTATTTTGAAAATACAGGAAACCTCAGTTTTAAACCTTTCAGGATAAAAGGATACAATATTGGAAGGTGGCTAACCATGGATGCCGGCGATGTGGATGGTGACGGCGATCAAGATGTGGTTCTGGGCAATTTCAGCCAAGGTCCGCAAAGTTTTATGAGTACAGAAGACGTTGCCCGATTTGCCAAAGGCACTCCGCTTATAATGCTCGTAAATAAAACGAAAAAACCATGAAAAGGCTTGTTCTTATTTTGCTTACATTAATGCTTCTTTGTTTTGCCGCTGTGCAACACAACGATCCGGATGCTTGGCTTTGGACTATGGTTTATGTAATCTACGCATTGGTCGTTATTTCTGCCGTAATCAGGCCGCTGAATACAATTTGGTATCTTATTGTATTGATGATACCGTTGGTGTTTGCCTTTTTGCAGTGGCCCGAAAAATGGGAAGGGATAGGAGAAACAATGATGACTGACAATACAGAACGTGCAAGGGAAAGCCTGGGACTTATCATCTGCGCGCTGTCGTCCTGGTTGTCCATCAAATTGAAGTCTGAATAATTTAACGTATATTTGTTGAAACAAACTTTGAAGTTGCTGTTTCAATATATCAGGCCTCAATCCGGCACGGTTTTGCTAGCTCTTTTTCTCGCTTCGGTTTCACAGGTGTTTTCCATGTTAGATCCCTGGGTGGGAAGAAATATCATTGATCAGTATTTGCTGAAACACACCGGTTATTCCCAGTCAGATTTTACCTATGGTGTAACGGGCTGGCTATTGCTGGGTATTTCGTTCGCTATGGCGAGCCGTATTGCCAAAAACCTGCAGGATTATTTTATCAATGTAGCCATGCAGAAGGTGGGAGCCAATCTTTTTATGGACGGCATAAGACACACTATGGATTTGCCGTTTGAAGTATTTGAAGACCACCGTAGCGGTGAAACCCTGAGCGTCCTGCAAAAGGTGCGCACCGATACAGAGAAATTAATGACCATGGCGGTGGGTCTGCTCTATGCCAGTATTGTGGGTGTATGTGTGGTTTTTTTAGCAAGTTTTATGGTCCACTGGCTTATTGCCCCGGCATTTCTGCTTGCTATGCTGGTGGTGGGCATTTCCAGTTCATTCCTCAGCAAAAAGATTAAACATGTTCAAAAAAATATTGTAGCAGCAACAAGCGCACTGGCAGGCACTACCACAGAGAGCCTCAGAAATATTGAACTTGTGAAAAGTCTGGGCCTGATTGGTCAGGAGATTCGCCGCATACGCATAAATACCCTGAAGATTCTGGGATTAGAACTCATCAAAGTAAAAAAAATAAGAACGCTGGGATTTGTGCAGGGTACAACCGTGAACCTCATGCGCAATTTGCTGTTGCTTTTTCTCAGCTGGATGGTTTTTACGGGGAGGATTACGCCCGGAATATATATTCAGTTTCTGTTTTACACTTTTTTTGTCTTCAATCCCCTGCAGGAGCTGGGAACGTTTATACAAACATGGCGCGAGGCACAGGTAAGTTTGAGCCGCTATCGCGAATTGCTTGATACCCCTAAAGAACCAGAACCTGAAAAGCCATATGTATTGGGTAATGTGGAGAAAATAGCATTTAAAATCGTTTCATTTCGCCACCGTTCCTCTAAAAGGCTGGCTTTGGATAAAATAAACATTACACTCAAAAAAGGTGAGACCATTGCCGTTGTAGGTCCCAGTGGTAGCGGCAAAAGCACGCTGGTGAAACTGCTGGTGGGTTTATATAAACCTGAAAGCGGGCAGTTGGAATACAACGATATTCCTGCCGCCCATATTCGTTTGTCCGAACTCCGTCTGAAGCTGGGAGTAGTGAGTCAGGAAAGCCAGTTATTTAGCGGTACACTTAGGGAAAATCTTCAATTTGTGAATCCCGATGCGACGGATGATGAAATGCAGCAGGCACTTACCAAGTCGGCAGCTCAGCCACTTCTTCAACGATGTGCAAACGGCCTCGACACCACCATAGGTGAGGGGGGAATTAAGGTTTCAGGTGGTGAAAAACAACGCATTTCCATAGCCCGTGCATTACTCAGAAATCCGGACGTAATGGTTTTTGACGAGGCTACCAGCGCACTGGACAGTTTGACGGAAAAGGAAATTACCCAGACCATCCGCGAAATCAGCAGCCAGAAAGACAGGATTAATGTAATGATAGCCCATCGCCTAAGTACCATCATGCATGCGGATTGTATCTATGTGCTTGAAAAAGGACTTATCACCGAACAGGGAACCCACGATGAACTGCTGGCTTCAAAAGGACTGTATTATGCGATGTGGCGTCAGCAAATTGGCGAAGCCGATTAAATCATTTTCCACATTTTAAAGTGGGGAATCTCGCATTCCCAAAATCTTTCACCGATTGGCTGAAAACCATGTTTTGCGTAAAATTCCAAAGCATGTTCCTGAGCATGCATGTAGACATATGTGCCGGATTCCAGTCGATGAAGACAGGCGTCAACAAGCGCTGCACCTACTCCTTTTCCACGATATGCAGACAACACAGCAAACCTTTCCAGTTTAAATCCATTCTCTGTTTTACGTATTCTGGCTGTGCCGCAGGCAACCCCATTAAACCTTGCCAGCAAATGCTCACAGGAGGTTTCATACTCATCATATTCCTCGGCCGGATCCACTTTTTGCTCAATCACAAATACCAGACGGCGTATTTCAAAGGCCTGCCCCATATCCTTTGCGCTTAGAATTGGGGTTACTTCTGTCATTTTTTGTATTTTTGCCGTGAAATTGTTCAAAAATACCGCAAAAAGTACTAAACATGGCCAATTCAAATATTATCTCCCTGCTCGGCAACGATGCCGGCAACCTGCTGAACCACACCTGTAAAACCATTGCAAAGGAACACCTGCATCTGCCCGGTCCTGATTTTATAGACAGGGTTTTTGCCCAGACCAACCGCAGCCCTCAGGTATTGCGCAGCATTCAAAACATATACAACACAGGTCGTCTGGCAGGCACCGGCTACATGAGCATTCTACCCGTAGATCAGGGCATCGAGCACAGCGGCGGCGCGTCATTCGCACCAAATCCCATTTATTTTGATCCGGAGAATATTATCAAACTTGCCATAGAAGGCGGATGCAATGCCGTTGCCTCCACTTTTGGTGTGTTGGCTGCTAATTCACGCAAATACGCACACAAAATTCCTTTCATTGTAAAAATCAACCACAATGAAATTCTAAGCTATCCGAACAAGTTTGACCAGATTATGTACGGCAGTATTCAGGAGGCATGGAACCTCGGTGCTACGGCTATAGGAGCCACTATCTATTTTGGCAGCGAAGAAAGTGCCCGCCAGATTCAGGAAGTTTCCACTGTCTTTGAAATGGCGCATGAACTGGGTATGAGCACCATTCTGTGGTGTTACCTGCGCAACAATGGTTTCAAAAAAGATGGTGTAGATTACCACACAGCTGCTGATCTTACAGGTCAGGCAAATCATTTGGGTGTGACCATTCAGGCCGATATCATCAAGCAAAAACTGCCTACCAACAATGGCGGTTACACAGCCATAAACTTCGGTAAAACACACAACAAAGTATACAGCGAACTTACCACCGATCACCCCATCGATCTTTGCCGCTATCAGGTGGCCAACTGCTACATGGGCCGTGCAGGGCTGATTAACAGTGGTGGCGAAAGCAAAGGTGCCGGAGATATGGCAGAAGCGGTTAGCACAGCCATTATCAACAAACGCGCCGGCGGTACCGGTCTAATCAGCGGACGCAAGGCATTCCAGAAGCCCATGGGCGAAGGTGTTGCACTGCTCAATGCCATTCAGGATGTATATCTTGAAAACAGCATTACCATTGCTTAATTATTTTGCGTAAAATTGCTTCCGCATGATGGAATACGAAGAGGACGATTACGCTGCTGAAAGTACTAAATGGTATCAACGCACTTTATCGGGAATCCTCACCAAAACCAAAGATAAAAAGGCCACACCCGACGGGCTTTGGGAAAAGTGCGGTCGGTGCAAAGCAATCGTGCCCAGCAAAGACTGGATGAATAACCATTATGTTTGTCCGCAGTGCAATTATCATGACCGCATAGGTTCCCACGAGTATTTCGAAATTTTGTTTGATAAGGGGAAGTTTACTGAAATAGCAAAAGATCTCAGCAGTGGCGACCCGCTTGAATTTACCGATACCGCTTCCTATAAAGACAGGATTAAAGTTGCCCGTAAAAAGACGGGTCTCAATGATGCAGTTCGCACGGCTACCGGTAAAATCAACGACCATAAAATTGTTGTTTCCTGTATGGATTTTGCATTTATCGGAGGAAGCATGGGAAGTGTGGTGGGTGAGAAGATCGCAATGGGAATAGATTATGCCTTGAAGCATGAAATTCCGTTTCTTATGATTTCCAAAAGTGGTGGTGCGCGTATGATGGAGGCGGCTTTCAGCCTTATGCAGATGGCCAAAACCAGCGCTAAACTGGCATTGCTTCACAAAGCAGGTGTTCCATATATATCGCTTATGACCAACCCCACAACCGGTGGTGTTACCGCATCTTTTGCCATGCTTGGCGATTTTAATATTGCCGAGCCCGAAGCCCTGATTGGTTTTGCAGGTCCGCGTGTAATTCGTGAAACAATAGGCAAAGACCTCCCCAAAGGTTTCCAGAGTTCTGAGTTTTTGCTCGAACACGGATTCCTGGATTTTATTGTACCCAGAACCCAGTTGAAAGAAACCCTCAGCAATTTGTTGCAGTTAATCTGGGATAAAAAAACAACCAAAGAAGAAACAAACTGAATATGAATTTTCCTGAAAACCTAAAGTACACCAAAGACCATGAATGGATCAGTGTGGAAGGCGGCGTAGCCACCGTAGGAGTAACCGATTTTGCTCAGTCTGAACTGGGTGACATTGTATTTGTTGACATTTCAACCCAGGGCGAAACCCTGAACCAGCACGATGTGTTCGGAACCGTTGAGGCCGTAAAGACCGTGAGTGACTTGTACATGCCTGTTAGTGGCGAAATTCTGGAGGTGAATGCCGGACTGGAAAGCGCCCCTGAAAGCGTAAACAGCGATCCTTACGGCAGCGGCTGGATGGTAAAGGTAAAACTCAGTGATGCTTCACAGGTTGACGCACTCATGTCTGCTGCCGATTATAAGGCTATGATTGGAGCTTAACCAAATACACTGAATGCATCACACAAAAAACACCCTATAATCAGGGTGTTTTTTCTTTTTGGCAGATTATACAATCCCAATCTTTGTAAACAAGAAATACTCCGTCGGGAGTATTTCTTGTGGGTTGAGGTCGGAACCGGATTCGAACCGGTGTAGAGGGTTTTGCAGACCCGTGCCTAGCCTCTCGGCCATCCGACCATTAGGGGTGCAAATATACGGAAGAAAGGCACACTTATGCAGAAAATCAGAACATAAACCCGGACGGATTAAGGTTGGTTTGTCAGGAAATCTTTTGCCTTTTCTAAGTCTTCTGGTGTGTCCACAGCCGGGCTTTGCCATCCAGTTTCTGCTACGGCAATATGATAGCCGTTCTCCAACCAGCGCAGCTGTTCCAGTTTTTCGGTTAGTTCCAATCGTGAAGGCCGAAGACGGGTAATACTACCCAAGACATCTGTTCTGTAAGCATACATGCCAATATGCCTGTAGTACGTTGGCTCAGAATCATTTTCTCTTGAAAATGGTATACGGCTGCGACTAAAATACAATGCCTTGTTGTGAATATCGGTCACCACCTTTACTACATTTGAATTATCGACCTCAGATGCAGTTTTTATGACTTTCATTAACGTGGCAATCTGAACTTCCGGATTCTCGAACATGGAAGCAAGCGACATAATTTGTTCCATTTTGATAAAAGGTTCATCGCCCTGTAAATTAACAACGACATCTGCCTCAAAGCCCGATTTTTCATAGGCTTCCATGCAACGGTCTGTTCCACTGGGATGATGTGTATCTGTTATAATTGCCTTACCAAATGAATTTACGTGGCTCTCAATCCGCACGTCATCCGTGGCTACCGCAATACCTGAATGCCCAGAACAGGAAGCGGCTGCAACCCAAACACGCTGTATTATACTCATCCCGCCCAAATCTGCCAGCGGTTTGCCCGGGAACCTTGTGCTGCCATATCTTGCGGGGATGAGAATACAGAATTTCATCAAGCGAAAATAGACTATTTGTCTGACTGCAAATTAAGCAGCTTCATCATTTTATCATAAATCGCTGTGTTTTGGTATATACCACTGAATGTTTCTGCTCCCGGCCCATACGCATAAACCGGCACAGGCTCTGCTGTGTGATGACCCGAACTGAAATGCATAACCGGACGTTTGTTTAATGAGTCATACCCATGCAGGGTAAGTCCGCCGCATTCATGGTCAGCCGTAATGATGATAAGCGTATTTTTATCTTTTTTTACCCATTGTAATACCGCTCCGGCGGCATTGTCAAAGTCTAAAGCTTCAGCCAGGGTGTGTGCACTGTCGTTGTTGTGGGCGCCCCAGTCAATCTGACTTCCCTCAATCATCAGAAAAAACCCTTTCTTGTTTTTTGACAACCGGGAAATGGCATGCATGGAACCTTTTTCAAGCGCTGGTCCCCGTTGAGGAGCAGGGAGCGGTTTCTTGAAAGTATCTGTGAAACAAATCTGCCTTGCACCCCTGTTTTGTTGCATGGCATTGATACCAACAGAAACGGTGTAGCCGGCTGTTTTGAGCGAGTTGGTGTCAAAATAGGGGAGGCCGCCGCCAACAAGTATCGTCGCTGCCTGGTTGTAAGTCATGTCTTTAGCGATTTCCGCATACATTTTTCGGGAAGGCTGATGCGCATAAAAAGACGCCGGTGTGGCATGTGGTAGCTCACATGTTACCACTGCACCGGTGCTCAATCCTTTTTCATAGGCTGACTCAGCAATGGTTTTGAGCGAAACGCTGTCATGTCCCATGCCTATCATGCCGTTGTTGGTCTTTTGTCCCGTAGAGAAAGCCGTAGCAGCTGCAGCACTGTCGGTAATGTAGTCATTCAAAGCAGCGGTAATGCTAATGCCTACAGCTTTTGCATAATCAAAGATATTAAGCTGCCCGCCCTTGGCTGTATAGGCTGCATACAAATGAACCAAACCGGTTCCGTCGCCAATCATAAGAATGATATTTTTTGGTTTGCGCGGTTTTATACTGTTTGCATCAACATTGTTAGAAGCTAAGAACAATGGTAAGGCAATTACCCAGTTTTTCATAATTCAAAAGTATGCCATATATGTTGATATTAAGAGGCTTTTTCATTCTATTACCCGTTAATATATTTGACATATTCCCCGTGTTTTTATCTTAAATTTGCAAATATTTCTATGAACGGATTTTTTAAAATACCTTTTCCGGCCAATGAGCCTGTGAATGAATATGCTCCCGGTTCCAAAGAGCGCGCTGCCCTCAAAAATGCATTACAAAGTGCCCGAAGCCGCATCGAAGACATCCCCATGTATATTGATGGCAATGAAGTGCGTACCGGAAATACTTTTGAAATTTACCCTCCGCATGACAGAGCCCATAAAATAGGATTTTTTCACCTTGGCAATAAAGACCATGTGCAGCAAGCCATTGACGCAGCGTTGAAAGCCAAAGAATCTTGGGAAAATATGCCATGGGAACAGCGCGCCGCCATCTTTCTGAAGGCAGCTGAGTTGCTGGCCGGCCCTTACCGTTATGAAATAAATGCCGCCACAATGCTGGCACAAAGTAAAAATGCCTATCAGGCTGAAATTGATGCTGCCTGCGAAATGATTGACTTTCTGCGCTTTAATGTGCATTACATTGCAGAGATATACAGCGAACAGCCCACAACCAACAGCAAAGGAATTTGGAACCGCCTGGAATACCGTCCGCTGGAGGGTTTTGTTTTTGCACTTACACCATTCAATTTTACAGCTATTGCCGGCAATTTGCCAACCAGCGCGGCCATGATGGGCAATGTAGTGGTGTGGAAACCTGCCCATACACAGATCTACAGCGCCAATGTGCTGATGAAAGTGTTTAAAGAAGCGGGATTGCCTGATGGTGTTATCAATCTGGTATACGTTTCAGGCCCCGATGCAGGAGATGTGATTTTTAATCATCCTGAGTTTGCTGGAATACATTTCACCGGCAGCACAGGTGTGTTTCGCCAGATCTGGAATACTGTTGGACAAAATATAGCCAAGTATAAGAGCTATCCGCGAATTGTGGGTGAAACCGGCGGTAAGGATTTTATTCTTGCCCACAACAGTGCCGATGTGGATGTGTTGGTAGCGGCCATAGTTCGCGGTGCATTTGAGTTTCAGGGTCAGAAGTGTTCAGCCGCTTCCAGGGTTTACATTCCGCAAAGCATCTGGCCTGCCGTAAAAGAAAAACTACTGAATGAAATGGCAACCCTGAAAGTGGGTCCCACAGAGGATTTTAGCAATTTTGTGAATGCTGTAATCGATGAAAAAGCATTCGATAAAATAAGCAGTTACATTCATCAGGCTAAAAAAGACGGGGTAGAAGTGCTCTGCGGCGGAACCTATGACAAATCAAAAGGATTTTTCATACAACCCACCATTCTCATGGCGCCAAGCGCTGATTACAGGACCATGTGCGAAGAAATCTTTGGACCTGTTCTCACCATCTGGGTTTATGCCGACAACGAATGGCCTGCCATCTTCAAAACCATAGATAAGACCGGTGAATATGCGCTCACAGGTGCAGTAATTGGCCAGGATCGTAACGAAATAGCCAATGCAACGCACGCTTTAAGAAATGCAGCGGGTAATTTTTACATAAACGATAAGCCCACAGGTGCAGTGGTAGGTCAGCAGCCATTCGGCGGAGCAAGGGGCAGCGGTACCAATGATAAAGCCGGTAGCAAGGTAAACCTGCTTCGCTGGGTCAACCAGCGCACCATAAAGGAAACATTTGTTCCGCCCAAAGATTACCGGTATTCTTTTCTTTGCGAAGAATAATTGAGTTTATCCGGGAAATATGTATTGCTGACGGCAGCAGTTACGTCCATACGCTTCATTTTTCCTGGTAAGCTGTTTACTCAATGTTATGCCGGGACTGAATATCGTTTTGGTGCAAATTAAAGATCTTTATCTGCGCTGGAAATAGCACAGACAGATGTTGTCGGGGCAAAGGCTATTCCTTACTCGCTGGGAGGTTACACATTTTTAACAGGCTATACCTTTCGCCCTTACAGCCTTAATGTGGCGTTCTCAGCCGGGGAAATCATACCTATGCTGATATTTACTATGGTGGTGATGTTTGTATTTAAGGGAGAAACGCTTCACTGGCGTTATGCACTCGTATTCTGTTTAATGATTGTTGCCTTTTGGTTGGTGCTGGGTTAATCCTTATCAAAGGCCGGAAAAAGATTTATTAAGCATTTTTGATAGTTTCCCGGACATGGCATTTTTGTAAGTTTTACCACCGTATTCTCCAATCCACTGAATCCCTTTAACCGCATTGCTGATAAAAATCTCATCGGCTGCGCTGAGGGAAATTTCGGTAATTGGATTCTCCTGAACAGAATATCCGTAGGCTCCGGCAAGTTGCATCACAACTTTGCGCATAACACCATCTACACAATACTCACTCAGGGGAGGGGTGTTGATGAATTCCCCGTTTATCGTAAAAATATTGCTCGAAACCGTTTCGGCAATTCTGCCGCTGTCATTGATAATTGCACACTCATCCCAGTTGTTTTCGGCAGCATGTAATCCGGCCATTACGTAAGTAAGAGCACTGTTGGTTTTAATAGTGCTGGTGTAATTGGAGTTTTTACTCAGTTCGCTAAAAATGCCCAGTGTAAGGCCTTTTTCATTGAGCGGATAGCCCCTGAATTCAGTGGCCCTGATTTCCGTAATTACTTGCGTAATCTGGTTTTCAGGCGTATATCGTCCTTCGCCTTCCCTGTAGAATGTGCAACGCACCGAGGCTGACGGTATGTTTCTTGAGCAAAGCAATTCCTTGATATCGGTTTCGAGGTTTTGTAAGGCAAAATCTTTTGGTAAATCCATTTTCAGCAGCAAAGCTGATTTTCGGATTCTGTCCTCATGCAGTTCGGCATGCTGAATGCATTCCTGTTCATACCGCATACTCTCAAAAAAGCCGTCACCATAGCGGTAAGATCTTGAATCCAAACCCAGCTGAGGCTCATCTCCTGATACCCATAAACCTTGGTATAAAAACATATTCATGGCTTTCTTCGGCTATAATGAAAAGAGACATTGCCTTCACGAATAACGAGACTATCATTTGATATAAGCGTAATATGAAATCTGCGACTGCCATTAGAAGGCTTGTATTGAAACATTAATGCCGCCTGATAGGGAGAACTGTCAAGGGGAGATGATATGCACTGGAAAGTACCCCCAAGGTTTTTGTTTAGCGATTTTATAGAATAATGGAAGATTGATTTTTCAGTATCAATCAACATTGTGTCATTCTTGTCGGGAGAGTGTATATTTATGCCATTCTTGTAAATGGCTCTGTATTGCCACAACCCATTGAGTTTTTCACTTGGGATAGGCCATTTGCTGATAAATCCGGAGCAGAGAAGCACAATGCCAACAACTAAAGCACCATTATGCAGACCTTTTCTTAATTTCATCCCTGATTTTAGCGGCCCGGGTGTAGTCTTCATCGCGTATGGCTTCTTCCAGCATGGCTTCCAGTTCTTCCATGCTATGCTCTTCAAGTCCTGCGTGCGTTTTAGAGCCGGGTATCAGCTCTTCATGTGCAATTCTTCCGGGACTGTCTATTACTTTTGTTTCCATTTTGTCACCTTCGTAAGCAGCTTCATCCATAATCTTCGGGTCAATGAAAATAGGGCAGCGAAACTTCACGGCCAAGGCGATTGCATCGCTTGTGCGGCTGTCGAGTTCAAACGAATCAAATCCTTTTTTACAGCGTATTTTGGAAAAAAATATTCCTTCCTGTAAATCGGTGATCATCACTTCTTCTATTTCAACTTCCAGAGCCTGCATAGCCTGAACAAACAGGTCATGGGTAAGTGGTCGACTGGGTTTTATGCCTTCAATTTCCATGGCTATTGCTTGTGCCTCAAATGCCCCAATCAAAACAGGCAGTTTTCTGTCTCCCTCTTCTTCTCCAAGCACAAGTGTATAGGCACTGTGCGAATTTACGGGCAGGATAGAAACAATATTCAGGGCTATTTTGGAGCTCATGGATTAGCTTGCAGCGGATGCTTTTGCAGCTTGAATTAATTTAGGCAATACATCAAAGACATCACCCACGATACCATAATCGGCTGCCTTAAAGAAAGGAGCTTCTGCATCTTTGTTTATAACAACAATAACCTTGCTGCTGCTTACACCGGCCAGGTGCTGTATAGCTCCGCTTATACCGATTGCAATGTAAAGATTTGGTTTGATGGTAATGCCAGTTTGTCCCACGTGTTCGCTGTGTGGACGCCAGTGCATATCGCTTACCGGCTTCGAACATGCAGTGGCAGCACCAAGCACAGCGGCCAGTTCTTCCACCATGTTCCAGTTTTCAGGACCTTTCAAACCACGTCCTGCGGAGACAACAACCTCAGCCTCTGTCAGGGGTATTTTGCCGCTTATGGTTTGTGTGTCTTCAATTCTGGTGGCTGAAGCCGGCAGACCTGCAGGCTGATGGGCGGAAACAGAGCCGCTTGCGCCATAGGTTTTTATCTCAACGGAATTGGGTGTGACGGCAATTACTTTTATATCCGATTGCATTTCTACATAAGCAAATGCCTTGCCGCTGAAAACGCCTCTTTTAACCCGGAATCCGGATGTTGTATCGGGATAATCAACCACGTTGGTGGCCAGTGCAGCCTGTAGCAAAACCGCAACACGGCCGGCTATACTCTTTCCGCTGTAAGTGTTGGATATTATGATGGTTTTTCCACCATGGGTCTTGCAAACTTCAGCAAAACCTGCGGCATAAACTTCAGGACTAAATGTGGTAAATTCAGTGCCATGAAGTGTTAAAACCTCATCGGCTCCATAAGTTCCCAGGGATGCTGCATCAGAAGCACCGCCTATACTAACGGCAATGACCTTACCTCCCGTTTTCAGTGCAACTTCTTTGCCATAGGAGACGGCTTCCAGAGTGGATTTTTTGTATTGTTGATCGCGGGTTTCTGCGAAAACTATAACTGACATATCAGGTTTGGTATTAAATAACTTTGGCTTCGTTCCTTAACAAATGTAGCAATTCTTCCGGATTGTCTGCACTGATCATTTTCACACCCTGTTTGGGCTGTGGCAACTCAAACCTTACATAATTTACATGGGTAGTTCCCGAAGCAGGATCTGTAACCTGCAAGGGTTTGGTTCTTGCCGCCATAATGCCGCGCATGTTGGGTATGCGGGGTTCACACAATTCTTTCTGGGCGCTGGCAACAAAAGGCAGCGAACAACTTACGGTTTCCCTACCCCCATCAATATCTCTTTTAATGGTGGCAGTCTGCCCGGAAACACTCAACTGCGTAATTACACTGATACTTGGGATATTCAGCATGGCCCCGAGAAGTCCGCAAACAGCCCCACCGTTATAGTCGATGCTCTCGCGGCCGGTTAGGATAAAATCAAATCCTTTGTCTTTGGCATAGGCGGCAATTTGTGCTGCTACAAACTGAGAGTCTGAAGGTACTGCGTTGATGCGGACTGCGTCTGTTGCTCCCATGCTCAGTGCCTTGCGTATGACGGGTTCTGCATCGGCAGGGCCAACATGCAGTATGGTAACGGTTCCGCCGGCCGGTTCTGCTATATCCAGTGCTTTGGTAAGGGCAAGTTCATCGTAGGGATTCATGATGAACTGTACACCTTGGGCATTAAAGGATGTATCGTTGTTGGTGAAGGTGATTTTGGTGGTGGTGTCAGGCACCACACTCATGCAAACCAGAACTTTCATAGATGCTGTTAAAAGTAGTGCAAAAGTAAGCAATTTATTACGGATTTTTTGCGCTTTTCAAACCATCAGTTTCTAGGTTAAATCCAAGCTTTTGGTAGATAAACGCCATAATCCAGGCCGGACCAATCAGTAAAAACTGCAGGTCTTTCAGAAAAGAGTGTTTTTTGCCTTCTATGCGGTGTTCTAAGCGTTGTCCGATCCAGGCTGTTGAAAAAACGATTAATGCAACAATTAACAATGACCAGCCTTGAATTTCAATCAAAGCAGACAAGGTAATACACCCTGCACCCAAAACAACAAAACCGAATGGAAGCACCGGAGAAAGCAGAAAGTAATACATCAGCACAAATGCAAGCACAGGAAGGTCAAGTCCATTTAAGCCGACAAAAGAATGGGAATTCCATTTTACCATGTGCAACAGTGCACAAACAGACCAGAAAATGGCAGGTACGCACACAAAATGTATTATTTTATTGATCGAATTAGTATGGCTTTCTCCTTATTCAGACAGAAGAAATGTGAGGTTTTTCATCAATTATCAAAAATACAATTAAATGGTATTGGATTAACCATTGTGAATAACTCCTGTATGCCTTAAAATAACATATACATTTAGTTTTGATGTTGAAATGGGGAATACAATCTGCTCATACCATGTTATTGCCATCGGGGGCGCGGTGATGCATAATATGGCGCTAGAATTACAGGCGCATGGTCACCAAGTTACAGGCAGCGATGATGAAATATTTGACCCTGCGAAAAAAAGGCTTCAGGCTGCCGGTTTGCTGCCCGAACAATATGGATGGTTTCCGAAAAAGGTGCATCAAAATCTGGATGGAATTATATTGGGTATGCATGCCCGTTCAGATAATCCGGAACTGCTGAAGGCTCAGCAGCTGGGATTGCCCATTTATTCTTTTCCTGAATTTGTTTACCGGCACGCCGAACACAAAAAACGGATTGTCATTGGCGGAAGCCATGGAAAAACCACTTCCACAGCCATGCTTATGCATGTGTTAAAGGCCTGCGGCCACGAATTTGACTATCTGGTAGGTTCACAGCAGCCCGGATTCGAGCGCATGGTTAAACTCAGCGATGCATCCATAATGGTTATTGAAGGCGATGAATACCTCACATCTGCCTTGCAGCCCGTTCCTAAATTTCATGTTTACAAGCCCCATTTAGCCATGCTTACAGGGGTTGCCTGGGATCATGTGAATGTTTTTCCTACATTTGATAATTATGTAGCGCAGTTTGAAATTTTTCTAAAAACGTTACAACCTGATGCCCGCTGGTTCTGGTATGCCGGAGATCCGGATCTTGAAAAACTTGCAAAAAACAGCCACTATATCAGTCAGTCATATTGCGAGCCGTTATTTTCTTCCACGGCAAATGGCTGCACCGTTCATATAGATGGTAAAGATTATCAACTTGCCATCTTCGGCAGGCATAACCTTCAAAATGCCGCTGGGGTGGCTTTATTGGCGGGTGAACTTGGGATAAGCGCGCATCAGTTCTGGGTCGCCATGCAAACATTTTCAGGCACTGCCAAACGGCTTGAAAAAATATATGAATCCGAACAAGCTTTAGTTTACCGTGATTTTGCCCATGCCCCCAGCAAGGTTAAGGCCACCGTGGAAGCAGTTCGCGAGCAATATCCAAATGATAATCTGATTGCGGTCTTTGAACTGCACACATACAGCAGCCTGCAGCCCGACTTTTTGCCCGGCTACCGCAATACGCTTTCACCGGCCAATCATGCCTTTGTACTATATGATCCTCATGTGTTTGAGCTAAAACGCATGCCGGTTCCGGAATATGGACATATCTCAGCGCAGATAGGACAGTGTTCGGAATTTAATAATACGCAGGATCTTAAACATGCCGTGCAAGGTGCCTGGGGCAATAACCGAAAAAATGTTTTACTGTTAATGAGCAGTGGTAACCTAGGTGGTCTTAAACCGGAAGATTTTCTCAGTAGTTAAGTGCTGAATAGACGATCTCTATTGCTTTTGTGCGCACATTTTCCTGAGTCAGTTTTTTATTGTTTTCATCAGGATAGGTGCGGTTGCTCAGGAAAATAAATACCAGTTGATTGCCAGGGTCTGCCCAGGCCCAGTTTCCGGTAAAACCGCTGTGACCGAATAATGTCTGTGGCACTTTTTCCGAAATATTGGCTTTTGCTCCCGGTTGTCCATTGGTTTTGTCAAACCCAAGACCTCGGTGCGTTCCCTTCTGCGCCGCTGCAAACAAGGCAACCGTAGCCGGTTTCAGATAGCGCTTTCCGTTGAGTTGTCCACCATTGTTTAGCATCTGGAATATTTTACCCAGTTCGGTAGCATTGCTGAATAAACCCGCATGTCCGGCTACTCCGCCCAGCATAGCGGCGGTGGGGTCGTGTACAAAGCCTTGAACACGCTGCCGCCTGAAGTATTTATCTTCGCTTGTAGGTGCAATTTCGTTGCTGTAAAAGCGCTCGTAGGGCCTGAAAAGCGTGCGCTTTAAACGCATGGGTTCATAAAAATATGCCTGGGTAAAGGCGGCAATAGACATTCCGGAAACCCTTTCCACAACTTTACCTAGAATGATAAATCCCAGGTCGCTGTACAAAAATTCCCCTTTTTGCTTCAATTCGGATTCGATAATTTTTCTCCAGATGGTATCAGTATAGCTTTTTCGCATCCACATTGAATCTGCAATCTGCAATGTGTGCGCACTGTCTGGTTTCCCGCTAAAAAGTCCGGGAACAGATGCAGCTTCTTTGTAAAAGGGAATGAACGCCTGTAAACCGGCACTGTGGGTCATAAGCTGCCTGATGGTCAGTTTAGCCTTATTGGTTTTATTAAGTTCTGGCAGATATGTATGCAAATGCGCATCCAGTTTTAACTGTTTGGACTCAAACAATTTCATCACACATAGTGTGGTAGCCGCGGCTTTGGTGATTGAAGCGAGATCGTAAAGGTCTGAATGATTTACAGCTGTTTTACCATCGTATTCAAAACTTCCGTATGCACGGTTGTAAACACTTTTTCCATTTTTTAGAACCAGTAATTGTCCGCCGGGCATGGCTCTGTTTAGCCGGTAATGGTCAAGCAGGCTGTCCAGAGAACGACTGAAATCGCGCGAAAATCCATTTTTCAAGGGACTTTCAATCAAATAATCAGCATCGTTGGTCAGTGTTGAAATACCTGTCCCCGACTTCAGTAAAGTTGGAACGCTTACCGGTAAGTGCCCATTGGCTGCATTAGCGCCAAAAATTATGCGTGCTGTAGCCTCCTGATAAGATAATCCATCCTCATAGGCAACAATACTGCAAGGTATGTTTTGCATCTGCTGAAGCAGATAGGGATTTCCGAATACAACCAACATTCCAGGTCTGACTTTCAGCGCGGCATCGGTGAATTTTACTAACGCATCCGGCAACACATTCCTGTTGCTGCCCCACAAGGGCTGGTCGTGTATGCTGATAATAACGCGTTGATTGTGGTAAAGAACAGAATCCAGCATGCGTTTGAAGTAGCCTTCAGAACTGTCTCTGTGCAGGAGATATGGATTTACCTTGTGTTGACTCTGTAAAGCAGATCCAAAAGGATAGACGTTGCTTTTTCCGATGGCCACCCAGGCCGTACTTATTTTTGAATTGGGCGTTAGTGGTAAATAGTTGTAATCATCCCTGCAAACCGTGATGGCCTTTTCTGCAGCATCTGTTAGGTCAATTGAACTCCAGATGGCGTTTAAGTCTGCCATCAGATTTTCGGTAGCTATTGGTTGGTTGGATTCAATCTTCCCGTTTGGCTTATAGTAATGCAAACCAGCCAATGCCTTGTGGAACAAAATTTTAAATACCCTTCGGCTCAATTCGGCGCTGTCAATTTCACCGCTTCGCACCATTTTCTCAATCAAATCAACCGCGAGTGGAACATTTTCAGGAAAAAGCAAAATATCATTTCCTGCCAGTGCGGCCTTTGCTTCAGCATATCCAGAACCATAAAGGGAGGATACCCCTTTCATATTGAGGGCATCGGTGATAACCAGTCCTTCAAAACCGAGTTTTTCCTTTAATAAACCGGTAACAATAGGCTTGGAAAGGCTGGCAGGCGTATTGGCCGCAGAATCTAAAGAAGGTATGGAAATATGGGCAGTCATTATACTTCCAACATTTTTTTCCATGAGTGCTTTGAAGGGAGCCAGCTCCACACTGTCAAGTCTTCCGGTGCTTGCCTGAATGGTTGGCAATTCCTCATGGCTGTCGGTTTCGCTGTTGCCATGTCCAGGAAAGTGTTTGGCACAGGCAATAACGCCAGTGCTTTGCATGCCTTCTTTCAACAGGCTGGCATAACGGCTTACCTTTTCAGGAGATTCTCCAAAACTTCTGAAACCAATTATCGGGTTGGCCGGATTGGTATTGATATCAACCACCGGTGCAAAGTTTATGTGAATGCCAAGGCGTTTGCATTGCATGCCCATGGCTTTCCCGGTTTTGTAAATCAGATCTTCATCACCGGCCGCACCCAGTGTCATCTGGTAAGGGAATTTGGCCAGTGTTTTTAAGCGCATATTCAGGCCCCACTCAGCATCCATTGAGACCAGCATAGGAATGGCCGAAATTTGCTGATAGTAATTGGTCTGATAGGCCTGTTTGAGTGGATGTCCCTGAAAAAAACAAAGTCCGCCTATGCCATAATCGCAAATAAGTTTTTCGGTTTCATCGATGTGTTCCGAGCCCTTGTTGCTCCAAACAGCAACCATCATCATCTGCCCGATTTGCTTACGTAGTGGAAGGGTTTTTAAAACGCTGTCAGCCCATTTAGCCCATTCTTTGTGCGGCGAGAGAAAGTATCCCCGGGATGTTTTAATTATAGTGTTTTGACCGTAAGTTCCCGATAAAAACAGAAAAATAATTGCCAGTATGAGGGTGGCTTTTTTCAACTAAGTAAGTGCAAATTTACGCCCACAATTCGTCTTTATTATTTGGGAATCTGCTTATTTTTTAGTATATTTAAAATAAATTTGAAATTCAGGCAGCATAATATGGTCTTTCTGTGTCAATAGAGCAGGAAGACGATGCTCAACCTCAAGAAATCTGGCTATGACAGAACAACAGTTGGTCGATGGATGTATACGGGAAGACCGGAAATGCCAGGAGCTGCTGTGGAATCTGCACGCAAAGAAATTGCTGACCGTAAGCATAAGGTATTGCCAAAACCGAGAAGACGCTGAAGATGTGCTGATGGAATCCTTTGTTAAAATTTTCGATAATATGTCTGCCTTCAGGGGGCAAAGCAGTCTGGAAACATGGATGAGGCGTATTGTGGTGAATACAAGTATAAATAAATTGCGTTCACGCAAATTCACGGAATCAATAGACAATGAAGTATTGCACATTGGTTATTCGGATAATGCCTTTGAGGCCATGGATGCCAAGGTGTTAATGGGAATGCTTGAATTACTTCCGGTTGGCTACAGAATGGTTTTTAACCTGTTTGCCATAGAAGGTTATTCCCACAAGGAAATTGGAGAATTGTTAAGTATTGATGAAGGCACAAGCCGAAGTCAGCTGGCCAAAGCCAGAAAATCCCTTCAGGATATGATAGAAAAGAAAGGAGTAATGCATACATGATCCACCCCGATCATATATTCAAAGATACCCTGTATGGCCATGAAACTCCGTTAAGCGGTAAAGCCAGTTTTCAGGGGGTCATGCAAAAACGCAACAATAAACGCAGAGGTTTTTTCTGGTTCTCACTGAACAGTGTGCTTCTGCTGCTTTTGTCATTGACAGCAGTTGCTCTGTTTAGATCGCCCGTGCCCGACAATACCAAAATTGCTGATAACAATTCCATACACAATGCCAATCTAACCAATCTAGGCGGTAGGAGATATGTTAACAATAAAACTCCCGAACAAAAAGAGAGTAATTCGGTAATCAAGAATGAAAACGCTTCCTCCAATTCCAATACATTGTCAAATGTATCTGGGAATTTGGCAGGGAGGAGGAATGATGTTTCTATTGTTGCCGGTAAAAATCCGCAACGCCTATACCTGAGCAGTTCATATAAGCAGAATGGCTCATTAAATGGAATTAAATCCGGCAATTTTACAGCATTAGGCCTTGAGGAAACTGAAGTATCAGACCATGAAAGTTCAAATCATATCGTGTCAGATAATAAAAATGAAAATCAGACAATCAGGGAGTTATCAGACTGGTTAAAACACCTTTCCGGGCGAGGCATATCAGAAGAGAAGTTTTTTAAATTTGAGCCTACTAAGGGCATGGTTTTACCCGAATTTGTGCCTTTTTACCCTCCGCGTAAGGCTAAATTCAATCCGATTTTTGAATTGAATGCAACTACCGCCGGTAAAGGTTATAAGAGCTTCAGGGAAAGTCAGGATGTCACAGTAGCAGGCAACCATCGATTAACCCGATATATGGGTATTTTACTCTTCGACATGGGTAGGGGTGTCAATATCGGAACAGGTATAAGTTACTCGGAGTGTGTGGGCATAGGTAAAGCACTTGTTTCTACCTATGTTATAGATACAACGCTGTCAAAGCCAGTTCGTGTTACAAAGGCACAAAACATCTCATACAGGCTTAATAAGATTTCAGTTCCGCTTGCCATTCGCTATCAGCTTGGATTTGGAAGAAGCATGGTGCGCATCTCGTTTACAGCTATGCCTGGTGTGGTCAGTCTGGGCAGTGGAACCATTTTCAGCCGCGATGCATTGCAATCTATGGATATGTTGAAAAGGAATAGCTTTGTGATGGATGCGAGGCTAGGAGCAGGACTTTATTATCAGGTTGCTCCCAAGACTGCCATCTCGGCTGAGCCCATAGTCCAGTATCAGTCTATTCCCGGTTCACAATGGAAAACCTATAACCGGTTTGATTTTGGATTTGGTCTGGGTGTAGTTTTCAGGCCGTAAAAATTCAGAGTTTATCAATCCAGCCAAAACTATCCGCCAAATTGCCATGGCGGATACCGTTAAGCCGGGATCGGAGCATGTCAGAAATGTTCGTATTCCCTGTTTGTATCACATCAAAATAAAGTCCCTGATGGGCAAAACCTTCAATATTGATGAGGGTTGCAGCTGTTCCTGTTATAAACAATTCTTTCAGACTACCCGCACTGTGCAATGATTTTAGTTCAGAAACAGATAAAGGACGTTCTTCGACCTCAATATTTTCTTTTTTCAAAATTTGAATCACACTGTCACGGGTAATCCCCGCAAGCATTGTTTCGTGGAGATTTGGGGTAATTACACTGTTTGAGGTAACGCTAAAGAAATTTGTGGTGCCGGTTTCTTCCACCAGTGTATGGGTTGAAGGATCTGTCCACAAAACCTGATCATAACCTTCTGCCTGAGCCAGTTTGGTGGGGTACATGGCTGCGCCGTAATTTCCTGCACATTTTGTGAAACCCACTCCACCCTGTGCGGCCCTGCTATATTTCTCTTCCACCTTAATGCGAAGCGGCTTGGAATAATAAGGGCCAACCGGACAGGTAAATATGCAAAAACAGTACTTTTCTGATGGTCTTACACCAATAAAATCATCGGTTGCAAACATGAATGGCCTGATATAGAGGGCACTCCCTTCACTGCTAGGCACCCAGCTTTTATCAAGACTAAGAAGGGTTTTTAATCCCTCCATGAATAGGGATTCAGGGACTTCAGGCATAACCATTCTTTCAGCTGATATATTGAGCCTGCGCCAGTTATCTCTGGGTCTGAACAGTAATACATCATCACCGTTTCTGAAAGCCTTCATACCCTCAAATATGCTTTGCCCGTAGTGGATGGCGCTGGTGGCCGGGCTGAGTGATAAATTTGCGTAGGGTTCTATTCGGGCGGCTGTCCATTCCTTTCCGTTCCAGTCTGCCAGAAACATGTGGTCAGAAAATACTTTCCCAAAAACGACATGGTTGAAATCTACTTCAGAAATTCTACTGAATTCGGTATTTCTGATTGTAATATTGTGGGGCATTACAAGAGCAAAAGTAATTCAAATGGAATATCAAATCGATACCTCGGGAATGCATGTGGAAAATCCGCTTGAACTACAAATGCTGTTCAGTGAGCAAATTTTCCTTGATGATCGGGATACATCTGATTTAAATCCAATACAGACCGAAAAGGCAGGAGGCCATGAAGAAAAAATGGTAGCTGCTGCAGCAGCTACCATCGGATTTTTTATAGATATGGAAGCAACACGTGAAGCAGGATTTACGGATATTGAAAATTTGCTAGGCCGAATGCTCATGGTTACACAACTTGATGGCAAAATTCCTACTATGGAATTGGCTGATGTATTCGATATAGCTAAATTTTCCGAAGAACAATTCAGTGAAAAAGTCAAATTGTGTAGGAAAACAATTGTTTTCTCCGATCATTGGCCTTTTAAACAAAACATTGCTAATAAACTGCAAATAATAACGATTGAAAATGTGCAGTTGTTTTATGCCCCATCTGTTCCGGCTATTATGAACAATATTGAGCTTAAAAAGGCTTTTGCTGCCGGTCTGAAAAATTATTTCTGCGAGGGTTGACAGCCCCAACGCACTGAAAAAATATAGTCTTAATATAAGCGAAGAGGATATTTCATTGTATTTTTTTATGTAAAATATTATCTTTGTCGTAATGAGGTATATTATTACCCGTTTTGTATTTCTGCTGCTGGGAATTCTTGCGTTGACGCCTGCGAACAGGCTAAAAGCTGACCACGTTATGGGTGCTGATATGGGGTACCAGTGCCTCGGTAATGGACGCTATAAGATAATTATAAAATTTTATCGTGATTGCCGGGGTGCGGCTGCACCACCCAGCTGGAGCCTACTTTCGTGGTACGCAGGCAACAATGGTGGTATGGGAACCAGCCGCACCAGCCTCTCTCTTACCCGCATAGGCATCCAAGATATAACACCCCGTTGTTCCACGTCCAGTAGCCCATGTAAACCGCAAAATACCGATTACACCGGTGAAGGGGTGGAAGAACATACCTACGAAACTACTATAGACATAAGTAAGGCTCCGTTTTCTAGTGCAGGTTTGGGTTCAACTTATTGTGAACTGACCTTTGCCTATAATCAATGTTGTAGAAACGCAGCCATAACAACAGGTGCAACATGGGCCGATTTCTGGACAACTGCTACTATAAATGTTTGTAATCTCAATAAGAGTAAGAAGAAATGCAATACCACGCCTGTGTTTACAAATGTGCCTGTTGCTTATGCATGTTGCAACCAGGCTTATTATTTCAATAACGGCGCACTGGACACGGTTGACTATGATTCTATTTCTTACAAGATGGTCCCAGCTTTGGCAGGTGTGCCCAGCATATCTGTGCCTTATAGTACTCCGTTTAGTTTCAGATATCCTTTAACTCCCTACTGCATTCCACCCGGTAAGGTGGATTGCGTGCCCAATATCAATACCAAACCACCCCGCGGTTTTTGGCTGGATACAAGTACGGGTGATCTGGTTTTTACACCTACAAAATGCGATGAGGTGGCAGTCTTGGTTTTGGAAGTTACAGAATGGAGAAGGGATACCACCAAAAAATGGGTATGGGTTGGCAAAACCCGACGTGATATGCAGATTGTGGTCAAGGATGACTGCGGTTACAACAAATCCCCTACGATAGAAGGGCCTACTACAAACAAGGTATGTGAGGGTGATAAAATTTGTTTCAAGATAGATGGCAAAGACGAAACTTTTACCCCATACCAGACAATACCCGATACGGTTCAACTTAAATGGAACCGTGGTATTCCGGGAGCAACCTTTTCGATACTAAACCCCAAAGACCGTGAAAAAACAGCAGAATTCT